>Ga0364887_10132_pt1 | contig 39023 bp, 34 predicted proteins | sample ExccelJu500001D4_4_FD_206924 | JGI IMG/M metagenome (GOLD analysis project Ga0364887, IMG submission 206924) | Enriched cells from Trout Bog Lake Hypolimnion, Wisconsin, USA - BchlTB.July23.5000.01.D4 | ecosystem: Environmental > Aquatic > Freshwater > Lake > Hypolimnion/Profundal zone | place...
CCGTCTGCAATTAAAACTTGTTTTTTCTTGGTTAATTCTGGCAAAAGCGGTAATAAGTGGGTGACATAGATAGTAAATCCTGTAGCGTTTTCGCCTTCTACCATATATCTGCCACCACGCCCTAATTCATGGCGCAAGCCTTTGGCAAATATAGAGAAGCTAATGCCTTGATGATAATCAAGTCCACGATATTCTATAGCATCTAAAGATAAATTCACCGAGGCATTTTGTAAAACTCTTTTGCTAACTTGAGCAATTTCATCTGCTTGTGATAGGTTGTGCTTGCGCATTACGATGAGAGATTTTTCAATATCACCTGCGGCATCAACCAAATCTGCAATAATTTGTTTGTTTTTAACAGGCAATTCGGCAATCATATTCGTACTTTTATTAGTAATTGCCTGTTTTATTTTTGCTTGCAAGCTTTTATTTTCAGTTGCTTCTGGGCATAATTGCCAAAGCAATGCAGGTAAATTTATATCAATAGAAACATCTTTTATGCCTAAATCAGCTAGAGCATTGGCGGCGATAATCATCACTTCGCTATCTGCAATTAGCGAGTTTGTGCCGATTAGTTCAATACCTGCTTGAGTTAGCTGGCGTTCACTACGCAGTGATTCAGCGTTGCTTTGCAATATCTGCCCAGCGTAACAAAGTCTTAATGGACGAGGTTCACCGCTCAAACGACTACTGGCAATTCTTGCGACTTGAAGAGTAATGTCCGCACGAATGCCAAGCATTGTTTGCGATAGCGGGTCAACCATTCTAAAGGTCTGTTTTGCCAAGCTCTTACCACGACCGCTTAACAGGCTAGTTTCAAATTCTACCAAAGGTGGCGAGACTTGCTCGTAAGAATATGCTGAAAAAACTCCGAGCAGCTTGGCAACTGCGTCCGATTCTTTGCTGGCATCAGGCGGGAGGAGGTCATATAGCCCTGAGGGCAGTAATATATTTTGTTTGCTCATATATAGATAACCACTCTCACACTAAACTTAACATTTTCTAAGGCGATTATTATAATATTTTAAGCTGTGAAAGTCTAGCGTTGTATAGTTTGCGAGTTTGCTTTTCGTATATTTACGGCATCGGTAAATTTAGTTCTTGGCTCATTTTCTGGCTCTCTTGATTTAGATAATAACGATTGGATTATTGTTTTTTCTTTGGGTTTTTCCTCTTCTGGTGGGGGGGGGGGCGCTGTCATAAAGAGTTTTTTCTAATGCTTTCTGCCCGTCACGAATGCCAAATATAACCGCACCAGTTGCAATTGTTGAACCTGCTATTAATGTGCCAACTCCTGCTGCTAGCCCTCCACCACTGGCAAAACACGCAACTATAAATAAAGAGAGTAATGCGCCGTAAAATGCGCCTCTGGCAAGACCCCATAAGCTGCCACCAAGAAATGCAGCCGTGCCACTCTCCATAAAAGGCTTGGGTTGCTCTTTTATGCCAGAAATGTCGGAAGTAAGCCCACGATTTTGTGCATTTTCACTCATAATCAGTGATTATAGGCTAATAGTATTACAATTTTATGACAATTATTGTTTTTTTTCAGGCAAAACTATAATATCTTGTTTGTTGCGTTTAAAAATACAACCACCAAGTGTGTGAGGTTTGAAATCTGGTTTTTGCAATTTATTATAAATTAATTCAAGTGAGTTAAGGCGTGGCGGCACTTCATTTTTGCCAATGATTTTTAAAAAATGTGTTAGAACTCTTAGTGCAATTTCATCAGAATCTGGCAAATATTTAATTATGGCATAACCTTCTGGCATAATTTCACAATTACTATTAATAAATTTTTGAGTCTCTTGCTCAAGAAATTGTCTCGCTCGCTGCATATTCTCTGCGGTTTTGGCAAGTCGCTCTTGAGTTAGCCCAAGTTTTTCTAGTTCTGGCAGGAATTTACGGACTTTAATGCGGTCATAAGCAGTGTTTTCATTGCTAGGGTCATTTACAAATTCTTGGTTTTTGCTTGATAAAAATTCTACTAACTCTGCCTTTTTAACTTCAAGCAATGGACGCAAAATTGTGATGCCATTTATAGTGGAAACTGGTGACATTGCCGCTAGCCCATCTACACCGCTACCTCTTATAAGGCGGAGCATGAAAGTCTCAGCTTGGTCATCTAATGTATGTGCTACTAACAGATATTTTATCTCATGCTTTTTGCAATAATCAGTGAGTAATTTATAGCGTGCTTTACGGGCGGTTTCTTGAATATTGCTATTAGGTTTTTCACCTGTCCATTTTAGAATATGATGCTCAATATTGTGCTTCTTTAGCCACTTGCCAACTTGGCGAGCTTCTTCTGCTGCTTCTTTTCGCAAGCCGTGATCAACCGTTAGTGCAACGAGGTTTGGATAATGTTCCTGTGCTAGTAAGGTCAACGCCATACTGTCACTGCCACCCGAACAGGCAACTGCGGTTTTTCCAGATTCTGGCAGGATTGCTAGGTTGATGCTGATTAATGATGACATTACAAGGGGCTTCCGTCATTGCGAGTGAAACGAAGCAATCTAGTTTTTATTAAATTACAAAACATCATCATAACAACCATTTATTTTTTATAGCCTTTTCTGGATTGCTTCGGCTTTGCCTCGCAATGACGACCTTACTTGGTGCTTTGTCATCTCCACACGCTCTGTCATTGCGAACGCAGTGAAGCAATCCAGTTCTTACTTTGACGATTTATTTATTTCGTTTTTATTTTTTTCTTCAATATCTTTATATCTGGTTTCGTAAATTACCTCGTCAAAACTCATGCCACCCTGTCTTTTCTCCAAATCTTTTATTTCTTCATTATTATAAGCAAAAATTGTTCTGCCACAATCTTTTAAGTTTATCTTTATACGATGCTTTAGTTTTTCTTCTTAACCAATATAATTCGTCTAATTCTTGGTCAGTTAAATTTTGCTTTTTTAGTAGTTTATTAATTTTATTGTCAGCCTCTGGATCGTAATCATTTCTTATAATAATAAATTGAATCAGCGCAATAATGGGAAATAATAACAAAATCCATGCAATTATCCAATAATCATAATATGCGGAAATCACTGACGACAAAATCGTGAATCCTATCAAAACGAAGAACAAAGAGTTTTTGTATTTATAAAATATAAATGGCAATATAAATGCCACAGCTAAGATAATAACTTCTACTGCTTGAATATTCACATTGCCTCTTTTATATTTCTACCTCTTTAACAACCTCAGCCTCAAAGCATTCAACTTGATGAACCCTTCCGCATCTTGTTGATTATAAACACTATCTTCCTCAAAAGTCACATGTTGTTGGCTATAGAGGCTCATAGGGGATTTTCTCCCTGCGACTGTTGCTGAGCCTTTGAATAATTTTAGGCGCACTGTGCCACTTACATTTTTCTGTGATTTATCAATAAGTTCTTGCAGCATTTCTCGCTCAGGCGACCACCAGAAGCCATTATAGACTAACTCGGCATATCTTGGCATTAAATCATCTTTTAAGTGAGATGCGCCTCTGTCAAGAGTGAGGCTTTCAATTGCACGGTGAGCAACTGATAATATAGTTCCCCCCGGAGTTTCATACACACCACGAGATTTCATGCCGACAAAGCGATTTTCTACTAAATCCAACCTGCCAATGCCATTTTCACCACCTAATTTGTTTAAGTGAGTAAGCAATGTTGCTGGTGACATTTTTACGCCGTCAACTGCGATTGGATCACCTTTTTCAAACTCAATCTCAATATAAGTTGCAGTGTTTGGAGCATTTTCTGGTGAGACTGAACGAGTGAACATATCTTCATGCGGCTCTTGCCAAGGGTCTTCTAAAACTTTGCCCTCATAAGAGATATGGAGTAAATTTGCGTCAGTTGAATAGGGAGCTTCGCCTCGTTTATCTTTGGCGATAGGAATTTGATGTTTCTCAGCATATTCAATAAGTTTTGTGCGGGAAGTTAAGTCCCACTCACGCCAAGGGGCGATTACTTTAATGTCAGGTTTTAACGCATAATAGCCCAGCTCAAAACGCACTTGATCATTGCCTTTGCCAGTTGCGCCGTGCGCCACTGCGTCTGCACCTGTGGCAATTGCAATCTCAATTTGGCGTTTGGCGATTAATGGACGAGCAATTGAAGTGCCAAGCAAATAAACTCCTTCATACAAGGTGTTAGCCCTAAACATCGGGAATACATAGTCCCGCACAAATTCTTCCCGCAAATCTTCAACAAAGATTTCTTTTGCGCCCATCATTTCAGCTTTTTTGCGAGCTGGCTCTAATTCTTCGCCTTGCCCTAAATCAGCAGTGAAAGTCACGACCTCGCACTCATATTTTTCCTGCAACCAACGCAGAATTATTGAGGTATCCAGACCGCCAGAATAGGCAAGAACGACTTTTTTAATTTTTTTACTCACGAGATTTTCTCCTTAAGAAAACAATAATTTATTAACGCAGCACACAAGTTATTTTTTATCTGGATTGCTTGCGCTTACGCAGCTTGCAATGACGGAGCTTGGTGTGAGGTAGTCATTGCGAACGCAGTGAAGCAATCCAGAAGCCAAGGTTTATATTTATCAGTGTATTAACAAAGAATATAACTTGTGCATTGCATTTTTTAATCTATATATACGAATATAATCTTAAACATCAAGTTGTTCTGCAATTGCATCGCCTCGTTTGGCGGTTTCTTCTTGAATAAATTGGAAGCGCAATTCAGGTTTTTTGCCCATTAATTGATCAACTCTGGTTTTGGTTGCTTCAATTTCATCTTCAGCGATATTTACTTTAAGCAATACTCGCTTGCCAGATTGCATTGTGGTTTCTTTAAGCTGCGCTGCGGTCATCTCACCCAAACCTTTGAAGCGACCAATTTCAAGCTTACCAGCTTTTTTAGAAAGCGTTGCTACTAAAGCGTCTTTTTCTTTATCATCTCTAGCGTAATGCGTAACTGTGCCGTGAGTGATGCGGTAAAGCGGTGGCAAAGCTAAAAATAAATGCCCATTACGGATTAAATCTGGCATCTCTTGATAGAAAAAAGTCATGAGCAATGATGCAATATGTGCGCCGTCAACATCAGCATCAGTCATGATAACAACTCTATCGTAACGCAAAGCGTCTTCACGGTAATTTTTACCTGTGCCACAGCCTAATGCTAAAATCATATCGGCAATTTCTTGGTTGCCCCGAATTTTTTCGGAAGTTGCGCTCGCAACATTGAGTATTTTCCCTCGCAAAGGCAGCACCGCTTGAGTCTCGCGGCTTCTAGCCTGTTTGGCTGAGCCGCCTGCAGAGTCGCCTTCCACTAAGAATATCTCAGTGCCAAGCCCTGAACTTCTCGTGCAATCTGTAAGTTTACCTGGTAGACGCAAACGACCAGTAGCTGACTTACGATTAACATCTTTTTCCTGCTTGCGTTTGAGGCGTTCTTCCGCCTTGCCAATCACTGAGTTGAGCAGCGCATTGGCAGATTCATTATCCCCAGCGAGCCAGTGGTCAAAATGGTCTTTTACAATATTTTCTACCCATCTGGAAACTTCATTACTGACTAATTTTTCCTTAGTCTGCCCTTGAAATTGTGGGTCACGAATAAATATAGATAAAACAATTACTGCGCCAACAAACACATCGTCTGTAGTAACAAGATTAGCTCTTTTATTGCCAAGTCTTTCGCCATAAGCTTTGAGCGATTTACTGATAGCACTTTTAAAGCCTGCTTCATGTGTGCCACCTTCGGGAGTGTGGATAGTGTTGCAATATGAGCGGGTGCTGCCTTCTTCGTCTGACACCCACGCAGTTGCCCATTCTATTCTGCCATTTTTATCGCTAAATTCGGCAAGCCCTGCAAAACTATTGGGAGTTATAGTTTCTCTGCCTGCAATATTCACCTCTAAAAAGTCTTTTAATCCACCTGGAAAATGGATAGTATCTTCGGCGGGAATTTCACTTGATGTAAGCAGGGCTGGGTCGCACTTCCAACGGATTTCCACGCCACGGAATAAATATGCTTTTGAACGAGCGAGTTTGTAAAGTTTCTCAGGGCGAAAGCGGGCTTTATCACCAAAAATTTGTGCATCAGGGTGAAATAAAACGCTGGTGCCTTTGCGGTTTTGAATTGCGCCTTCTTTAGTGAGCTTAGTTTGCGCTTCACCTCTTGAATATATTTGCTTGTAAATTTTGCGGTCACGAATAACTTCAACTTCCAAATTATCGGAAAGCGCATTGACGACAGAAATACCTACACCGTGTAAACCGCCTGAAGTTTCATATACTTTTCCACTAAATTTGCCGCCTGAATGCAGCATTGTAAAAATAACTTCTAACGCAGATTTTTTGGGGTATTTTGGGTGTGGATCTATCGGAATTCCTCGCCCATTATCACGAATGATAATTACATTGCCTTCTTGCAGTTCTAGCTCAATGCGGTTGGCATAACCTGCAACTGCTTCGTCCATTGCATTATCAAAAACTTCACTCACTAAATGGTGCATAGCATTTTCATCTGTGCCACCAATATACATACCAGGGCGGCGGCGCACAGGCTCAAGCCCCTCTAACACCTCAATATCTTGAGCAGTGTAGGACTCGGTTTTGATAGGCTTTGCTTTGGCAGAATTATTGAATAAATCGTTCATTGTGGAAAAGCTATAACATAGATAAGGGGATTTTCAAGCTAAGACATCTCCAACATTTTTGTAAGTGGCTTAAGGGCTTTTAATTGTAAATCCAGAGGTAATATTAGCTCTGGGGTTTGGTTTTTCATGCACAAATAGAGTTTTTCTATCGTGTTGAGTTTCATATATGGGCAGGTATTGCACGCCACACAAGCTCCTTCAATCAACCCTGCCACTTCATAAAACACACTATTGGGAGATTTCATTTTCATCTGATGAATAATCCCTGGCTCTGTCAGGACAATAAACTCTTTGCCTTGATGCTCGGCGGTAAAATTAAGCAATGAAGAGGTTGAGCCAATATGATGAGCATATTTCAAAATATCTGGCGGGCATTCAGGGTGGGCGATGATGAAAGCATTGGGATAACGGATTCTCATTTTCACCAATTCTTGCTCGGAGAACCGCTCATGCACCATACAACTGCCATTCCACAAAACCATATCTCTGCCAGTTTTTTTAATCAAATAACTGCCTAGGAATCTATCAGGAGCGAAGATAATTTTTTGCTCAGAAGGAATTTGGCGGATAATTTTCTCAGCATTGCTGGAAGTAACAATAATATCTGATAATGCCTTAACTTCAGCCGAGCAATTAATATATGAAACCACAATATGGTCAGGGTATTTTGCTTTGAATTCGGCAAATTTATCTGAGGGACAAGAATATTCCAGCGAGCAGCCTGCTTTTTCATCAGGCATTAGCACTTTTTTAGTGGGGTTGAGGATTTTTGCCCCTTCAGCCATAAATTTTACCCCACAAAAAACTATCACGCTCGCATCAGTTGCGGCAGCTTTGCGGGCTAAATCTAGTGAGTCTCCGACAAAGTCAGCAATATCTTGAATGTCGTCATCTTGATAGTAATGAGCGAGAATGACGGCGTTGCTTTCCTTGCGCAGACGATTTATTTCATGTTCAAAATTGATTGTCATTCGTGATTTAGTAGCATATTATCTAATGAAAATAAAGGGGGGATTTATGGCAGAGCAATATATTGACCTAAATGGTTATTATTTTGAAGACCTAAAAGTTGGTATGCAAGCCGTAGTCAGCCGTACTATTACGGAAACAGATTTGCGTAATTTTTCAGGGGTTTCTGGTGACACTAACCCTATGCACTTAAATGAAGAATATGCTGCTCGTACCCCATTTGGGGGCTGTATTGTACATGGAATGCTAACAGCAAGCTTAATTTCTGCGGTTATTGGAACAAAACTCCCAGGACCTGGCTGCATATATTTAAGCCAAACTCTAAAGTTTATGGCACCTGTTCGGGTGGGAGATACTGTTTACGCAGTTGCGACAATTCGTGAATTAGTGCCAGAAAAACATAGGGCAATTATGACCACACAATGTTTGGTAAAAGGAGTAGTGGTGATTGACGGTGAGGCATTGATAAAAGTGCCTACTAGAAATTCATCTTGATAAATAGCAGGTGATTTGTTAGAGACAGCGTCTCTTTTGCGGTCGTGGCGGAATTGGTATACGCGCAGCGTTGAGGTCGCTGTGGGGCAACCCATGGAAGTTCAAATCTTCTCGACCGCACCATTTTAGTTGTTAGAGTATAGTTGCTAGTGGTTGGTTTTCTTTCTAATTACTCTCTAATTCCCAAATGGGGTTTTTTACTTTTTTCATAAATGCTTGATGAGCGGTGATTTCAATCTCAGAAGCAGGGAATGAGCGAGCTGGAATTACAGGTTTTGCAACTTTTTGAACTTCTATTTTTACTGTAGATTTATCCTCTTCAAATGAAAGAGTTTCTTGCCTGCCGCCCATTAATTCCAAATAAACATCAGCTAATAATTCCGAGTCAAGCAATGCGCCGTGTTTGGTACGGGCAGATAAATCTATATTAAAGCGTTTACATAGAGCATCTAATTTTGCTGGCGCACCTGGAAATTTCCGCCGTGCAATCAACATAGTGTCAATTGCTCTATCATTATGGATTTGCTTAATATCAAGCAAATTTAATTCATAATTAATAAATTTTAAGTCAAACTGGGCATTGTGAATAACTAATTTACTATCGCCAATAAATTCTACAAAACCTTTTGCAATATCGGCAAAAACTGGCTTGTCAGCGAGGAATGCGTTTGAGATTCCATGCACCCTAAATGCCTCTTCAGGAACATCTCGCTTGGGGTTAATGTAGGCTTGAAAACTATTGCCGGTGCGAATGCGGTTAAACATCTCCACACAGCCAATTTCAATGACCCTATGCCCCGCAAATGGGTCAAGCCCTGTAGTTTCGGTATCAAGCGCAATTTCTCTCATTTTACTACCATTTGAAGCAATGACAAAGTCTTCGGCGTAGTGGTTGACTAGATTCGGTCTTTTTCATAACTGATGTATAACTAAACTTCTTCGCCGTAAATTTTAAGTTTATTACGCAAAGTTCTTATGGAAATGCCCAATATATTAGCTGCATGAGTGCGGTTGCCTAAACAATAATTTAGCGTATCTAAAATCAACTCTTTCTCCACACTTTCAACTGTGCGCCCAACTAGCTCGTTTTTATTCAAACCACCTTCAGCTTTTTCTTCTGGCTTTGCCACATTAACAGTAATTGCTTCAGGTAGAATTTCTGTGCCACTGGCAAGCAAAACCGCACGGTGAATTATATTCTCCAACTCACGAACATTACCAGTCCAGTTATAATTCTGCAGCTTCTCAATTGCCGCTTGTGAGAGTTTGCGCTCGTTAATGCTGTTTGCTTTGGAATATTTCGTCACGAAAAACTCGGCAATTGGTAAAATATCTTCCTTGCGTTCACGCAAAGGTGAAAGATGCAAACTGATAACATTTAAGCGAAAATATAAATCTTCCCTAAATGTTCCTTTTTTAACTTCCTGCTGCAAGTCACGATTACTGGTGGCAAGAATACGGATATTAATTTTAACAGGCTTTGAGCCACCAACTCTATCAATTTCATGTTCTTGAATTGCTCTTAGCAACTTTGATTGCAGGCGAATATCCATCTCACTAATTTCGTCTAGCAATAATGTGCCATTATTAGCTTCTTCAAACTTGCCTATTCTTCTGGCGACCGCACCAGTAAACGCACCTTTTTCATGCCCAAATAATTCTGACTCCAGCAATGCTTCAGGAATTGCCGCACAATTAACTGAGATAAAATTATTATTAGAGCGTTTGCTTTTGCGGTGAATATATTGGGCGATGACTTCTTTACCAGTACCAGACTCCCCCGTGATTAAAATACTCGCATCAGAGCCTGCGACTTGATCTGCCAGCTCCAATAATTTTTTCATTTGTGGCGAGGCATGAATAACTGCGTGAGATTCTTCCGCAATTGCTTCTAACACGGCGGCAATTAATTCTTCATCTGGCGGCAGTGGAATATATTCTTTAGCCCCTGCTTTAATTGCGGCAACGGCAATTTCAGAATTTGCTTCTATGCCACAAGCAACAACAGGAACTACAATTCGCTCAGCATCTAGCATATCAACGAGTTTTTTGATATTTGCCTTTGCCTCTATCATAATTAAATCTGCGCCCCTGCCACTGCGTAGTTCAACTAAGGCGGTATCAATATTTGGAGTTTGCGCTACTCTTGCGCCGTGATTACGAGCAATTTTTGATGCTGCACCAATTTGTCCCTCAAGCTCACCAATAATCAATAACCGCATCTTATACCTTATCTGTCTTGATGATTTCAGTCATAGTAACGCCAATTCTATCTTCTACCACCACCACCTCGCCACGAGCGATTAAGCGGTTATTAACATAAATATCAATAGGCTCACCAACTTTGCGGTCAAGCTCAATCACTGCGCCACGACTAAGTTTAAGCAATTGGCTTACCTGCATAGATGTTCTGCCTAAAACCACAGAAATTTGTACGGGAATATCGTAAACTGCTTCCAGTGTGACATTGCTATTTTCACCCTCACCAGTGAAAGAACTTGTAGTATCTACATTATTCGCCATTATTGCCCCCTCTCAGGATAACTTGTTCAATTTCTTTCCAGATTGCATCTGTATTGCGTTCAGCAAACCCGTTTTTCCATTCCACTCTTGCATCATAATCTGCAATGCTTGGATTTTCTTCTATTATTATCTCACCATTAAACCCTTGTAAACTACTACGCAAATTATCAATTCGTTGCTTTAAGCCAACTGCAAATTGTGGTGAAACTCCAATTACGATTTTAGGCTCGTCAATTATCAGCCCTAAACACTCTTTTACCACCATTTTAATATTATTATATGGCTCATTTTTAAGCGCATCACTAGCAACTTTTTTAGCAATTGCCAAAGAAATTTGGGTTAGCTTTTCTTGCTGGCTATCTAACTGCTTTTTGTGATCTTCAGCAGCAAGCGTAATTCGGTTAGACAAAGTTTCTAAAATACTTTTAATTGCCTCTTCTTGCGTTTTTGCCTCTGCTGAAATTTCTGCCTTTGCTGCGTCATAACCTTTTTTGTAGGCTTGTTTTTCCGCTTCTAGTTTTACTGTTTGCAGAGTTGCTTCAAACTCTTGTTTTTGCTTTTCTAACTCTTCTTTTAGAACAAAAGTGTCTTCTACGGGAGTTTCCTCTGGCAAAACCAAAGAGATTGCCTCTTCTTCTGCGCCAAAAGAGACAAAACTAAAGCGTTGAATGAGGTTGTTATTTTGCAATGCCATTTGGCATAGATTCATATCTTGTCTAGCTCAAAGCGTCAAAAGAAATTTCAATGCAATGTAGGTAATTTTTGCCTAGTTGGCATTATTACCACTCACTTGCCACAATTTCATCATGCTCATTATCAGCATATTTGGTCTTAAGGTGATAAAACTCTTCTTCACTGGCAAGCTCTTTTAATGCCCAGATTGCTGATGCCCGCACAATATCAGATTCATCTGCCAGCAAAGGCATAAGCTTATTTATAAGCGATTTATCTTCGCTATTGCCGATTGCTATCAGCACATTTCTGATAAATCTTTCTCGTTTGATGCGTTTTACGGGTGATTTTCTAAAAAATGCCCGAAATGCCGTATCATCAAGCGTTACTAAATCTGCAAGTAGCGGGGCGATTAATTCTTCTCTAGGGTGATAGGCAATTTCACGAGATTGCTTGGCAAAACTATTCCAAGGGCAAACTGCTAAACAATCATCACAGCCGTAAATGCGATTGCCAATAGCTTTGCGGAATTTTTTATCAATATGAGTTTTATGCTCAATTGTCAGGTAAGTAATACATTTTCTTGCATCTAGCTTGTGGGGGGCAATAAACGCATCAGTAGAACATATATCAAGGCATTTTGTGCAGCTCCCACAGTGATTGGTCTCTGGCTTATCAGGTTGTAGCTCTAAATTAGTAAATATCTCCCCTAAAAACAGCCACGAGCCAAACTTGCGAGATACTATGCAAGAATGTTTGCCTTGCCAGCCAATTCCCGCTTGTTGGGCTAGGGGTTTTTCCATAACTGGCGCAGTATCTACAAATACCTTCACTTCGCAGGTGAATTTAGTTGCGATTATTCCTGCCAATTCCTTGAGCTTCTTTTTTATAACATCATGATAATCATCACCGTTTGCATAGCATGAGATGTTGCCTATATCTTTGCGGACAAGTTTTTTTAAGGGGTCATAAGGCGGGGCGTAATTATGCCCCAGCACAATTATTGACTTCGCCTCTTGCCAGATTTCTTTGGGCGCAGCCCTACGCTCGGCATTTTCCTTGAGCCACTCCATCTCGCCGTGATGCCCTAAAGCCAGATATTCTTGTAAACCTGCCTTAGCAAACTCCGAGATTTCCGCTTTGGTAAACGCCACCACATCAAAGCCAATATCAAGCGCAATTTTGCTTATGGCAGTTTTAATTTCTGTATGATTCATAGAAATTTCTTATAAACTATTGTTGTTTTATGTAAATACACTCTTTCTCTCGCAAAATCTGATAAAAACTTGCACTTTTTAGCTAATAAGATTTTTGCCCTAGCGGGATTTATTAAGTTTTTTGGACATTGATAACAAATTCGGAATTATAGTTGACTTAACCAATAATATCGCTAAGAGTGGTGGTAGTTGTCATAAAGCCTCAGACAATTTGAGTATGCTTATAGAACAATTTCTATAGCAACAAATTTCCCAAACTTATCAAGAGTCCTCAACAAATTAAGAGATTTTCCCCATGCGGTTACAAGAACTAAAGCGTAAGTCGCCAGATGAATTATTAACATTGGCAGATACATATCAAATTGAAAATGCGAGCTTCATGCTCAAGCAGGATATTATTTTTGCAATCCTCAAAAAAGTTGCTGAAGACGGCACACCAATTATAGGTGTTGGGGTAATTGAATTATTGCAAGACGGGTTTGGCTTTTTGCGCTCACCTGCATCAAATTACCTTGCTGGTCCTGATGATATTTATATCTCACCTAGCCAAGTCCGCCGCTTTGGTTTGCGTACAGGTGATACTGTAGAAGGCGAGATTCGTGCGCCTAAGGACGGTGAACGCTATTTTTCTATGATGAAAGTCAACACGATTAATTTTGATGCACCAGATTCTATCCGCCATAAAATTAACTTTGACGATTTAACCCCACTTTATCCCGACCAAAAATTGCGTATGGAAAATGAGAATAATCCGCTTAAGAATGACCTCAGTACACGGGTTATTGATATTGTTTCTCCACTTGGTAAAGGACAAAGAGGCTTGATTGTTGCGCCTCCTCGCACTGGTAAAACCGTTATTTTGCAAAATATCGCTCATTCTATTACTGCAAATCACCCTGAATGTTATTTGATTGTTTTGTTGATAGATGAACGCCCAGAAGAAGTTACCGATATGCAAAGAACGGTAAAAGGCGAAGTCGTTAGCTCAACTTTTGATGAGCCAGCATCTCGTCATGTTCAGTTAGCAGAAATGGTGATTGAAAAAGCCAAACGCCTCGTTGAACACAAAAAAGATGTGGTGATTTTGCTAGATTCTATCACTCGTTTAGCACGGGCTTATAATACTGTAATTCCATCATCTGGTAAGGTTTTAACTGGTGGTGTTGACGCTAACGCATTGCAACGCCCAAAACGCTTCTTCGGTGCAGCAAGAAATATTGAACAAGGTGGCTCGCTTACAATTATTGCAACAGCGTTGATTGAAACTGGCTCACGCATGGATGAAGTTATTTTTGAAGAATTCAAAGGTACTGGCAACTCAGAAATTATCCTAGATCGCAAACTCGCCGATAAACGCACCTTCCCTGCGATAGATATTACTAAATCTGGCACTCGTAAGGAAGACTTGCTCTATGATAAAGGTATGCTCACTAAGGTTTGGGTGCTTCGTCGCATCATCAACCCAATGGGTATTATGGACGGTATGGAGTTCTTGCTTGACAAACTCAAAGATAGTAAGACTAATAATGACTTCTTTGAAAGAATGAATAAATAGTGCCTAGTGCTTCGTGCCTAGTGCCTAAAATGGTGCTGAAATGAAAGTTACTGACTGCGAGATAGAGGGTCTAAAGATCATAGAGCTTGCTGTTCACGGGGATAATCGTGGTTTTTTTGTTGAGCGATTTAACAATGATAAATTTGCTGCAGCAGGTTTGCCAGTTGATTTTGTCCAAGATAATCATTCTCGTTCCGCAAGCGGAATAATCCGAGGGCTTCATTATCAATATGCCCCCGCACAAGGCAAATTAGTTGGAGTAATTCGTGGCAAAGTTTTAGATGTTGCGGTTGATGTAAGGCTCAACTCGCCAACATTTGGCAAGCATCTTGCGCTTGAATTAAGCGATGAAAATGGCAAGTTACTCTGGATTCCTCAAGGCTTCGCACATGGTTTTGCAGTTTTAGGCGATGAACCAGCAGATATGCTTTATAAAATAACTGCTAATTATAATCCAGCAGGCGAGGGTGGCATTCGGTTTGATGATAAAGAGCTAGGCATTGATTGGCAAATTAGCAACCCAATCATTTCCGCTCGTGATGAAAAACAACAATCATTTGCACAATATAAAAACTCCCCACCGATTTTTTAAAACTCTCCAATTCTAGTCTTTCAATATATCTTCTTTTACTAATGCGCTACGCATTTGTTCCAATAACTCTTTCAAATGTTTTTGGTCAGTCTTAGAGAAATCAGAAAATATCTCAGCAACTTGGCTGGTAAATTGCGAACAGTTTTGCTCTAGCCGTTCTTCTGCTTTTGCAGTTAGCTCAATCATTGTGGAGCGGCGATCAGTTTTATGGGGACGGCGTTTTACCATTTTGTCTTTTTCCAAAGCATCAACCAAAGCCGTTATATTCGTTGCGCTAACTCCTAACTCATCGCGCAATTCACTCATTGCCATTGCCCCATTTGCTTTTAATGGCAACATTAAACGCACCCTTTGTGGGGTTAAGTCTTTCTCATTCATGTGCGATTCTGCCCACCTAGTAAATGCAGGAGCAAGCTGCCAGAATAAATATACAAGCTGATGATTAACTGGGGCATCAGCATATTTTTCTGCACAAGATGAGGTTTTGTTTTTCATAATAACTGCTTATACCATAGTAATAACAAAAAGAAAATATCTATTTACGGATTGTTTATATATTGACTATTTATATATGATGTTTTATCTTGCGGTCAAGATATAGTATTGAGGGATTGTGTATGTTTAAAAAATTACTATTTGCGGTAATAATTATTGGTGGCGGTTATTTTGCATATAATTATTTTGGTGCAGCAGGCTCGCATGGCGCAGGCTCTATGGGGGGGGGCGCCTCCAGTTAGCGTTGCAGAAGTTGTGGCCCGTAAACAGCAATTATGGAGTGAGTTTTCAGGAAAATTAATTGCAGTTGATAGTGCGGAAATTCGTCCAAGAGTTTCTGGTACAATTGAAAAAATCCATTTCAAAGAAGGGCAGTGGGTTGAGAAAAATGCTCCGCTATTTACGATAGATCCCAAGCCATATCTTGCTGCATTGCAAGCGACAGAGGCGAAAGCAACCTTTGCTGAGGCTGAGTTTGCACGAGCAAGGTCGTTAATTAAAGACAAGGCAATTCCTAAAAGAGAGTATGACAGTCGCAGAAATGATGTTGAAACTGCAAGGGCGGAATTAACTAAAGCTAAATTAGATCATGATTATACTTTAATTAAAGCTCCAATTGCAGGGCGAGTAAGTCGTGCTGAATTGACGGTGGGTAATTTGGTTGATGCTGGGGGTAATGTGCCTCTGCTTACAACTATAGTTTCTAATCGTCCAATTTATGCTGATTTTGATATTGATGAGGCAACTTATATAAAATATTTAAAATCTGCTGCAAATGACCAAAATAAACTAAAAAATATTCCCGTTAATCTTTGGCTATCTGACGAAACTGGAAAGCCATATTCAGGCAAGGTGCAGTCTTTTGATAATCATTTAAATCTTAGCTCCAGCACACTTAGGGTTCGGGCGATTTTTGACAATAAGAATGGTGAGTTAATTCCGGGTTTATTTGCTCGTGTGCAAATTGGCAGTATTGATAAAGACGATGTTATATTAATTAATGATCACGCAATTAATACTGACCAAAGCATCAAATTTGTTTGGGTGGTTGGAGAGGATAATAAAGTATCGTATCGCCCAGTAAAGCTTGGTGGTTCAGCAGACGGTTTGCGGATAATTACCGAAGGACTAAAAGTTGGTGAGAAAATCGTGATTAACGGCACACAAAGAGTGATGATGCCTAATCAAGCAATTACACCCAAAATAGTGCCAATGGAGAACCCAGCTCCATGAACATTTCCCGTTTCTTTATTGACCGTCCAATTTTTGCTGCAGTTTTATCTTTGTTGATTTTAATTGCAGGGTCAATTTCTATTCCTTTGATGCCAATTTCGGAATATCCTGAAATTGTACCACCTTCAGTAGTAGTCACTGCGATTTATCCAGGTGCAAACCCTAAGGTGATTTCGGAAACTGTGGCGTCGCCCTTAGAAGACCAAATTAACGGCGTGGAAGATATGTTGTATATGAATTCGCAAGCGAATTCTGACGGCACAATGACTCTAACCGTAACTTTTAAATTGGGTGCAGACCCAGACAAAGCGCAGCAATTAGTGCAAAATCGGGTTACTCAAGCAACTCCAAGATTACCAGATGTGGTGCGTCAATTTGGCGTTACTGTGATTAAAAGTTCGCCAGATTTAACTATGGTGGTGCATTTGGTCTCGCCCAATGACCGCTATAATATGTTATATTTGCGTAACTATGCTTTGCTCAATGTTAAAGACCAATTAGCTCGTTTGCAAGGGGTGGGCAATGTTGCGGTGTTTGGCGCAGGTGATTATGCAATGCGGATTTGGCTTAACCCACAAAAAGTCGCAGCTCGCAACCTAACTGCAGATGATGTGGTAAATGCTTTGCGTGAGCAAAATGCTCAAGTTGCGGCAGGGGTAATTGGCGCACCACCTAATGACGGCAATGTGGAAACCCAACTTTCAGTAAATACTACAGGGCGGTTACAAACTCCTGAAGAATTTGGTGATGTGATTATTAAAGTATCTGACAAAGGCGCAGTTACAAGGCTAAAAGATGTTGCACGAATTGAGCTTGGTGCTTCAGAATATGCGCTACGGTCTTTGTTAAATAATAAATCTGCGGTTGCAATTCCTATCTTCCAAGCTCCGGGGTCTAATGCAATCCAAATTTCTGATGATGTTCGGGCTAAAATGGAAGAGATAAAAAAGTCGTTTCCAGAGGGAGTAGATTATTCAATAGTTTATGATCCGACAACGTTTGTAAGAGATTCAATTCATGCGGTTGTGCATACTTTGCTTGAGGCGGTATTGCTGGTAGTGATTGTGGTAATTGTGTTTTTGCAAACTTGGCGAGCATCTATCATTCCGCTTATTGCTGTGCCAGTTTCAATCATTGGAACATTTGCGTTAATGCACGCATTTGGATTTTCTATTAATGCACTATCATTATTTGGCTTAGTGCTAGCAATTGGGATTGTGGTTGATGACGCAATTGTGGTGGTGGAAAATGTTGAACGCAATATTGAGCATGGACTATCCCCCCGTGATGCAACTTATCAAGCAATGCGAGAAGTTAGCAGCCCAATTATAGCAATTGCACTTTCTCTAATTGCTGTGTTTGTGCCAATTGCATTTGTTAGTGGTTTAACTGGACAGTTCTACCGCCAATTTGCGCTTACAATTGCAATTTCAACAATCATTTCAGCATTTAACTCGCTCACTTTAAGTCCTGCGCTCGCAGCTTTGTTGCTGCGCTCTCCTGATGCACCCAAAGACTGGCTTGCACGGGTTATGGATAAATTATTTGGCGGGTTTTTTAATTGGTTTAATCGTGTTTTTAAGAAGTCTTCACTCGGTTATTCAAAGCGAGTAGATAGTGTAATTCATCATAAAGCGATTATGATGGGAATTTATGTGCTATTAATCGGGCTAACAATTTTTATGTTTAATATTGTGCCACAAGGCTATGTGCCTGGGCAAGATAAACAATATCTAGTTAGCTTTGCCCAGCTTCCCAATGGTGCAAGTTTAGACCGCACCGAAAAAGTTATTCGCCGTATGTCTGATATTGCACTTGCTCATAAAGGGGTGGAAAGCTCAGTGGCGTTTCCAGGATTATCAATTGCAGGTTTTAGTAATAGCCCTAATTCTGGCATCGTGTTTGTAACATTGAAGCCCTTTAGCGAGCGCACCAGCCCTGAACTTTCGGGTGCAAATATTGCAGCCAGTTTAAACCAGCAATTTGGTGGAATTGAAGAGGCATTTATTGCGATTCTACCACCACCGCCCGTACAAGGTCTTGGCACTACTGGTGGCTTTAAGTTGCAAATTGAAGATAGGGGAGATGTCGGGTTTGAAGGGCTTAATGCTGCGGTGAATAAAATTTTAGGAGCAGCGAGACAAAACCCAATTCTTAACCCTTGGAAAACTTATAGTTTGTTCGGCATTAATAGCCCCCAACTTTTTGTAAATTTAGATCGCACAAAAGCTAAACAATTAGGCATTAATCTAAATGATGTTTTTGATTCTATGCAAGTTTATCTGGGATCTTCTTATGTGAATGATTTTAATAAATTTGGTCGTACATACCGAGTTTATGTGCAAGCAGATGCGCCTTTTCGCTCGCACCCAGAAGATATTGCCCAGCTCAAAGTCCGCAATATAAAAGGTGAAATGGTGCCGCTTGGAAGTATTGTAAATGTAGAACAATCTTACGGACCTGATAGAGCAAACCGTTATAATGCCTACCGTTCAGCAGATATTAATTCCGAACCAGCAATGGGGTTTTCTAGCGGGCAAGCACAAGCGGCAATTGAAAAAATAGTCAAAGAAAATTTACCCGCAGGTATGACATACGAATGGACAGAGCTTACCTATCAACAAATTCTAGCGGGCAACACCGCATTTCTAGTGTTTCCGCTTTGCGTTTTGTTCGTGTTTATGGTGTTAGCGGCTTTATATGAGAGCTTGCGTTTGCCACTTGCAGTAATTTTAATTGTGCCAATGTGCTTGTTAAGCGCAATTATTGGGGTTAAAATCTCTGGTGGTGACAATAATATTTTTACCCAAATTGGCTTGTTTGTACTCGTTGGGCTTGCCTGTAAAAATGCAATTTTGATTGTTGAATTTGCCCGCGAATTAGAATTACGGGGTATGAACCCACTCCATGCTGCAATTGAAGCTAGCCATTTGCGTTTGCGACCAATTTTAATGACATCTTTTGCATTTATTATGGGGGTAATTCCGCTTGTAACCTCAACTGGTGCAGGCGCAGAAATGCGCCACGCTATGGGGGTTGCTGTGTTTTCTGGTATGCTTGGTGTAACAATATTTGGGTTGTTCTTAACTCCAGTATTCTATGTTATACTTAGAAGTATAAATTATACCCCACTTCATTCTGCTACACAGCATGAGAAGGAATATCATGATGAGTAAATTAACGCTTCTTTTATTTGTGAGTGTACTTAGTGGCTGCAGTCTTGCGCCCGATTTTAAGTCACCAGAAATCTCTACGCCAAAATCATTTAAAGAATCGCAAGTTAAGCAAGGCAATTGGAAACCAGCAATTTCTCTAAGCAAAGAAGACAAAGGAAATTGGTGGCAAGTTTTTAACGATAAACAATTAGATGAATTAGAGAAGCAAGCAATTTCTGCTAATCAATCTCTAAAAGCAGCAACCGCAAGAGTTGAGCAAGCACGGGCGATTGTGCGGGCTAATGCTTCTAGTTTTCTGCCTGATATTGACATTAATGGCAATGCGGTAAGGTCAAAACCCGCCAATGCCAGTACCGCAGCTTTTGGCTCTCCTGCCAGGAACTTAAAACCGTATAATTTATATTCTGCTGGTGTCACGGCTTCTTATGATGCAGATTTATTTGGACGAGTAAGAGACAGCGAAAAAGCTTTTAGTTTTGATGCTGATGCCCAGCAAGAACTTTATCACAATGCGCTGCTTGCCTTACAAGCAGATGTTGCCCAGCATTATTTTCTCCTACAAGCATTGGATACAGAGCGAGATTTAGTTAAGAAAACTATAATTGTCCGCACTGAAGCCCAGCGCATAATGCAAAAACGCTTTGAAGTTGGAACAGTAAATGAGGTGGATTTAAGCCAAACTCAAACAGACTTAGCAAATGCTAATTCTGACCTTATAAATCTAAATCGCCAACGAGCCGTTTTAGAAAATGCGTTAGCGATTTTGCTAGGTAAAAACCCTGCTGAGTATCATTTTTCCGAAGTAACTGAGTTTTCTGCTACTCCACCATTTATCCCTGCTGGCATTCCCTCTGAATTATTACAACGCCGTCCTGATATTGCTGTTGCCGAGGCAAATATGAAAGCGGCAAATTTACGCATTGGCGTTGCCAGAACTGCATTTTTTCCAAGCTTAATACTTACTGCAAATGCTGGCTCTGAAGCGACAACGCTTGCAGATATTTTTAAATGGTCAAGCCGTACTTGGGCATTGGGGCAAACCGCAGGTAGCGAACTCGCAATGAATCTGTTTGATAGTGGACGCAATTTTGGATTATTAGACCAATCTCATTCTGTTTATGACGAAGCAGTGGCAAATTATCGTCAGCAAGTTTTAGTGGCAATGGCAGATGTTGAAAATGCGTTGACTGACCAGAAACTCCTTGCAGGGCAAGCTGAGCAACAAGATATTGCTGCTAATGCCAGCAACCGCACTCTGGAATTAACTCAGAAAAGATATGATAGAGGAGGTGATGTAGATTATTTCCAAGTTGCAACTGTGCAGAGTAATATGTTGGCAAATAACCGAGCATCTATTCAAACTCACGGGCAAAGAATGGTTGCAGCTATCACTTTAATTAGAGCCTTAGGCGGCGGCTGGTCTGAAAAATAACGATATAATTGCTTTTTAAAAATTATAGTGATAAAAATATAACATAATAGTTGCATAAATACATATTAATCTAGTAATAGATTATTTATATATTTTTATAACAACATATAGTGGTGAGTTTTTTATGACTGCTGACATTCTCATAGTAGACGATGAAGCTGATATTCGTGACATTTTGTCGGATATTCTTGAAGACGAAAAGTTCAAAACGCGTACTGCTAGAAATAGTGATACTGCTCTTAAATCTCTTGCCGAGAGAGTGCCCAATTTACTTATTTTAGATATTTGGTTACAAGGTAGTGAGCTTGACGGTTTGGGAATATTAGAATTCGTTCGCAAAAAATATCCGCAATTACCAGTAGTGATGATAAGTGGTCATGGCAATATAGAGACTGCTGTTTCAGCAATCAAAATGGGTGCGTATGATTTTATTGAAAAACCATTTCAAGCTGAAAAACTTATCGCAATTGTAAAACGAGCAATTGATTATGCAAAACTTCGCAAAGAAAATAGCGAATTAAAGTTGCGTGGTGTCGCAGAAACCCAACTGCTTGGCAAGTCGCAAGCGGTTGCACAAATCAAACAAGCTGTAGAGCGAGTAGCTCCAACTAATAGTCGCATTTTAATTACTGGTCCTTCTGGCTGTGGCAAGGAAGTTTTGGCTCGCTTAATCCATAATAAATCTTTCCGCTCTAGTGCAGAATTTGTGGTGATGAATGTTGCGAGTATGCAGCCTGAGCGCATAGATTTTGAATTGTTTGGCTCAGAAGATATGAACCCAAATGGCGGTGCAGAAAAAGTTGGTTTATTTGAGCGCGCTCACGGCGGCACTCTCTTTATTGATGAAATAACCGATATGCCAATTGAAACTCAAGGCAAGCTTTTGCGCTTCTTGCAAGAGCAATCTTTTGAGCGTATGCGTGGTAGAAAAAAAGTTACTGTTGATGTGCGAGTAATTTCTTCTAGTGCAGCAGATTTGAAAGAAGCAATTGCAGATGGCAGATTAAATGAAAGCCTATATTATCGTTTAAATGTTGTGCCAATCGCAATGCCTGCTCTTAAAGATCGCCGTGATGATGTGCCAGAACTTTGTAATTATTTTCTAAAACGGGCATCAGAGACTTCAGGTTTAGTGAAAAAAGAATTAGCTGATGACGCAATGGCTTTGTTGCAATCATATTCTTGGCCTGGCAATGTAAGACATCTGCGCAATATGATGGAATGGTTGCTAATTATGACTGCGGGCGGCGCAAAAACTCAAATTAAGTCAGATATGCTCCCTAAAGAATTATTTGAAATCAGCACTGCTTCAGCTAGACCAGAAATTAATAGCGATATTATGTCTATGCCACTTAGAGAGGCTCGTGAGTTGTTTGAAAAACAATATCTCGCAGCACAAATTGAACGGTTTAGTGGGAATATCTCAAGAACTTCGTCTTTCGTTGGTATGGAACGCTCAGCATTGCACCGTAAATTGAAATTATTAGGTCTTGGCGGCAATGACGAAAGAGTAGAAGGTGAAGAAGTCTCAGAGATAGAAGAAACTGCGGCATGATTAACCAGCCACAAACTCGTCACCCCGAGAATGTGAAGCGAGAGGAGAAATATGTCTCGTTAAAATTGCCTGAGATTGCCACGACAACTCTGTTGTCTCGCAATGACGGAATAAGGGCTTTCTCTCTCATGGAACTTGCAATGGTGGTGTTAGTGCTTGGCTTGCTTGCCGCCGCAGGTTTGCGTTATAGTGCTGCAAGGCTTGATTCTGATAATCTTGCCACCACTAATAATAATCTTGATGTCGTAGAGCAAGCTTTGCTGAATTACCGCATTGCTTATGGTAGGTTGCCCTGCCCTGCGCCAATTACTGATGCAGAAAACACTGCCTCTTTTGGCACAGAATTTGATAATTCAACTGCTGGTATTGGTAGTGGAAATTGTAGCTTTACTGTTTCTGGCAGCGAATTTACAGATGGAAGCAATACTTATTACGGAGCAGTTCCAACAAAAACTCTACAACTTCCAGATAAATATGCTTATGATGCTTGGGGGAAAAAGATATTATATGTAATAGATAAGCGCATCACTGCTTATAATGCCTTCCTAACCTACCCAATATCTAATAGTTCTATTGGCAGTATACAAATACAAGATAGTTGTGGCTCAGCAACTTTACCAGCTTGTACTGGCAACACTATAACTTCTAACGCAATTTATTCTCTAGTCTCTTTTGGTAAAGATGGTCATGGAGGTTATGTTCGCAACCCTTCTGCGACTGCACTAGCATATAATGCTGGCGCAAATAATATTGACGAATTAAAAAATTGCCATTGCACTTCAGCTGCTGCAGCTCCAGCCTCAAATTATTACGATAACATATTTATCCAAAACTCTAAAAATTACACTTCTAGCAATTACGGCAATCCCGCCTATGTTTTTGACGATATCGTTCGTTTCAAAACTCGTCAGTTAATGGCATTACCTTCTGAGTTACAATAATGACTGAAAAACCTTATCGCTTAGGCGTTGGCATCATGCTGCTAAACCAGAAAAACAAGGTTTTTGTTGCTAAACGCATAGATACAATCGCCGAAGCTTGGCAAATGCCACAAGGTGGCATTGATGAAGGTGAAGAGCCTGAGACCGCAGCATTTAGAGAATTACAAGAAGAAACTGGAGTTACCTCCGCAAGCATAATCGCTGGGAGCAAAGACTGGCTAGCTTATGACTTACCCGAAGAATTATCAGCAATAATTTGGAGTGGAAAATATCGGGGTCAAAAGCAAAAATGGTTTCTCATGCGCTTTGAAGGCGAAGATAGTGAAATAAACATTGCCACTGAAATCCCAGAGTTTTTAGAGTGGAAATGGGTAGACGCAAAATTGTTGCCTGATATTATTGTTCCTTTCAAACGCCAACTTTATAGCGATATTTTAGCCGAGTTTTTGGGATATTTCTAATGACTAAAAAAGCAGTTCTTTTATTAAGTGGTGGGTTAGATTCCGCAACCACATTCGCAATCGCCAAGCAGCAAGGCTTTTCTGTTCATGCCCTCAGTTTTGCTTATGGGCAGAGGCACGGAATAGAATTGCAAGCTGCCAAAAGAGTAGCAGAAACTCTAGGCGCAACTGAGCATAAAATTGCTGAGATTGATTTGCGGTTGTTTGGTGGGTCTGCCTTGACATCTGATATTGCCGTGCCAAAAAATCGGTCGCTAGAAAATATCTCACATGGCATACCCATAACCTATGTTCCTGCCCGCAATACGATATTCCTCTCTTTTGCTCTAGCTTGGGCAGAGGTTTTAGGTGCGTATGATATTTTTATTGGTGTAAATGCAGTTGACTATAGTGGCTACCCAGATTGCCGCCCTGAATTTATCGCAAGTTTTGAAAAAATGGCAAATCTTGCCACTGCTTATGCTTTGGAAGAAGGCAAGCAAATAAAAATCCACACCCCGTTAATTAACCTAACCAAAGCGGAAATTATCAAGCAAGGGCTAGCTTTGGGAGTAGATTATTCGCTCACCATTAGCTGCTACGACCCAACTTTAGAAGGCAAACCTTGTGGAATTTGCGATAGTTGTATAATCCGCAATAAAGGCTTTGCAGAAAATGGGATAGTCGTGTTAAAGTCGGAAACTCATGAAAATGAGCAACTTGTTTCCCGTTCACAAGCTAAAAGAATTCTTGTACGGTTTAATAAATTTTCAGAAGTATTATTAGATTTCAAAGATATAGAATTTATTGGGCAAGCATTCGCTGACGAAATATTTAGAGTATTTAGAAATAATAATCATAAAATTAAAATTACTGCAATAAATACAACTCCTGATATAAATAAAATGATTGAATATGTTGGCATTGAACATGAATAAAATAATCAGCATTATATTATCTTTAATTCTTATAATCACTCCGACATTTGCGAATGCGATTTCGCTCATTCGTGACGCTGAAATTGAAGATACTTTACGAGCTTATGGCAATCCAATTTTTCGGGTGGCTGGTCTTAACCCTGATGCTATTCACATATTCATCGTCAATGACCCCACAATCAACGCTTATGTTGCAGGTGGAGCAAATATGTTCATTCATACAGGGTTGATTTTAAGAACTGATAATTCCGCAATGTTATTAGGGGTTATGGCGCATGAAACTGGACACATGGCAGGTGGACATTTAGCACAAGGCACAGAGAAACTCAAAAATGCTCAATTAGGCTCAATTATTTCTGCGGTTTTAGGTATGGCACTTGCAGTTGGTGGTGGACAAGCAGGCGGCGCAGGCATGGCGGTAATTAGCGCAGGACAAGAAGTTGCATTGCGGAATTATTTGCATTTTAGCCGTGCCAATGAAAGTGCGGCTGACCAAGCTGGGCTTAATTATTTAGATCAGCTAAAAATCACTGCTGCTGGTATGTTGCATATCTTGGAAATTTTGCGCCAAAATGAAAATCGCAGCTATGGCAATCCTGATCCTTATGTGCGTACACACCCGCTTAATATTGATCGCATCACCCATATTCGTGATCATGTGATGAATTCACCACTTAAAGAAGATGCCGTGCCAGTGGGGTTTGCCGAACGCCACGCCCGTATGCTTGCTAAACTTGGTGGTTTTATTAACCCACCTGACCAAACTCTGCTGGAATATCCACTAAAAGATAATTCAATTCCTGCCCGTTATGCCAGAGCAATTGCTTATTATAGAATTCCTGAATTAGATAAATCTTTGGCTGAGCTAGATTCATTAATAAAAGAAAGACCAAATGACCCATTTTTTCATGAGTTGCGTGGGCAAATATTGTTTGAAAATGGTAAAGTTCAGGAGGCAACTGAGTCTTATGCAAGAGCCGTTAAGTTATTGCCTAAATCTGCGTTGATATTGACTGATTACGGCAAAGTTTTGCTAACTAATGAAAGCAGTAAAGATAATCTGGCTAAGTCACTTGCAGCATTAGAAAAATCTGCTTTACTAGATAATAGCAATATTGATGCGTGGCATTATTTGGCAATTGTTTATGGCAAAATGGGTAATCAAGGGCGTTTTTATCTTGCTTCTGCTGAAGAGGCTTCGCTGGCTGATAACCCTACAGAGGTAATTCGTTTTGTTAATCTTGCACTAAAAACTATAAAAAATGACAACCCAGCAAAACTTCGGGCTAATGACCTAAAATTAATTGCGGAAAAAGAAAAAATAGATAGAAAAAATGATGGGCAGCAGTAATCAGAAACTAGTAATCAGAAGGCATAAATCAGGAAATTATTTCTGGGTTCTGACAGTTTTATGCTTATTGAATGCTTGTATTACTCAGCCTTATCCTAACCAGCAAACCGAGTTACCAGACAAACTAATTCTACAAAAAGTTAGTTACAAAGAGATTGGTGGCTGGCGAGATGATAACCATATTGAAGCCTTAAATGCTTTTCTCAAATCATGTGCCGCATTTGCAATGCAAAATGATTTTGATGCTACTGGCAAAGGTGATTTACTCGCGCCAGTTGCGGTGTGGAAATCTATTTGCAGACGAGCTAGTTTGATCCAAAATAGTGATGAAATAACTGCCAGAAGTTTCTTTGAAGAAAATTTTGTGCCAATGCACGCCAGTAATAATGAAAAAACTGGCGGTTTACTAACAGGATATTATGAACCAATAATTAGCGGCTCTCGCACTAAGCAATCACCATTTATCTATCCTGTTTATAATCTGCCACCTGCTGCTTTCCAATCTTACACTCGCAAAGAAATTGACTCAGGAGCGTTGGAAGGCAAAGCACCAGCAATTGCTTTTGTTGATGACCCGATACAATTATTTTTCATGCACATTCAAGGTTCTGGGCGAATTCAACTAGAAAGTGGTGAGCAAATTCATGTTGGCTATATTGGCACTAATGGACAGAATTATGTCGCAATTGGCAAAGTGCTAGCAGATAAGGGATTATTGAATAAAAAAGATATTACAATGCCGTTGCTCAAACAATGGTTATATGACCACCCACAAGATGCTTGGCAAATTATGGAAGAAAATCCTTCTTTCGTGTTTTTTCGTGAATTAGGGATAGATACAATTGGTTCACAAAATGCTGCTCTAACTGCGGGTCGTTCTTTGGCAGTTGACGCAAATTATATTCCACTGGGAATGCCTGTTTTTGTGGATACGATATTACCTGACACTTCAGAATCTCCTAAAACCATTCACCGTAAACTTATGATTGCACAAGATACTGGGCGAGCAATTAAAGGATCAATCAGAGGGGATATTTTCTTTGGCAGTGGCGCAGAAGCTGAGAAGATTGCAGGAAAGTTAAAGTCTGGTGGGGAATTTACTCTACTTGTTCCAAAATCAGTTGCTAATTTGTTGAGTAATAATTAGCTGCGGTAACTGCCATTTATATCAATATAACCGTGCGTTAAGTCACAAGTATATATAATTGCCACACCAGCTCCTAAACCAATTTCTATATCAATATCTATATTCTGCCCCTTCATGTGGGCTGCAACTGGGGTCTCATCATAATTTGCAATTCTAGCACCAGCTTGAGTGATAGTAATTCCACCGATTCTAAGACTTAGCTTTTCTTGAGAGATTTTTTCACCCGCTCTGCCAATTGCCGCAATAATTCTGCCCCAATTAGCATCACTTGCGGCGATTGCGGTTTTTACTAAAGGTGAATTTGCAACAGTTAGAGCAATGTTTCTTGCTGCATTATCGTTTTCTGCACCACTAACTTTGATTGTAATAAACTTATTGGCTCCTTCGCCGTCTTTTACAATTTGGGTTGCTAGAGAAAGCATTACGCTGTTAAAATCTTGGATAAATTGCTGCAAGTTAGCATCATTGATAGAAGTTATTTCAGCGTTTGCAGCTTTGCCAGTAGCAAATGCAATTAGCGTATCATTTGTAGATGTATCGCCGTCCACTGTGATAGAATTAAATGAACCGTGGTTGGCAACATTCACAATCTGCTGTAAAATTTTAGCGGGAATTTTAGCGTCAGTAAAAACAAAACCAAGCATAGTTGCCATATTCGGCGCAATCATTCCTGAGCCTTTGGCAAAACCATTAATGGTTACTTTTTCATTGCCAATTTTGCTTGTTACTGTTGCAACTTTCATGAAAGTATCAGTAGTCATGATTGCGCTTGCAGCTTTTTGCCAAGCATTAGCAGTTAAATTTTTATTAAGTTCAGGTATAAATGAAATTATTTTATCGTCATTGAGCGGTTCGCCAATTACCCCTGTTGATGCAATAAAGATTTCTTCAGACGAGCATTTTAATTCAGACGAAACTGCAGAAACTATACGCTCAACTGAGTCAATGCCAATTTTGCCAGTAAAGGCATTAGCATTACCAGCATTGACGATTAAAGCTATTGCCTTGCCATTTTTTATTGCTTTTTCACACCAAGAAATTGGTGCAGCTTTAGTGAAAGAAGTAGTAAAAACTCCAGCGACATTCGTGCCTTCTACCAAACGGACTAATAATAAATCGGGGCGGTTTTTATAGCGAATATTAGTTTCTGCCACCGCCAAACTCACTCCTGCAATTTCTGGCAAGTTAGGGTATGAGCTTGGCGCAAGTGGCGAGATAGAAATCGTCATTATTTCTTCTCAGATGCTTCAGGAGCAAGCGGTAAATCTTTAGCGTTGCCATTTGCATCTAACACAGTGATTTTTGTGCTTTTAATCATTGCCGTTATATAGTCAGAAACCAGTTTTTTGCTAAGTTGCTGGGTTAGTTCCTCTTTTATATCTTCAAATTTTGGTGGAGTTGCTTGGCGACGATCTTCAAGTTTGATTATATGCCAGCCAAAATCTGTTTTAACTGGAGCCGAAACTTCATCTTTCTTAAGGGCTATAACCGCTTGAGAAAATGTTGGCACCATTTTGTCGGCAGTAAACCAGCCTAGTTCGCCACCTGCTTGACCGCTAGATTTATCTTGTGATTTTTCTTTAGCAATTTTATCAAAATCACCGCCTTTTTTGAGTTTTTTCTCAATTTCTTTTGCTTCTTCTTCAGTTTTTACCAAGATATGGCGAGCTTTAAATTCTTCACGCCCAGATTTTATTTTTTCTTCGTATGCTGCTTTCAGCTTATCATCTGTTACTAATTCTTTGGTTTTATTTTTTATAAATTCTTGAATGACGATTTGTTTTTGGGCGGCTGCAATTTTTTCTTTAACTTCTGGAGAATTTTGTACACCAGTTCTTTCTGCTTCTTTGCTAATTAGATGTTCAGCAGCCATATTACGCAACAAAGTTTCTTTCATTTTTGGCTCAAATGTATCAAAAGCTGGAGCATTGCCATTGGGAACAAAGCTTTTTAATAATTCGTCAACTTCAGATTTTTTAATATCGTCACCATCAACTTTGAGAATAACATAATCTGTAGCTTGCGGCTTTGCATCTTCAGCATATAAAGGCATTGAAAGAGCTAAAGCAATTGCAGTTGCGGCGAGTAATTTTTTCATGAGAGTTCCTTAAACTTAAGTTGACATTTTGGGCTATAGCTTATGACATAGCCAAAAATAATTTTCAAGCAAGTTTTACAAGCAGCTTGACATATATTGTCGTCAATATAGATAAGATAAAAACCCTATAAGGCTTATAAAATATGAAAAATCATGAAAATCCAACCCCTGAAGCTTGGCTTAGAACTGCAAAGACCCTTTCCGAAGCCTTGCCATATATGCGCCAATTCGCTGGCGAGACATTCGTTATAAAATATGGCGGTCATGCAATGGGTGATGAATCTTTAGCCAAATTATTCGCCCGTGATGTGATTTTAATGAAGCAAGTGGGCATAAATCCAATTATTGTTCACGGTGGTGGTCCACAAATTGGAGCAATGTTAGAGCGACTAAAAATTAAAAGTTCATTTGTTGACGGTTTGCGTGTGACTGACGCTGCAACGGTGGAAATTGTAGAAATGGTGCTATCTGGCACAATCAACAAACAAATTGTTACTGCAATTAATGAAGCTGGTGGCAAAGCAATTGGAATTTCTGGTAAAGACGCTGGTTTAATCCACGCCAAACGCCTGTCTCGCAAAGTAAAAGATCCAGATTCCAGCATTGAACGCATATTGGATTTAGGCTTTGTGGGCGAACCTGAGCGAATTGACCCGTCAATTTTAGACACTCTTTACGCATCGGATATTATTCCCGTAATTGCCCCAATCGGTTTGGGCGACAAAGGCGAGACTTATAATATTAACGCTGATACAGTAGCAGGGGCAATAGCTGCGGCAATAGAAGCGTGTAAATTAATTATCCTAACAGATGTTACGGGTGTATTAGATAAAGAAAAAGATTTAATCAGTGAGTTAACTCCAAAAGAAGCTCGTAAATTGATTAAAAACGGTACAATAAGCGGTGGCATGATACCTAAAATTGAAACTTGTATTCATGCGGTGGAAGAAGGTTGCGAAGCAGCACATATCCTAGACGGCAGAGTAGAGCATGTCATGCTGATAGAGACTTTCACCGAACACGGTGTTGGCACAATGATACACGATTAGTCTATGAAAAATTGCCATAAATTCGTCATTTGCGAGGCGAAGCCGAAGCAATCTCATGCTTGCAGAGCGATGGAGCTTGCCACGAATTGCTTAAGCAGTTCTCGCAATGACGGGGGGAATAGATGAAAGATTTCCACCTACATCTAGTATCAGATTCCACTGGCGAGACAGTAAGTAGCGTCGCTCGTGCAGCGATTGCCCAATTTGAGCAAGTAGATGCACATGAACATATCTGGTCACTTGTTCGCAGTAAAGGTCAGTTGGAGAAGGTAATTACTGGCATACAGGCAAATCCTGGGGTTGTGATGTACACTTTAGTTGACCCTAATTTGCGGGATATTTTAAAATCTGAATGTTTAAAATTATCATTGCCTTGCATTCCTGTGCTTGCCCAAGTTTTGGGAGAATTATCAACTTATCTAGGGGTTGAAAGCTCTAGTGTTCCAGGTAGGCAACATGAGTTGGACGAAAAATACTTCTCTCGGGTAAATGCAGTTAATTTTACTTTGGCACATGATGATGGACAAGCAACTTGGGACTTACAAGATGCTGATATTATTATAGTTGGGGTTTCTCGCACTTCAAAATCTCCCACTTGCGTATATTTGGCGCATCGTGGGTTTAAGGCAGCGAATGTGCCATTTGTAAGTGGTTGCCCACTGCCACCAGAGCTAGAAGAAATCACCAAACCGCTAATTGTGGGGCTTACTATTAGCCCTGACCGTTTGATTCAAATTCGCAAAACTAGGCTGCAATCATTAAATAATGAGAATAATTTTAATTATATAGATATTGAAAAAGTTGCCGCTGAAGTTGCTGAATCTCGCAAATACTACCAGAAAAATAAATGGCCCATAATTGATGTAACTCGCCGCTCGGTTGAAGAAACCGCCGCTAATATTATCCAATTCTTCCATGAAAGAATGGACGACCAGCTCAGTAAACGCTGATTTTTGTATTTTTCTGGAAAAAATTAACTCTTTGTTAAGATATTTGCTTTAGATTTGTCTCATAACACTACGAATCAGGCAAATTTATGGGTGCAGTAAACATAATAGATCCTCTGGCAGAACCAAAAACAGAGCCACTTACTAAGGCTTACAAAGAAGGTATGGCTGGATATGAGGTGCTTGGAGAGTTCCATGAGGTCAAAATACCCAAAGAAGTAACAAATCAAGATAAGAGATTTCTTTACATAGTGAATCAAATGCTCGTAAAAACTCGTGATCACGCAATAGATCATGAAAGAACAGGCGAGGCATTTCATGGGGCTGCTTTGGTCAGAACAAAATCGGGGAAATTTTATGCCGCTCCCAATATTCATTTGACCCATCAAAAAACTACCCGCCAATGCGCTGAGGTAAATGCCATAACATCTGCAATTAACGCTGAGGGACAAGATGTTGAAATAACAGACTTATGGTTTGAAGGTGGAAAAACTAATCTTGATAAAGGAATAAGGATAATTCCTGATCAGTTAGGAAAAAGATTCTGCCCGTGTCCTAGTTGTCGTGATGTTATTTGGAATAATAAAAACTTGCCCGAAGACACTAAAATTCATCTTTTGCCCATAAATGACGGTAAATGGCACTTAATTCCTGATGATGGCAGTACAGAGTTAAAAGAAAACCAAGTAATGACTCGCACAATTAGAGAATTATTCCCTCATAGAAATGCTAGGTTAAATAATATAAATTCCAAAGAATTCAAACAAGTTTTAGAAAAAGGCTGGCAATTAATTAATGATAAGGAAAACATAAAAGCTATTTCAGGGGCGGTATTTGACCGAGAAAACATGGATAAACTAAGTGCGGCAACTGGTAAAAAGCCTGAAGAAGCTATAAAAATAATTAATGATTCAATGATAGACAAGATTCATGATTTATATAACAGACCTAATACCCCCCCTCAAAATATTCGTGTGGCAGTAGTAAGGCTAGAAAATGGTGAATATTATATGGGAACTTCACTAGAAGGCAAAGGCATCACTTCTATGCAATCTGCTGAATCAGAGGCAGTTCAGGCATCTCAAACAAGCGACACGAATAAAGCTATTACAGATATTTTTGTCATTGATATGGATCAAGAAAGAATAAAAAATATATTGGAAACAAAAGATAATAAAAAATTGAACGATTTAAAACTAAAAATGCCAGATGGTTCAGCAAGGGATAGAATAATCAAGAATAGCCCTAACAAAGAAGGTGATTTCTTTAATATATTTGGCGAGCAAATTGATAAAGAAAGCGGCGCAAATGTTCACATGATATTGCTAAATAATAAAGCTGACTTTGATATGAAAAAACATATGGTTAGTTTTTCAATAGCAGATTTAGTACCGTTTAGATATATTAATCCGAAGATGTCGGCAGGGGAGATGGGAAGATGACAAAAGACAATAATAAAGCTGAGTTATTTGATTTTGGCACCCTAACCAAAATAAGAACTCGTTTAGATGTAACAGCGAAAACTCTCAAAGAAATGATTAACGGAGGCAGACCAGACTTAACTAGTGGAGAAGATGCAGGAAAAAAATGGCTAAGGGCGCAATTAGAAGAAACATCGGAAGCTGGACTTTTAACAGAACCACCTAATAAATATTATACAATAAAAGAGCTTGTTTCAATAATGGGATATAACCCCGCTCCATATCCTTTATTTGAAGCGGCAGAAAAGATAGAAGAAGGATTAGCTGAATCTAATATTTCAACTCGCATACTTGGTACAAAAAGGCATTTGCCTGCCAATGAAATTAGAAAATTACAAAAAAAATCTGATCTAATGATTGCAGTTCCAGCCGATTTGAAAGCTATAGCTGAACTTATTGAGGTAATGAAGCAAAAGTTTGAAAATAAAATATCAAAACCGCTTATTATAGAAAATACTAATAATATTTTAGACCCTATATTGGCTGATTTACAACTTCTTGAATATGATAACTCCAAAGTAGATGAAAGCGAAAGAAGAAAATTCGTTGATTCTCAGAAACTCGCAGAATCTTATGGCATTTACATAACCAAAGACAACAAACAAACGATTGAAGTCTCTAAACAACTTATTAAAGCTAAAGAAGCATCACAAATAGAAAATAAGCCTTTTATTCCTGATAATGCAATTATGTTTGTCGCTACAGGAACCCGTAAGAAATTCAAAGAGATCAAACATATACAAGAAAGGTTTGGTGTAAAAACCTCCATTTTACCTATAGATATGCTGCTTGAATATATAAGCCCAAAAGAAACCAGCAATTCTTATGAGGGAAATGTTGCAGAAAAAATAGAAGCTGCATTTAAGTCTTGGGAACGCATGAAGCCAGAAGAGAAAGTTGTAAAGCTAAAAGAGCTTGGAATAAGATTATATGATATGGGATTTAAAGAAACAAATGTTCCATTAAAAGAAGAAGAAATATTTTTTCTTGCGGAAGATTCTGGTTTTCATTTTACTAAAAATAACTCAAGAACTGGTAACAATATCTCTACTGAGCCAGAATTTTCTCAAATCGCCCACAAAGTATCTCCCAATTCGCCATTTCCAGGAGTAGAAACGGGACCAGATATTACCGCTAATTATGGGGTTGCTAATTTTTTTGCTAATGCAGAACAAGTTATTAAACGCTACGAAGATTCAGAAGTTGGAAAACTTACAAAATCAGAAAAAATAAAAAATAGAGGGGTAATTAAAAAGAGTATTATTGCAGTTTCACAATTAAAGCCAAATTCTAATACCTCTGATGCGTATATGAATGATAATAATTCCAAAAGAATTGTTATGTATGCTTCTGAAGTAAAAGGGCATTTTGTTGACAAACCCAAACCATCTAATGGCTCTTTAGAAATTGATAACTTCCTAATACCTGATGGACAGAAGAAAACCGAAGCTGAGCTTGGCGATAACTGGGTAACAGAACAAAGTCCTCGTGCTTTGGCTTTTAAAGGATTAATTTATGATCAGAGCCTAGCAAAAGAAATAGATTTTCTACAACCAGCATTAAAAGAAAAATATTTTAAAATTAATATCGCACATGATACTGATAATGATTCAAATATAGAGACATTACAAAAGAGTCTAAGAACCCCAGATTTCAAAGTTGAGAGTTCAAAAATTGATATAAATAAACTTTCTGATGTACAGACAAAATTACTTGAAGGCAAAGACGCAGTAGTTTTAGCATTTGACCCTAATCGTGCAAAAGAAGATTTTTGGCGCAATCTTTGGACATTTTCATCACTTATGGTGGGGGAACAAACCCGAGATAAGCACAAACTGGAAAAACCTTTATATTTAATCAATCCTAAAGACGAAGCTGGTAAAGGTGCTTTAGATTATTTGGAGGATTTGAGTCAAGACTTGCATTTGCTTGGAACTATTCCGCAAACACTAAATAAATTATATCGTTCAGTTGGCTCAGTTGATGAAGCAGTTGCAGAACTTAGAAAAGATCGTGAGAATTATCTTCATTACACACCTCCTTCTTATTCAAAAGGTGAGAAAATAGAGCCAGAAGGAGAGACATCAGATAAAGATTTTAATGTAGCTATATTTATCTCTGCAAGTAATGAAAATGAGATGATTAAAAGCATTGGTGAGGAATTATCAGAAAAATTGTCTCTAGACGGATTCGGAGTGTTTTCTGGAGGTGGTTTATATTCAGGTATGGGAGCAATAACAAAGAAGATATATGAGCTTAAAAAATATAAAGACGATTTACACCATACCGCTCTTAATGTTCCTCATATTATGGAAATTGAAGATGGAAAAGAAGATATTAGAGAATATGTGGATCATTTTCAATTATGCAGAGATATTTACGAACGCATTGAAGGATTGCTTGCTGCGGACGCAGTAATTGTTGCACCAGGTGGTATGGGGACTATACAAGAATTGGCTGGGTTTGCGTTTCTTAAAGATATAGCGTTAAAAGAGCCAGAAAATCCTTATACTCAAGGCTTTGAGAATAAAGAACTAGTTATAATAAATAATGAGATAGAAGTTGGCGGACAAAAAAGAGGTTTTTATGACGAGCTTATAAAAATTATTCCACCAGAAGATTTAACTCGTCTAGGAATACATGTAGTTGAAACTCCTGAAGAAGCTGTTTCTAAAATGCGAGAACTTAGAAATGCAAAGCGGCAAAGAAATAATTTAAGCGTTGAAACTCATCAAATTCATTAACATTAACCCAAGATTAAAAAATTTGTGAAAACACTTGCAAAGTAAGAGCTAATACTTATATTGGCTCACGAAATTCATAGTAGGGATTGTAAGATTCTGCTAGAAAGCGGGCGTAGCTCAGCGGTAGAGCGCAACCTTGCCAAGGTTGAAGTCGAGAGTTCGATCCTCTTCGCCCGCTCCAGATTTACGAAACAATGCTGCATAAGGATATATATCAGTGGCAAGTGGCGTTATCAGCAATAGTTCAGATAATCAAGGCCCTTGGGGCACGCCAAAAGGCAGCTCAGGCGGTGGCAATGGTGGCGGTTGGAAGCCAAGCGGTGGCGGCAACAACAATCCCAAGCCAGAAGATATAGAAGCTCTCGTAAAAGAGCTAAAGAAGCAATTAAACGGCATTTTTGGTGGCAATGGCAACGGCAATAATGGTGGTGATAACCAGCAAAATAGTCATCGTGGGTTGCTAATTGGCTTTTTTATATTTTTTCTGCTTTGGCTAGGCTCAGGAATTTATCAATTACAACCAGGTGAGCAAGGAGTTGTCCAATTATTTGGCAAGTTTGACCGCATCGCTGCTTCTGGCTTAAATTATCATCTGCCTTATCCTTTTGAAACCGTTACTATTGTCAATAGCGAAGCAATCCGCATGGAAACTTTAGGCGGAGGCAGTGGTTTTAACGGCAGAGTTGCATCTAGTGATGATGAAATATTAATGCTCACAGGCGATGAAAATATCATCTCATTAAGTTTCAATGTGCAATGGAAAGTTCGTGACGCAAAAGACTTTGTCTTTAATATCCCCAATCAAGAACAGACAGTTAGGGCGGTTATAGAAAGTGCAATGCGTGAAGTTGTGGGGCGTACCACTATTGATTCCATACTAACTGAAGGCAAGCTCAAAGTTCAGGAAGAAACCCAAAAACTTGCCCAAGAAACTTTGGATAATTACAAAGCGGGCATAGATATTCGCAATGTCAATTTGTTAGATGCGAGTTTTCCTGCCGCAGTGGTTGACTCTGCCCGTGATGTACAAGCAGCAAGAGCCGACCAAGAACGAGCCAGAAATGAGGCGGAGTCTTATAAGAATGATATTCTTCCCCGTGCTAGAGGGCAAGCTGAGCGCATGAAACAAGAGGCGGAAGGCTATAAGCAAGAAGTAGTAGCAAGAGCGCAGGGTGATGCAGCAAGATTTATCTCAGTTTACGGACAATATAAGCAAGCTGAAGATGTCACTCGCAAGCGTATGTATTTGGAGACTATGGAAAAAATCTTTGCTGGCACACAAAAAATAATATTAGATAGTAAATCTGGTGTAGTGCCTTATTTGCCGCTTCCTGAAGTCAAAAAGAAGGAGGCTGAGTAATGCAAAAACATTTAATAAAATTGATTTTTGTTTTAGCCTTCATAGGTTTTGCGCTTTACAATACCACTTATATAGTAACGCAAACCCAAACTGTGTTGGTAACTCAATTCGGTGCGCCAGTAAAGGTAGAAACTGAGTCGGGCTTGAAATTCAAAACGCCGTTTATTCAACAGATTGAGTATTTTGATAAAAGATTGCTTGAATATGTAATGCCTGATGAAATTGAAATAAACGCATCTGATGAAAAACGGATTAAATTAGAAGCATTTTTGCGTTGGAAAATTGTTGACCCACTAGCTTTTGCCAGAGCAACCAGAACTGCTGGCATTGGTGGCAACCGCATTTCCACAATGAATGCACAATTAGGTAATTTGCTAGGCTCTAGCTTGCGTCAAGTAATTGGTAGCGTGCCACTTAATGCTTTGCTCTCACCTGAGCGAGACAAAATTATGCAAAAAATCCGTGCAATTGTTACTAAACAAGCCTCAATTCCCAGTTCAGATGATAGTGAAAAAAGTGGTTTTGGTATAGAAATAGTTGATGTTCGCATTGTCAAAGCTGATCTTCCGCAAGAAAATAGTGATGCGATTTTTAAACGAATGCAAACTGAGCGCAAAAGAGAAGCCACAACTTACCGTGCTAAAGGCGATGAAGAAGCGCAGAGAATTCGTGCTAGCGCAGACCGTGATCGCACAGTTTTACTAGCTGAAGCGCAAAAACAAGCTGAAATTTTGCGTGGTGAAGGTGATGCGCAGGCTTCTGCAATTTTTGCTGAGAGTTTTAGCAAAGACCCTGAATTTTATGAGTTTTACCGCTCTATGCAGTCTTACAATCGTGCTTTTAACCAAAAAGACACCACTATTATTCTCTCCCCAGATAGCCAGTTCATGAAAGAATTCAGCAAACCTGATAAGAGAGGAATTTAATGATACTTTTGGGCATTTTTCTTTTGGGAGTGGTTTTGGGTTTTCTATTCGGTGCTAAAAGAGGTTTTTCCGCACTGATTATAATTTCTTGTGTTATTTTGGCTTCATTTGACGAGGCTCTTCACTACTTTTTGAGAGAAGTTGGAGGACTTGGTATTCTGGTTGGTATTATTGGGGTAGGAGGTATTGGAATTATATTCGGAAACTGTCGTACCCAAAAAGTAAAGATAATCCCAGATGACCTTAAATAATTTCCTACAATAAATTTTAAAAAAAGAATTACTCTAAACGGTTTTTAAGTTTCGTTATTATATCCATACGCTCATGTAGCACTGCAATAACGCGTGGTGGCTTGCTTTTTGTGGTTGCACATAAAAGATATAATGATGTTCGCATTTGGTCGTAAAGACTTGAGGATAACTATTTGAAATGGAGCGAGAATAAGTTGCGCCATTGGCAATACTGCAAAAGCAATTCTCCAACAAATCAGCATAAATCAGAGATTGCTTTTTCCCCCATTTTGTTAATGTATAGCGAGCGATTTCTTTGAGGTCTTCCTTTGCGGGGGCGGTCAGTTCATATTGCGGCATTATATTAACGCATTTCCTGATGTGCTTCTTCAAATATTTGTCGCACTGATTGTTTTACAATTTTTTTTGATGCGATGCGTGGCTCAAGGAAAGCTTCAAGCTGAGACATTGCCTCATCTTCTGTCTTAATCTCTGGTAAAATGCGGTTTAGCACATAACTTTTAATTGTTTGACCGTGCAAAACTGCGCCAGCTTTAAGTTGTTGATGTTGTTCTGGTGTCATTTCAATTGATAAACGCATAGAGATTTCTCCAATAAGGCAATATTAGGTTAATTATAGCAATTTGTTAATTGAAAAACAAGCATCTACTTGACAATAGTCGTCAATTATACTCAAAAACAAGCTGAAATTTTGCGTGGTGAAGGTGATGCGCAGGCTTCTGCAATTTTTGCTGAGAGCTTTAGTAAAGACCCTGAGTTTTATGAGTTTTACCGCTCTATGCAGTCTTACAACCATGCGTTTATCAATTGAAATGACACCACTATTA
>Ga0364887_10225_pt1 | contig 38168 bp, 32 predicted proteins | sample ExccelJu500001D4_4_FD_206924 | JGI IMG/M metagenome (GOLD analysis project Ga0364887, IMG submission 206924) | Enriched cells from Trout Bog Lake Hypolimnion, Wisconsin, USA - BchlTB.July23.5000.01.D4 | ecosystem: Environmental > Aquatic > Freshwater > Lake > Hypolimnion/Profundal zone | place...
AAATTCATCATCACTATTGAGTATGGTACAGACTAATGGAACCGTTTGGCATTTCCCTGTAATGGTTTTTGCTTCATTAGTTTTATTCTATTGTGTTATTTGGGCAGTTATGGGGACTTTAGAATTCAAGCAAAAGTTATGTTCCATATTACTACTTTCCCTTTTGTGCGTTATTGTTGGAATGCTTTTTGGAAAATATGGTGCAAATTTGGGCTTGACATTGGAGTAATCAGCAGCGGTAATTCTTTTGTACCGCAGTTAGGGGCTCTACAAATAATGTGCAGCTTTAGTTCTTATAATTTAACATTATCAAAAGCCATGCAGCGGTTCTGGGCGGATGAATATAAAATTCCCCATCATTGGCATTACTTGCCCGTTAACAGCAACACAGAATGACCTCAATCATCATACTTACGATAGCATTTTTTTCAGCTTTGATTTTAAAGTTGGCAAAGACTAATAATGCAAAGCTTTACAAATTCATTCGAAATTGTCACCTGCTATTTTTGGGTTTGACAATTTGTGCATTTGTTCTTTTACTTAACTCTTACAGTTTTCGTGGTTTCTTGACAGACAAATATTTTGTTATTCTTTTTCTTTCGACAGGAATATTGCTATTCGGACTTTACCGACATCAAAGCAAATTGGTAAGAAGCTATTATGCTTTTTATTTCTTTCTGCCATTTTTACTGTTAATCGGACTTCTTGTTCCACGACTACAATTTATAACTAATGTAGCTGGAATAGGAATGCTTATTGACGGAGAGAGTAATAGATATCAAATTGATAATATCTATTCATTACAGACTAGTAGAGTTGGTGTTCTTTCTGGAAGTCCGACATATAGCTTAATTGAAAAAAAGTTCGTTTTCTTTGAAAAGGTTACAGACGACATAATACCAAAAATTGGATATCCCAAATCATTACTGGTGTCAAAAATTGGGAATGACAGTTTTAGGCTTAATGTACTTACATCCGAAATATACAAAGAAAGACTTGATACGATAATAAGCCTAAATAGGTAGTGCTTCTGCTAAAAAACACATTGGCATTAAGTTAGCGGACGGAACGTAAACCTCCCATCAATACCGTTGATTTTAACCAAAAAAGTTTGCAATATTTTTCTTAAGGATTCTGCTGTTTCCAGTTCTGCGGTAGCAAGTTTCTAATCTGATTTATTGGGGTACCTGCTATTCGTGTGAGTATATCATTTAGCCATTCAAAAGGATTGACATTATAGTTTTTGCAACTTGCAAGTAATGAATAGATCATTGCTGCCCGCTGTGCTGCATCATGGCTTCCGGCAAATAAATAATTCTTCCTGCCCACATTATGCAAAGCTTTACATAATGTGGGTTATGCATAGTAAATGATTATGTAAAGTGATATTTTTTCTCCGCTGTGTTTCAATACTTTGTATTGATTAGAAGCCATATCACTTTACATAATATTTATTGGATTTATAAGCTGCTTAGCCATTCTAATAGATTATCATTTTTTATCCATGAAGGAGTTTCCTTTAGTGCTATTTCGACATAAGCTGCTTCGATTGCTTCTCTTTTTTTACGGGAGTCAGCACGCGCATAAATTTCTGTTGTTGTTACAGATACATGACCCAGTATGTCTCTTATATAAACGAGATTAACTCCAGCCTGTAATAAATGCATTGCTTTAGAATGTCTTAAACAATGGCAGCTGATTTGTTTAGGAATAATTTTCGCGTTTTTCATTGCAGCCCTGTCAGCATATTTCTCCAGGATATAATTTATTCCTGCTCTGGTAAGCTTCTCACCCCGGACATTAAAAAATAAAGGGTACATATTTGCACAGGGTACATCTAATTTATTTTCCTTCATATAATTCTTCAATAAATTTACCTGCCCATCAAGCATTGGGATAATTCTTGTCTTATTTCCTTTTCCAGTTACTTTTATTGTTGCTGGTTTATCAAGCCGGACACATAAAGGAGTTAGATCAATAATTTCCTGTACCCTTGAACCAGTGTCGTACATGAGTGAAAGCAATGCCAGGTCTCTTCTGCCTTTACGAGTGGTTAGGTCGGGTTGCTGCAAAAGCAACGTGATGGCTTCGATTGATAAATAATTCATAGCTTTTTGTTCAGCTTTCTTCATCGGGATACTAAGGATCTGTTGATATTGATGAAGATTTTCCGGGTGTTGATACTGGAGATATTTAAAGAACGAATGAATTGCCGCCAACCTTGCATTCCTGGTTAAATCGCTCCCTTTTCGTTCTTTTTGTATCCAATCTAAAAAATTCAGTATAGACTCCCTGCTTAATTCTTTTACAGTCAACTTATTTATTTTTGTACCTATCGATTCCATAAAATTAATTAGCAAAACAAAAGTATCCCTGTAAGCGACGATTGTATTTTGGCTGGAACCTCTCTCAGCAGGTAAATACTTAGATAAAAAGTTTGTTAGATATCTGGAAAAATCAGTGGGTTGCATAATATTAAGTATTAGGGAAAACGTTTAAACAAATAAAATCCACATCCTTGAGTAATCCTGGATACATTTCAGCAGTTAATCGGACGTATGTGTTGGTGGCTTCTAACGATTGGTGTCCCAGATATGTAGACAAGGTTGGTAATGAACAGTAAAGATCGATATCCTGCTCCGCCATAGCAGACAGTGAGTGTACACTAAAAGTATGTCTAAAATCATGAAGACGAGGACCTTGCCGATTATGGGATACTCCCACTGCCCAAAGTATTTTCCTGAACCATTCGTCAACATGGTCCCTTTTACAGCCATTACCACATAGTGTAATAAAAAAATGATCACTTGCCGGCTTTGTCAGGGGTAATAACTTCCTAAACTGAACATATTCAGCAAGAACCGCTGTTAGGGAAGACGAGATAGGGATTAGCCTTTCTTTTCCGTTTTTACAATCCCTGACAATGATGGTTTTATCATTTATATTAACATCGTTAATTCTAAGGGATAATGCTTCGCTTATGCGTAAGCCGGTTGCATATAATAAACGGAAAAGTGCAGGAAGGATAATAATTGCCGAGTCCATTCTTTTTTTTTACATCTTAAAGCATCACAGGCAGTAAATATGGCGGCTATTTGATCTCGTGAAAAAATATAGGGCGTAAATGCGTATTTATGACGGGGTAGTTGCAGCATGTAACAAGAGATGCCAAGTTTACACAAAAAAGATGCTAATTGATTTAAGCAGATGCATCGGTGTATTTTATAGGAACTTGATTCATTGGGATTGCATTGGCTCCAGGATAAAGCCAGTTCTTTTGTAATACCGACTTCCTTTTCAGACCTTTTTACTGTAAACCGATCAAAATAGATAAATATTGTTTCCTCAGTTTTGTATTTAAAGCCAAGGCTCCTTTTGAATTCAATAAATTCTTCAATGTATGCGGCATAGATGCCATTAAATTTGTTATGCATAAAAATAGCCTCCTTTTTGTTGATAAAAAGATGAATGGACTGGTGGCACTTCCAATGGACATTTACTCATAGATTTAAGATCGACTCGCAGATAATAGTTTGTAGATGCCGTAGTCTGATGCCCAAGAACTTCAGATATCACTGGTAACACCGTTTCTTTTTCTAACAGAATGCTGGCAAGGCTGTGCCGAAGGGCATGAGGCCCATGTTTTCTTTGAGTGATATTTATCCCTGCTTTTACAAAATAAGAATGAACGATACCTGTAATAGCACTTCTGTGCACAGGATGGAAAGGAGAAGCGGCAATAAGAAAGACAAACCGCTCGCTGGATTTTGGGCGGCCATATCTTAAATAGTCAATAATAGCATTACCAACGTCTGATAAAATCGGTAACTCTAATCGTTTTCCTGTCTTATATTGATTCAAAACAATTGAACTTTTATCCCAAATTAAGTTTTCAAATTGTAAATTAGCAATATCGGATGCTCGAAGCCCTAACCTGGCTGCTAATAAGACAATAGCGTAGTTTCGCTTTCCAACAGCATTACCCCGGTCAATACAAGCAATGATTTTTTCGATTTCACTTGAGGAATAAACGGAAGGTAATTTCGCCTGTTTTACATAATTGTATTTTGGAACCACTGCTGCCATATCAATATCAATCAGCTTCTCATTATATGCGTACTTTAGAAAGCCTCGGATAGCTTCTAAAGATCTGTGAGGCAAAGTCGTAAACTTTGGATCTATAGTTTTAACATATTTAAGAATATGCAATTGATTTATTTCCTTTACTGAATTCACATTCTCTTTGGTCAAATACTTAAAAAAACGATACAGGTACTGCTCACCTTCTTCGATGGTATGTTTATTCAACCTCAAAGAAATCCGGAAGGTCTGATAAGTTGTTATCGCTTCTCCAATTTGTCCATAAAAAGCCACTTGTTCCTTAACTGGGCTAATTGAACCTTTGTCTGAGAATTCTGACAAAACATTCACTGATCTGATTACGTCCTTTTGACTCTTGGATAACTTATTATAGTCCTGATTTCCAAATTGAGCCTTTAAATATGACTTGCCAACGACTGATTCAAAGTGTATGATCTTATTGGCAACCATATAACGTTTGATTCTTCGCCAATAGCATACATATTGTTTTGCAGTTTCCTGCGACCGACCCATTTTGCAGATTAAAAAATTGGCAGCTTCAAAGGATAAATCATCAAAAGATTTCCATTTTGATTTCATATCTTAATTTTTAAGCACTGACAATATTGTCAGTACAGAAAATTAAGAAGAATATTATGTAAAGGGATTAAGCAGGTCTGAAGGTCTAACTGTCGTGTAAATCAGTTAAATAGAATTGGAACTTTACATAATCATTTACTATGCATAACCTACTGCTACTGGCCTTATGCTATTTTCTACCGGATTATTATCCAGATGAATAAAATCGGTATGGGCATAATAACTGAGCTTATTCCACCGAACAAGGCTGTATGCCAAAGCTTTTCCTATAGCTGATGAGGGTAATACTTCCGTATAGGCCTGCTGCATCCATTTCTGTAAAGCGTTCAATATCTCTATTGCATGTTCTTTGCGGTACTGTTTCTTTTCCTCTTCTTTCAGTTTTTTTTCTACAATATGACGTTCTATGGCATAGAGTTTCTGTATCTCTGTCAGTGCATGAGAAGCTCTTTGTGCATCATTAGCCTGTGCCTCGTGGAACTTTCGTCTGGCATGGGCCATACAGTTTACCATGGTAATACCTTCGTAATCTTCAAATTCATTATATGCCTGGTAACCATCAGTCTGCAACACTCCTTTAAAATCTTTCAGGATACTTTTTGGCCCCTCTCTTCCTCTTCCCCTGCGGTAATCAAACAATACCAGTTTACTGGCATTGCACTGGTATACCCAGTAATAGCCCTGATGGGTGGCATTCTTTTTATCTGTGTCCAATACTTTTATTGTCGTTTCATCCACATGCAGGTAATGACTTTCCAGAACTTCTTTTTTATGGGCATCATAAAGAGGACTTAAAAAAGCAGATGCGGCTTTTACCCAATTACCAATGGTGGAATCACTGATCCGGTATCCAAGACGCTCATAGCGTTTGATCTGACGATCCAGCGGGAGGTGGTCAATATACTTGTCAATGATAATCTGTGCAATAATGCTTGGATCTACATGGCTTTTCTCAAAACTGCGTTCAGGCGCTTTTCCCTGTACAATACTTTTGCCACCTTCCGTTATCAGCAGGTACTTGGGACGTATAACCCTTTTAACATAAAGTTCGGCAGGTTTAAAAGCCAGGGTTTCAGTTATATCTTCTCCAATCTTTTTTCCTGTACTAATATCTGTTCCTGGTGGATTGATCACTATGTCTTCCCTTCGCAACTTTTCAGGAAAACAGTTCCGTTCCTTTTTATCTTCCATAGACGGGTGCTTTTCGTTTCTTTCATAGCTAACCTTTACTGTGGCTTTTGAGGATACGGCATCTTCTATTTCCGGAACTTCAAAAAGTATGGGTTGTAATACTTCTGATGATTCAGAAGAAACAAATTTTTCACGTCGGCTTCCAAATATCAGTTTCTTTAACTGATCTATCTCAAATTGTAACTGCTCATATTTTTGCTTTAATTCTTTGTTCTCCTGACTCAACGCTTCCATGTGAACAAGCGTTTCTTCATAGGCTTGTTTATAACTAATATTTTCAGGGGAAGTACTCATACTTTGACGAGTGCAAAAGTCTTAACTGCAAAGGATTTTCTCAAATATTTATAACCATTTTTTTACCCACATAAATGAGCCCTGATGGGTATAAACCACCTGATTTTTTTAAGCAATGAAATTACCTGTGCATAACATCATCAAGCAGGAATCAAAGGCTTGAAACGTTTCTTTTTACGAATAGAACTCAGCATAACTCCCTGAAGAATGAACTGTAACTTTTCGTAGTCAATGAGAAGTGAGGACTGTCCTTGTTCAATAACAGGAAGCTCATAGACTCCCTTCTCAAGCCGTTTATAGTAGATGGACATCCCATCCCCATCCCAGCAGAGCAGTTTAACTTGATTCTTCTTTTTATTCATGAAGATAAACACTGCCCCTGATAGTGGATTGAGCTGCATATGATTTTGGACAAGGCCCGAGAGGGCATCAAAGCTTTTACGCATATCTGCAGCACCATGATACCAGTAATAGTTTGTATGTGGGCTCAAGTGAAGCATTAATCCCTGAGAAGTCGCTTTACAAAAAAGACTGTTTCATCATTCACCGGCAGGGTAAGTTCCAAACCATTACCCCCCTTTAATGTAATTGTAGTATTCTTCACCACTTTCACCGGTAAAAATGTTTGTGGCTTTTCTATTGGCTTTAATTTTTTAATCCAATAATTCATGGTATGGTAACTAATGCTGTTTGCTTTGCAAAAGGATAACCTGCTCATACCGCTTTGTTCACTCTTTTTAATTAGTTCCATCATTTTTGTCTGCATATCCATTACATAAATTTTTGGCAGACAAAATTCTTACTTATTTTAATGCATCTGGAACGGTATAGATGGGAGGCTTACGACGGAACGCAGTTTCTCAGCAGCAGCATGGAATCGGATTTAGTTCCAGGCTAGTCATTATAAATTAGATAACAATATCAGGAGACAAATATCTATTACACATTTATGCTATCTTCAATAGCAGCAATTTTATATGGCATTTACATTTTCTTGGATAATTATTTGGGAGAACTTGACTTTTTAAATAACATTGATAATCTGAAAGTAATTAATAAAAAGGAAGCAGAAAAAGAACTTGTTTCAATCGGAAAACTAAAAGACTTCTTAATTTGGCGACAAAAAGAATTTATTGAGAAATATGAAGGTGTTTGGTACAACACATGAAATGACACTTACTCAATTCTTGAAGCAGAGCTGGAAAGCGGAAATAATTTAACTGCTGTCATAAATACTGAATTATAAAATTGGGATAACAAAGCTTCTTATCCCTGGATTTCTGTCTTGACGATTAAATATGATCGGAACAATAATAACGGCATGCCGAATAAAAAGGGTTATAAATTTTTGGACACAATTGAAGAAGTTTTAATGCAAGATCTAAAAGATATTGATGGATTCCTGAACATTGGGAGACAAGCTGCAAAGGGTGAAAGGGACATTTATTTTGCTTGCAAGGACTTTCGTAAACGATCAAAAGTTTTATTCAAAATATAACAAAATTATTCCACCAGTTTTAAAATGGAGTACGACATTTATAAGGACAAATATTGGAGGTTTTTTGAGAAATTCAACGACAAATGTTAAAGGGCATTGCTACCTATATTCGGAATGCTGCTCTTCTGGCAGAAATAAGTGCAATGGGCTGTGGTTGTTGGCTGACAAATATAAAGTACCAGAAAGAGGCAAGCCCCTGCCAATAGAGGCAATTTTATGAAAACCGTACTTTTTAAATGGATATCTGTACTTTTAAGTTGTAACAGTAAGACAGCCCAGCAAAACTCAAATGTTGCAGCATTTAATACAATACGATTATTTATGCTTGCTGTAATTTTCTTTCAAGTTTGTTGCCATAACAGTTATAGTAACAAATCAAAGGATAAAGAAAATAAACAGAAAGATAGCAATTTCGTTAATGAACCACAGCATGTCAAAAACCTTTCGACTTATACTGACTCTTTTTGCTCTAGCGATAAAAATTTATCTCAATGCTGTTTTTCATTTAATAAAAGAATAAATGATAGCCTTGAAGAATGTTATTCTAAATTTGAAGGGCCTGAGGGCAGTTATTTAAGTATTGGTGGTATAAAACAGACTTTGCATCCAAAAAAAATAAGCGGAGGTATAAATGGAGATGTATACTATATTTCAGGTAAGGAGTATATGCAAAAAGTAATTTTTTTAGATAAAAAATCAGATACTTTATTTTTAAAATTGGTTTTAGGTAGAGAAGGAAAAGACGATAACCATTGTATACATCAAATACATTTTGTATTCAGGTCAAACGAAAATATTAAAGTAGTAATTCTTGATCATTAATTTTTTGAACAATCATGATTTTAAAAAGATGAAAAATATTAAAGAACAAAATGCTATAAACCAGCATATTATTGCGCAAGCAAAAGTATTCTTAGATGAAGCAGATGAGTTTTATCCATTTGCAACTGCTATCAGTACCGAAGGATTGTTTATACCAATTGGTGCGAATTTGGAAAATGATAACCCCTCAAGTGCACTTTTAATAGAAATGCTGGATATTAAAAATTACTTTATTAAATCACTTATTTTTATTTCGCTTCTTTTCTTATGCTTCTCTTCCTATTCTCAAAAGCGCTTTATTCGTATTTATGATACAACTGGTCATAAAATTGCGAGTGGACGAATAGTTGGTGTGAACGATTCTACAGTTCAATTGTCGGATAAGTTATTTCCAATTTCTTATAGAATTATTGGTGTAATTAGAACTAAGCATTCTGCAGGGTATTACTTAGGGAATGGAATAATAATAGGATTGGGCACCGGTATTTTAGTACCTGCCATATTATTTAAACAAGGTTCTTTGGTAATTCCAGATCGAGGTTCGGCCGCTTTAGTCGGAGGTATTATAGGTTTACCTATAGGAGGGATTGTGGGTGCAATATTCTCCGCCTTTACTAAACGGGATGTTTTCATTATTAACGGAACAAAAAGCGGATGGGAGTTTTTTTATAAAAATTTTGTACCAGAGAAAGAAAAACAAAAAAAACAAAAGCCTCAGGTGTAAATTGAATATTCCTCATACTTCATCTGAAGGAATTGTAAAAGAAACGGTATCTCCGTTTTTGTCCTGTTCAATAGATTTTAACAGCATTGCTTTGTTGGCAGGGTCTGCCATTAAAAAAGCGGTTTCATCTATTTCCTCTTCAATTGTAATCACAATAGGTTTTTCTTTAAAAGCGGCTTTAATTGCATTTAGAATATCCATATTGATATCTGCAGCCGATTTAAAATGATAAGTGGTGTACATAAAAATATTTTAATGGAGATAACTGTAGTTGTTTTTATTGCACAATATTTTGTTGAAAGAAGTCCTGAAACTTTTGCTTTGTTAACATTGTTTCAATAATATTCATTATAGTAGATTTATCTTTTTCGTTAAGTTGTGCAATGAGCCTTAATTGTTCAGCACTGGTTTTGTCTTCCATTATCACTACTTCAGGTATGTACTTTTTTAAATGTACAATATTATCAATGGTAACACTATAAAAGGCAGCTAATTTATCCAATACATCTACTGATGTGATCGGTAAATAGCAATGCACCAAAAATGGCAATTAGGAATGCACCATTTCGGTAAATAAGGATGCACCACTTCGGCAAATAAGAGTGCACCAGTTTGGTAATCAGGAAGCATGATCCCCATTATTAAAAGTTCCAGCTTTGGAAGCCAATAAAGGTTAACAAATATGGATACAAAAACAACTGGAGCCTGGATCATGTATTACGAAGTTCATCGACTACACAGAGAAGGATTAAGTTATCGGTCAATTGCAAAGGTTTTTGTAATGAACCGGCGTACGGTTATTAAATATTTAGCGATGAGTGAAGCTGAATATCAGGGATTCTTAAAAAAGAATGAAAGCCGGAGTAAATTACTGGATACATACGAATTTTTTGTTCAATCAAGATTAGCAGCCCACCCTGCAGCCAGTGCTGCTCAGGTTCATGACTGGTTAAAAGAGCACCATAGCGACTTTCCACAAACCAATGCAAAAACAGTATACAATTTTGTAATGGCTATACGCCAGAAATATTCCATTCCCCTTGAGCAGGCCAGTCGTGAATATTTTGCAGTAGAAGAACTGGCTTATGGTTATCAGGCACAGGCAGATTTTGGACAATACCTCCTTCGCAATGCAGAGGGGAAACGTAAGAAAGTGTATTTCTTCGTCATGATGCTGTCTCGTTCAAGGATGAAATATGTTCATTTCACCGATATCCCTTTTACTACCCGCACAGCAATTGATGCCCATGAAGAGGCATTTAAGTTTTTTGAGGGTATCCCCCAGGAAGTGGTTTATGATCAGGACCGCTTATTCCTCATAGATGAGAACCTGGGTGATTTATTGCTTACCCAGGAGTTTAAAAACTACGTTTTTGAACAAACCTTCCGGGTACACTTTTGTCGTAAAGCTGATCCTCAGAGTAAAGGGAAAGTGGAAAACGTTGTGAAGTTTGTAAAAAATAATTTCCTCTATGGCAGATTATTTTATGATGTACAGACACTGCAGTCACAAGTGATGGGCTGGTTGCAAAGGACCGGTAATGGAATGGCACATACCACTATCCGGAAAATACCTTTGGAGCAGTGGGCTATAGAAAAACAATACCTGGCCCAGTGGGTAACGGTGAAAATACTTCCGGCCTTTATCATGCGCTTTGTAAGACTGGACAACACCATTGCTTATGCAGGAAATTTTTATTCTGTCCCACAGGGAACATTTAAGAAGGATGCCATGGTTATGTTATGGCTTAAAAACAATGAACTCCATATCCATGATGATCAGCAAAAGTTCCTGTGCAAACATCCGCTGGCTTCAGGCAAAGGAAGCAAACTCATTAATACTGACCATAAAAGGGATAAGTCTAAACGCTTAAAAGTACTGGTAGCAGAGATTGCTGCTTTGTTTACCAATGCAGAGCTGGCCAGTCAATATTTTGAGTTAATCCGCCAGGTAAAAGGGCGCTATCTGCGCGACCAGGTACAGTCTATCCGGGAGACAATAAAGGGCCGTGATAGCAATCTTGTTAACCGGGTACTGGAAAAATGTGTAGCAGAGGGTTACCTGAGTGCCGTAACCTTCTCAGAATTAATCAACATGAGTGAACAAAACGACCTTCCGGTTGAAGCACCTTTGGGTAAGATTATTTTACTGGATCCCAATAACAGCAGGAAAGCAGAAACAAAGCCAGATAAAAGAAATCTGAGTGATTATGAGGAAATCTTCCAGTAGTTGGGTGCAATGGGAGCAGATGATCGGGCAGGAAGTAACTGGTAAAAATATCTTACCAGATCATCTGCTCCCATTGAACAAGCCCGCGGCAGCGTCCTTAATCCATCCATTCAACACTCATCTTAAACAAATAAAAAAAATGAAGATCAAAAACAAAATCAGTAACCATTGTAAGCAGCTGAGATTACCAGCTATAAATGAGCAGGTACAAAAGATGGCAGATAAAGCCGCTGCTGATGGCATCAGCTATCTGGAATTTGCAGAAAATCTGTTGGATACAGAGATTAAATATCGCAATCACAAGGATCAGGAGCGAAAAATTAAAGCAGCCCGGCTACCCGGCACCTACAATCTGCTGAGTTATGATTGCAGTAAGGTAGAAGGAATGCCTGCTGCAAGGCTCGAGCAATTAAAAGAACTCACATGGCTGGATCAAAATTTTAACCTGATCATAATGGGGCCTAACGGTATAGGAAAATCATTTTTAGCAGCTGGTCTCTGTCATCAGGCGATTGAAGGTGGGTACAGAGCTTATTTTAGGCCTATGGAGCAAATTATGACCATGCTCAAGACCAAAGAACAATCCAGATCTGCTATGGTTGATTACAAACGTCTGTTAAAAGCACACCTCATTGTAATCGATGATATTATGATGATTACCATGGCCAGAAATGAGGCAAACAGCTTTTTTCATTTTATAAATACACTGCATGAAAAAGTATCTTTTGCTATTACCACCAATAAATCACCAAAGGAATGGGTGGAAACAATTGGTGATGAAGTGATTACAACCGCCATTTTAGACCGGCTATTATATCGTTGTGAAATAATAAAACTTAAAGGGGAAAGCTTCCGGTTAAAAAACAGAAAAACAATCTTTGAAATATCAAAATAAAACCCTGTAATTTTATTTTATCATGTTTTCCTGATACCACCGTAATTATACATTTTGCCTAAAACAGTGGTGCACTCTTATTTGCCAATTTTGGTGCACTGTCAATTACCGACTACAACTGACGGCTCTACTATTGATTTTTCAATTTTATTATAATGGGCAGGCTTTAGGCCAATCTCTGCAGCCACTTCTTTTTGCATTAGCCCTTTATCTTCCCTTAATTTTTTAATATTGTCTGCTAAGCTCATAGTTATTATATAACCTTGCAAAAATATCTATTTAAGAGATTATTTGCAAAAAAATATCTGATATGTAAATTTTAATTGCTTATTACGCAATTTATTATAACACAATAGGGACAGAAATAACGGAAGAGATTTTTTTGATGTTATTTTTTTATTGTCGATTACAACAAATCTAATTATGATTATTTGCAATTGAAATTAAATGTGTCCAATTCATCACAACTGAAAGAAAGGGTATTAGCCAGATGCAGCAAAATCAGTATGGATGAAATGGCGAAATATATAGCTCCTTTCTTATTTGATTCAAAGGATATGAGGCTGTAAAAACGGCATCTACTCCATCATAAATCTGTAACCCCTGCCATGTACATTAATAATTTTAATGCTGTTATCCCCACTTAATTTCTTACGTAACTTAGACACCAATACATCAATATTTCTACTGATTACAACTATTCCTTTATCTTCCCAGATTTCTTTCATGAGTTTTTCCCTTTCTACGATTTGATGTATATTTTCTGCAAATATTTTTAGTGCTTTGGTTTCATTTTCGGACAGCGTAATACTTCTATCCTCAATCTTAAGCACATTACTATCTGAATAAAATCTAAACTTTCCTAATTGGATATAATTATTGTTATCGGTGATTGTTGCTTTCTCTTCTTTTTTCCGAAATCGATCTGTCACATAAAAACCGGCAAAACCCAAAGGAATAATCAATAGCATCAACCAATAGTAATTAAATTCAGTTCTCTTCAAAAGATTAATCTCAATAATATAACAACCAACCTCCAGTTTACGGCCCCTGCAAGGGGTTAAATTGCCTTTTTTGTCGTTTATTTCAAATGCAAAGACAGTTTCCTTTTGTGTACAATTCTTCAAATTCACTATATAATCTTTCGCCAAAGCGCTTTTTTGAAATTCCCGTTCAACTATATGGATTAGTGTATCTGAAATAAAACTAAAGCTGTTTTCAAAGGAAATCTGGTATGTATTTTCATTTAATTTCTTAATCGGCAGCACTCTGGATGTAGAATCTTTAACTGATAACAAAAGCTGATGCCCTATATCACGTAATACCACTTCTAAATGATTCGCAGGAATTTCATTTTTTTTATTGATAAAAGTAATAGCAGTGATCAAAATGCCAATTATGATGATGGAAGATCCTAACAGAATAAATGACTTCATATGCGCAAATTATCTATAACACCTCAGTTTTCAGTGGTTTTACAGACGATTTACATATCTTTTACAAGTTTTTACTAAAAAAAAGTTTCAGGGTAGTTGACGTCTGATAGCTTTACCTTATTGTTTCAACAATCAAGTATTGGCATGAAAATCTATAATCTTTCTTTTTTGCTCCTTTTTCAATTCCATTCCTGTAAACAGGCCTCAGAATCTTCACAGGCACACCATCTTCCGGATGTTCATCAAAAACAAAAAACTGATACAGCTGCAGTTGCAAACTCCGTTTTTGAATCTACAGATGGTGGACAAACCTGGCACGACATTATTGCCCCTGTTAAGTCCGGGATATTTGTCTGCAAATATTGGGGTGTACATTTAAAAAATACGAAAGGAACGAGTGTTTGGTCGCCGATATTTGAAAATTTTCAGGAGCCACGAATACGCAGCGTTTTTGAAACTGCCGGAGGTACAATTTTCATCGGTATTGACAGAGGCATTTTTAAATCCACTGACAATGGAAACACCTGGAAACATGTTTTTGCCGGAGGCCTCGTAGGGCATTTGGCAGAGTTGGATGGCGTACTGTTGTCGGTAAGTATGGGAAGGATAATAAGATCGACTGATAATGGCGAAAACTGGGCGGTGGTGATCAGTGATAGCAATGTGGCATTTGATGTAAAACCGTTTAAAGGTGGATTCGCTGCTATGACTGCTACTTCAGAGTCGAATCCCAGGGGGATAAGAGCATCCTATGACGGTGGTAAAACCTGGCAACCCAATAATGCCAAAAACAAAGTTGTTATGGATTCAATATGGCGGACCTGGAATAATCGCCCCCGTTTACAAGCCTACATGACTTCAATTATCCAGTTTGGTGAAAATTTCTATTGTACTGATCCTGAGGGTATTTTCAGATCATCAGACAAAGGAAAAACATGGAAACTCTTACTTCCTTCTATAAAAGGTAAGGTCTTCAATTTATCTGTTTCAGGCAACGTTATGTATGCTTTTATACCAAGAAATAGGGGATGTTGAGCATTTTTTTAAGCATTTGCAACCAGATAGTCCGATTCAAGTTTGATTTCAATATGGGTGCCTTTACCAATAATTGATTCCAGCTTAAACTTCGCATTGATGGCATAGGCCCTTTCCCGCATGCCTAATAATCCGAGATGGGCCTTGGTATCTACTTTATCTGTGTCAAAACCACAACCATTGTCTTCAATACTTAAATAAATATCCTGTTCTGTTTTTTGAAGTATAATTTTTACATCACTGGCTTTGGCATAACGCATGATATTGGTAAGGCTTTCCTGAACGGTTCTGTATAAAGCCAGGCTTCTTTCAAAATCCAGTGATTGCCCCTGCATGTTGGATTGGAACTGAACTGAAATTTTTGTATTTTTTTTGAAGGTTTCAATTAGCCAGTTAATGGTTTCATATAAACCCAATTCTTCCAGCATGGAGGGATGAATGCTGCTTAAAATTCTTCGGAAAGATTCCATGGTATGGGTAGTTTCTTCTATCACATTATCCAGCGTTTTTTCTAATGATGCTATATCATCACCTATATGCCTTTTCATCCATGCGAGCCCAAATTTTATAGAAGTTAAATTCTGGCCTAAATCGTCATGTATTTCACGGGCTATTTGTTTTTTCTCAATTTCACTTAAATTTTGAAGGTGCCTAGAAAAATCTTTCAATTCCTCATTAATCCGGAATGTTTTTAAAGCATAACTGATATTATCTGTTACCCTGGATAGTATCTGAACTTCTTCCTCATTAAAAAACAGGGGTTTTTCAGAATAAAGTGTAAAAACATACACTACATTATTGTCCAGTTTAATGGGAAACGCAATCACCGATCCATAACCTCTTTTCCTGGCATTTTCTTTCCAGAGAGTCAACATGTCCGGGTCATTGGCAATATCATTACAATAATGAAAATTACCATCCCGGTATGCTTTACCGGTAGGCCCTCTTCCTTCCGGTATATCATCAATCGATATGGTGCCTACCATAATTAAATATCCCTCTTCTTTGCCGGCCCAATGAATAGGTTTAATACAATGATTGGTTTCATCAATACACCCTATCCAGGAAAACTTAAAACCTCCTTTTTCAACTGCTATATCACAAATAGTAGAACAAATCTGGTCTAAAGATTTTGCATGCAGGATCATCTCATTGGAAACACTGATAAATTCATACATGCGTTTGGATTTCCGTATATTTTCTTCCGCATTTTTCTTACTGGTAATATCTATCAGGTTACCAATTATAGCTATCTCCCCATTGTAATGAAATGCTGAACCAAATGCTTCAATCCATATCACCTGGCCATCTTTTCTTTTCCCTCTGAATTCATATTGTGCAAATTCCATTAAACCGTTTTCCCTCTGTTCTATCATTTCTTTTACCTTTTCCCAGTCTTCTTCAAAAATGATATCTTTTCCAATAACTGTCTCTAACATTTCTTCAACTGTATAACCAAAAATTGCTGCTAATTTATCATTTACATACTGATGCCTTCCATGTTGGATAATATATACGCCTACATGCGATTTTTCGACGAGGCTTCTGAACTTTAAGTCCTTATTACTGACAGCATCCAGCATTTCATTAAATGCCACACCCAGTTTGGAAATTTCATAACTTTTCAATCCACTGGCCCGGATATCCCAATTCCCTTCTTTGATCTGATCTGCAATTTGTAAAAGGTTGTACAATCCATTGATCAGTTTGGTGATCAAAAAGATTACCACCAATGCAATTAACAGAAATGAAATTAAAATGCACAGTATGGCTGTACGCGCCAGTTTAAAAAGGTTTTGATAAATATATTGCTGGTCTACTGCAATTCTTACCCAGCCTAGCTGGTCTTTATGTAAATTAAAAACAGGTACCGCCAGGTCTAACAAATCTGCATTTTCTATTAAAATATTTATAGGTTGATTCGGCTGTATTTTCTGGCTGATAGTATCAACTGTTTTAAGCCCGATAAATTGTGGATTACTATGTGCCAGTACAACAAAATCTTCTGATAAAACCATTGCATATTTTAAATGGGAAAAATCTTTATGGGATTGAATCAATCGCTGCAATGCATCCCAGTTAGAGGAGATAATATAGGAATTGGCATTATTACTAAGTGTTTCTGCAAGATCGGTAGCCTGTGCTTTGCTTTGTGTTTTTAAGAATTGTTCCTGTTCCAGAAAAAGATAGGACACAAAAAGGACCATTACTACTAAATGCACCAGTCCAATAGCTATAATTAAACGATATTTTAATTGTGAAGGCCACAATATTTTAGTAAAACTGCTATTGATGCTATTGGTCATTTCATAACTATAAATGGATGACTGAATGGTATTGTTTTAAAAATGCTCTTACTGGTTCATAATTACTATTGGATGCGGCTATAAAATTTCCCAGGCTTATACTTTCCAGTAGTTTTCTGCCTTCAGGGTTTTCCTGCAGGGTAAACAATATATTTTTAAATTTATCAAGATACAGGGTATCTAAATTATTACGGGCCATTATGGCACTACTGATCAAAGCAGGTGTTTCCCATTTTACACAAAGTTTTGAGGCAATATCCGGATTGGTTATTTGAAAATGCTTCCATGGCATTATCCAACAGCCAGCCGCAACTGATTTTCCTAAAAAAACATTGTAAAAGGTAGATTCCTGTGATGCAACATATATCGGTTTAATATCCTGATTAACATTTAGTCCGTGCTGATATAAAAAATAGAGCGGTAACATGGTTCCTGCAAATGCAGTAGGACCGGGGAAACTGATGCTGCCATTTTTAAGGTCTGCTACAGTATTGATTCTGCTATCTTTTCTGGTGATAATTACAGCCTGGTACAAATCATCCCTGGATAATTTTGCAAAAACAGAATACCCATTGTTCATAATATTCAGTGCGTCTGCAGGATTGGCAAATACAATATCAAAAAAGCCATTACGCATTTTTTCATTATAATCTTTATACGATTGGCACATCACCACTTTTACGGTAATACCCACTTTTTTCCTGTTAATAAATTGTATAAAGGGATCAAATGCATCATTCATAAACTGAGCCGGCATACCTATAATAATATTGTGAGTATGGCTGCTATCCTGAGCATAGGTTGGAGCGTATTTACTGGAAATCTGATCAGGATTTGTGTGGCAACCAGCTAATAACAGGATGCAATAAATGCTAATGCATTTAATAGTCCGGATATTAAAATGGTTTGGCATAGTAATTTGGTTTTCCTTGAAAGCGTTCCTCAAACAGGCAGGAGGAATTTAAACTTAAACAAGGTAAGTTAATTTCAATTTTTGTTTATTCCTTTTTTGGGAAAAGTCTGAAATAATTAGACAGAATTTAAGCAGAAAGAGATAAAGGAAGAATCGGCCATAGATTCCCGGGGCATTGTAAGGCAAATAGCTTATATTACTATGGTTTAGTGGTAAAGCGTAACCGGGAGGTGAAAAATAATGAAATCTGTATGCACGTTTAAAGAAATAAAAGACATTGGGGTTATTTGGGTAATGGATGAAGCCATTAAGATGGGCTTTTATACAGGCAATCCGGAATGGGCAAACCTTGGGCAGGGTGAGCCGGAGGTAGGCGAAATGAAAGGGGCGCCGGCGCGGATTACCTCTTTTGTTATTGAACCGGAGGACGACCGGTATGGCCCTTTAAATGGAATGCTGGCATTGCGAAAAGCGATTGCCGATCATTATAACAGGTTGTACCGCAAAAACAAAAACTCTCAATACACGGCTGATAATGTAAGTATTGCAATGGGAGGGCGCCTTGCACTTACCCGGATTTTTTCTATAACAGGGGCGGTAAGAGTTGGGTTTAAAGTGCCGGAGTATCCGGCTTATGAGGATTTGCTCAATTACCAGGAAGAAAGAATAATACCTGTTTCCATTCCCTCCCAAAAAGAAAATAATTATGCTATTCGAGCTGTTGATTTCAGGGAAGCAATCAATTCGTATAAGCTGAGTGCATTTCTCTTTAGTAACCCCTGTAACCCTACCGGCCATGTAATTAAAGGTGAGTCATTGAATGCCTATATAAAAATTGCCCGGGAGGAGAATTGTACACTGGTTATTGATGAAGTGTACTCACATTTTATTTATGAGCATGGAAAACCGGCGGAGTATCCGGTATCCTCTGCAGCATTTATAGAAGATGTGAATACTGACCAGGTATTAATTGTGGATGCGTTGACAAAATCATTTCGCTATCCGGGCTGGCGGCTGGCATGGATACTGGGACCAAAAGACATTATTGAAGACCTGGGCAGAGGCGCAAGCGGAATTGATGGAGGACCCAGTTTACCCATACAAAGAGCTGCGCTTACTTTGTTTGAACCCGAAAGGGTGGATTTGGAAACAAAGGCCCTGCGGGAGGTTTTTAGCAGGAAACAAAATATGATGTTGGCGTCATTGCGGGCAAACGGAATGATTTGCAGTGCGGATGCAACCAGTACTTTTTATATATGGGCAGATATCAGCCAGCTGCCTCCGCCTTTAAACAATGCGGACCGTTTTTTTAAAGAAGCACTTACATATAAAGTAATTACAGTTCCCGGTCCTTTGTTTGACATACATCCCGGCAGGGAAAAAGAAACATCTGCATTTAGCCAGTATGTTCGGTTTTCATTTGGGCCTGAAGAAGAAAATGTAAAAAGAGGCCTTGAGCGTATTACTGCACTAATTAAATTACATCAATGAGCCCTAAAGGAAAATTATTTATCATTGGCGGCCATGAGGATAAAGGAGAAGAAAAAGGCCAGAGTTTAACCATCCACAAAAAGAAAATATCAAAATCACATTTTGAAATATTAGGTACCCTCATTTTGCATATCCCCAGAGCACACCAAATTATAGAGATCATTGCTTCTGCCTCTTCTATACCTGAAAAAATGGAAGCATTGTATATAGAATCCTATAAAGAAGCGGGTTTTACACAGGTTGGATTTATAAAAGTAGAAAATGAAGCAGATGCCTGTAACCCAGTTTCCATAAAACGTATTCAAAATGCCCATGCTGTTTTTTTTACAGGAGGGGACCAGGAAAAGCTGATTTCGCGGCTTGCCAATACCGCTTTATTAAAAGCTATCAGGGATAAATATTATGCGGATAAACATTTTATAGTAAGCGGTACCAGTGCAGGTGCCATGGTGATGCCTGAAACGATTATTACCGGTGGGTTAATCGGATCGGCATTGTTTAAAGGCGATATTAAAATGGCGAAAGGATTTGATTTAATCAGGAACGTTATTGTAGACACCCATTTTATTAAAAGAGGCCGTTTTGCCAGGTTAGCGCATGCAGTAACCTTGCATCCCACTTGTCTGGGTATTGGTTTAGAAGAAGACACTGCATTGATTATTTCGGAAGGAAACCGGGCTGAATGTATTGGGTCCGGAATGGTTGTACTGATTGATGGCAGTAAAATAAGTACCACTAATATTGATGCGGTTGATGCCGTTACTCCAATAGTTGTTGAAAGTTTAGTGGTGAGTATTATTGCGGAAGGAAGTTGTTATTTACTGGACGAGCGGAAATTTGTATAAATCCATTTTCCCTTTACACTTTTAAACCATCTTCAATGGCTTTGTATTGTTTTACCTGATCCAGTACATCAGAGATTGCATCGCTGGTAATTACAATAAAGCTGTCTTTCACCGCATGTTCTATTGCATAATCAACGGCTTCACTTTCTTTCATGATGACCACTATTTTCTTATGGTTGTCTACTTTGTAAATTCCTAATATCAATAAATCTATAATTTCCTGCTCATCCCTTCCCCTTAAGTTTTTATCCTGGCGGATAATGATCTCGTCAAAGATATTGGCCGCAGCTTCGCCCAGTGAAATAATGTCTTCGTCGCGGCGGTCGCCCACACCCGCTATAATACCAACTTTTACGGATGCCTCCACCATTTTTACAAATTTGCCTATTGCCAGAAAACCATGAGTATTGTGTGCATAGTCTATCATGACCGAAAAATTTCGGAAATGAAACATATTCATACGCCCGGGTGTAAGGGCCGGGGAAGGCACAAATGTTTGCAATGCCTGGCGTATATCTTCTATTTTGAAATCCTGCACATAAGTGGCAAGTATGGCAGCCAGCACATTTGCAATATTAAACTCAGCCATACCCGAAAATGTAAGCGGAACATTCACCACTTTTTCAACCCGTATCTTCCAGGTACCTTTCAGTATGGTTACATAACCATTCTCATATATAGAAGCAATGCCCCCGTTGGCACAATGTTTTTTGATGCGCTCATTGTGTTCATTCAGCGAAAAATAAGCCACTTTACAATGAAGGTCTTTATGAATATCATATGCGTAGTTATCATCTGCATTGAGTATGGCATATCCGTTGGGGAATACCGTCCGTGCTGCCACTGCTTTTACCCTTGCCAGCTTATCAATGGTATCAATACCACCCAGTCCCATATGGTCTTCTGCCACATTCGTCACTACCGCCACATCGCAGTTACTAAAACCCAGGCCTGCGCGCAGAATGCCTCCACGGGCACATTCCAGAACAGCATAATTAACACTGGGATCGCGCAAAACAAACTTAGCTGAAACAGGGCCTGTACAATCACCCTTCATCATCATCTGGTTTTGAATATATACGCCATCAGTAGTGGTGAAACCCACTTTATAGCCCAATTGTTTGATAATATGTGCAATGAGCCTGGTAGTGGTGGTTTTACCATTCGTGCCTGAAATAGCTATGATAGGTATCCGGGCAGAGGAGCCCGGAGGATAGAGCATGTCAATTACCGGCTCTGCCACATTACGCGGGAGGCCCTCAGTAGGAGCCAGGTGCATACGAAATCCCGGAGCCGCATTCACTTCCAGAACCGCACCGCTATTCTCGTTAAGCGGGGTGGTAAGGTCAGTGGCCTGGATGTCAATACCACAAATATTGAGGCCAATAATACGGGCAATCCGCTCGCACATGAATACATTGTTGGGATGCACATAATCTGTAACATCAGTGGCTGTTCCGCCTGTACTAAGGTTGGCTGTAGGCTTGAGCCACAATTCTTCCTTGTCATTGAGCACGGTGTCCAGTGTATATTCTTTTTTGCTGAGTATTTCCAAGGTAAAGCTGTCCACACTAATCGCAGTGAGTACTTTTTCGTGGCCATACCCTCTTCGCGGATCGCTATTTACCAGGTTAATCAATTGCTGTATGGTCAATACACCATCTCCTGTTACTGCAGCAGGGGTGCGCAGTGCAGCAGCCACAAATTTGTAATTGATCACCAGTACCCGGAAATCGAGCCCGGTAATAAATTTTTCACAGATTACCGAACTGTCATATTCCATAGCAGCCGATAGTCCGGCTACAGCATCTTCCCAGGTTTGGATATTGGTATTGACTCCCTTGCCATGGTTACCATTCACCGGCTTGGTAACAATGGGATATCCAAAACGGTTAATGGCATTTTTAAGTCCGAGTTTATCATGAATGATACAACCGCGGGGGACGGGTATCTGTGCTGCCTCGAGTAAATTTTTGGTTTCTTCTTTATTGCAGGCAATCTCTACTGCAATGCTGCTGGTTGTACTGGCAATGGTGGCCTGAATGCGGCACTGGTTAATACCGTAGCCCAGTTGTACAAGAGAGTGAGGGTTGAGCCTGATAAAGGGTATATTTCTTTTCATGGCTTCTTCCACAATGGAACCTGTACTGGGTCCCATCCGTTCATTTTCACGTATTTCACGAAGATCCTGTATGGCAGTCTCTAAATCATATGGCTTACCATCAATCAGGGACTGTGCGATCTCTACCGAAGCATTGGCCGTATAAATACCAGCTTTTGATTCCAGGTAAGAAAATACAACATTATAAATGCCAGGGTCATTGGTTTCCCGTGTTCGGCCATAGCCTGTATCCATACCGGCCAGTGTTTGCAATTCTAAAGCAATATGCTCTATTACATGCCCCATCCAGGTGCCATCCTTTACCCGTTGGAAAAACCCTCCCGGCTTACCCTCTGAACAGCGATGATCATATAAATGTGGCATAAAGGCTGAAAGCCGGTCAAAGAACCCCGGTATGGTGTCTGTAGGTTGCTGCTCCATTTCTTCCAGATCCAGCAGCATTATAATCAGTTTGTGCCTGTTGACCGACCAATAATTGGGGCCATTGATAACATTGATGTCAAGTATTTTCATTAGGGGCTCTAAGTGGTGTATAGCTAAACAGAGGCAAGATGCAGATAAGGTGCAGGTTGTTGAAAGTGGTTATGATAATAAATGACAGGCGCATATGTGGCCTGACTTATTTCAAGTTCCTGCAGGTCATTTTTAATTTGCTGTACTGCTGCACAGATTTCATCATCCTCCGATTCCAAAGCAATGCCTTCGCACAAAAAATTCAGACTTTTTTCAGATAAGTGCAGTTCATTAATCTGGTCAATCATATCCTCTTTTGATAAGCCCCTTAAGATGATTCTGATTTTATCTTTTGCAATATTGGCATTGTTTTCAAGTTCAAGAAAAGTTTGCTTCACATCATTTGCAATTTTTTGATGTTTTTCCATAAGTAAAATATTGAAGAATTTATAGAGCAAAATAAAATCCAATTCCTAACTAAATGTTACACAATTCTGTATAAAACTTGCATCTTTCATTTAGATTACCGGGTATGCCTGTGCAAGTTTGGTACCCATCTTATAATGTATGGCAGGTTGTGCTGTAAAACAAACATTTGCTGCAGCTTCAAACAGCATGATAATATCAGAGCCACCAAACTGAAAATAAGATAATTCCTCTCCTTTACGTAAAGTAACCCCTACTTCTGCGGTGAGAATAACCGAAGACACCTGGCACATGCCGATGGGTAATACAGCAACAAGTCCGATAGGAGTATCCAATACAATCAGCCCCCTGGTTTGTGCAAACTGGTATCCCAGATTGTCTTTAGAATCATAGTTTCGTTTTAAGGTTACCATGTTTTTTCCCGGATGTTCAGACAGCGGTTTGGTTTCCACTTCCATATACACCTGCCCTTCTATAACCCTTGCTTCCAGGACCTTTCCGGCAACCGGGGCATGTTGACGATGGTAGTCTGTTGGACTAAGATAGGAATGCATGAAAATACCACCATCAAAACGATCTTTGTAGGGGCTGCCTTCCATCAGTTCACTTATTTTCCAGTTCAGGTTTTTGACGGTAACATCCGCATCTTTTCTGATTTCCCATTGGCCGGCAAAAGTTGCATCTGCCGGTGATACTATAATCGTTTGGTCAGCTATTGCTGCAACAGGGCGGAATCCGGGTTTAAAATGCCGGGCAAAAATCTGGTTAAAGGAGTGCCATCCGCCACGGGGCCGGGAATATTCTTTCATGTTGTAAACAGGGGAATCGAATAAAGTCTGTTCTGATTCCGGTGTTAATGATTCAGGCGTATCCAGGAATGCTCCCAGCGCATTGGCATAATTAACCATCCATTGAGAAAAAGGGGTAAGCGGCAGTGCTTCATTGTACGGCATTACTTTATTCTGCAGCTGAAAAACAGATTCCTGGTCCGCAATAAAATAAAATGCGCTGAGATGATTGTCGATATTTTCACCCGAATGGTTTTCAAAAGGAACCCAGTACAGGAGATCATTGATCCAGGAAAGGTATTGATCCAGATTTTTGATATTTTCTAAAAGGGGTACATTTTGGCTATTCGCTTTTTTTATTGCTTTTTCAAAACTAACTGTCCAATTATTGTTATGAATCAAGGTCACCAATTCCTCTACTATTGGGTGGTATTTTGTTTTAGTGAGCATGTTTTTTATTTTTTAATGAGCCCTCTTTTATGCAGCTTTTAAGGGGTGCGCCTGGTTTATTAAAGTGTATGCAAAGTTTCAAGCTTATGAACAGGTAGTTGTTATTTAACTGTGGAAAAAAGTTACATAATTCACGCTTTGGTAAGGATATAATTATAAAATAAATATTAAAAATTAGATCATTTTTTGTGAATATTTTCGTAAATTAGCACCCTTGAAATACCTCTTTCAGAAGGGGTAAACTGAGGGTGCAGGCTATTGAAATGTGTGTATGAGGAGTTCTTTGACATCGGTTGCAATTTTCAGTATTGAATAGCTGGTATTGATGAATGTTAACCAAACGAGATTTGATTGGAAATACGATTCCTTTATTTAAATCTGCTGAATAGGCGGGCAGTTCCGTTTATTTTGCTATTTTTAAAAAAAGGTACCGGAGCCGTGTGCTTTAAAATGAATACATGTTTTTTAAAAACCAACAAACTGTTTTATTGAAAGATCATTTTAACGGAGATATTTTTCCGGAAGCACTGTTTGGGGATGATCAGAACCTGATTCCTTTCTGGAAAACATTTTTTCAATCATTTAATCAATTGGGGCTGGAGGAAATCAGCAACCGTTGCCAGGATATGATGCGGTATCTGAAAGAGAATGGGGTAACCTATAATATTTACGGAGACCCACTTGGACTGAACCGTACCTGGAACCTGGACCTGATTCCTTTTCTGATTGAGCAGGACGACTGGCAGCTGATTCAGAAAGGACTGGCACAAAGGGCGCATTTATTTGACCTGATCCTGAAAGATATTTACGGGGAGCAGCAGCTGATTAAAGCCGGGATTCTGCCGATGGAAGTCATCTACTGCCATCCCGGGTTTTTAAGGGAATGCTGTGGGATTCAGCAAAAAGGCTTTCATTACCTGACTATCTACTCAGCGGATATGGCGCGCAGTAAAGATGGGAGTATCTGGATACTGAACGACCGTACCCAGGCTCCATCAGGTTCCGGCTATGCCATGGAGAACCGGATGGCTATGGCACGTATTGTTCCGGAACTGTTTAACGGGCTGAAAGTAAAAAGGCTTTCACCTTATTATAATGCGATGCGGGAGGCACTGATGGCCATGGCACCGGATCAGCACACTCAGCCAAGGATTGTGATCCTTACACCCGGACAGACCAATGAAACCTATTTTGAACATTCTTTTCTGGCTTCTCATCTGGGCTTTACGCTGGTACAGGGGGATGACCTGATGGTGAAGGATAATTTTGTTTGGCTGAAAACACTGGGGGGACTGGAAAAAGTGGATGTGATTGTACGGAGGGTGGATGATATTTATTGTGATCCGTTGGAACTGAAAGAGGATTCGCAACTGGGTGTACCCGGACTGCTGCAGGCAGTAAGAAGTGGAAATGTAAGTATTGCCAATCCACTGGGCAGCAGTGTGGTGGAGAACCCGGGTTTGATTCCCTTTTTACCGGCTATTGCGCAATACTTTTTACATGCACCCTTAATATTGCCCACCATCGCTTCCTGGTGGTGCGGGCAGCCGAAAGAGCTGGACTATGTTTTGAAGAACCTGTCATCATTGGTAATTAAAAGGATATTCAGGGAGTCTGCCACCCGAACATCAGTGGATGCTACTTTGCTGGACCATCAGCAGTTGGAAGAATTGCAGCAACGCATTAAAGCACAACCCCATTTATATGTGGCTCAGGAAAAAGTTGATTTTTCCACTACCCCTGCCTGGGTGAATGGACGGGCAGAAGCCAGTCACGCTTTATTCCGCAGTTTTGCGGTGAGCAGTTCAAATGGTTTTACGGTAATGGAGGGGGGGCTAACCCGTACTTCACTGGATAAAACGAATATGGTGATTTCTAACCAGATGGGTGGGTTTAGTAAGGATACCTGGGTATTATCGGGAGAGGACAGCAATATGCTGAATATTAAAAGGGAGCAGGATCATTTTACTGCAGACAATCAGGTATATCAAAGCAATATGCTGCCGAGCAGAACTGCTGAAAACCTGTTCTGGGTTGGCCGCTATGCAGAAAGGGTGCTGGGCAATGCCCGTTTTCAGCGTACCATTCTGCAATATGTGGAAGATGCCAATAAGGCTTTCCTGGATAATGACCAGAGCCTGAAAAACTGCCTGTTACCAGCATTGACTGCCTATACCTGTACTTATCCCGGTTTTACCGGAGAAGGGGAAAAAATGATCAGTGACCCCTGGCTTGAATTGTCAGATATTTTATACAATCATCAACGAAGTGGCAGCCTGGCCTATAACCTGAACGGCTTTATCCGTGCGGTACATGCGGTGCGGGATTACTGGTCCACCGACACCTGGCGGGTACTCCGTGAAATGGAGGAAGCCTGGCAGCATGCTGCAGCAGCCAAACACCGGGGGCATTATAAAATGATCAGTGCGGTAGACCACCTGATTACTTTTATGATGGCTTTTATCAGTTTAAACCGGGAGAGTATCTCCCGCGATCAGGGCTGGAATTTACTGGATGCGGGGAGGAAAACGGAACAAAGCCTCCTGCTGATTTCCATGTTACGTGTTACAATGATAAAAAAACAGGAGGATACGGTGGAACATATTTTACAGGAAACGGTGCTAACGGCCAGTGAAAGCCTGGTGAATTACCGCTTTAAATACCGGGCACACCTGCAAATGCCACTGGTGCTGGACCTGATGCTGTTTGACGAACATAATCCCCGTTCTTTACTATACCTGACAGAGAAACTGAAAAATTATTTATCCCGATTACCAAGGTTACAACCGGATAAAAATATGATGGCAGAACATGACCGACTGGCTTTTGAGGCAACTGGTTTATTGTATAGGGCAGATAAAGGTGAACTTTCAGTTTTAGATGAAGGGTCTCAGCGTTACCGGAACCTGGAATATTTCCTGAATGAGATGAACCAGTTTTTGTATGGCATTTCTGATGCAGTATCCAAAACCTATTTTAAACATGCACAGGCACAGCAGCAGCTTTTCAGATAAAATGGAATACCGGATTACACATAGTACTATTTACGACTATTTTCAACCGGTAAGCCTTTGCCATAATATTGCGATGCTGTTACCCAGAAATACGGAGGGCCAGTTGTGTAAGGAAACCAATATATCCATTGATCCGCAGCCAGATTTACTGCAATCCTATACTGATTTTTTTGGTAATACGGTGCTGTATTTTGCCATTCAGAAAGAGCATAAACGATTGAGTGTAACGGTACAGTCTGTTTTGGAAAAAAATGCCCCAACTTCCCAAAACATTCCCTCAGATATTGCCTGGGAAGCAGTCCGTGCTTTATTACAGGAACCGGGTGCTGCCAATATTGAAGTGCGGCAATATAGCTACGAAACCGGGTTTACAGGCAGTACAAAAGAAATTCAGGATTATGCCCGGGTTTCCTTTACGGCAGGTCGGCCCATGTATAGTGCAGTGAAAGAACTGATGCAACGTATTTATACGGATTTTGATTTTACCCAGGGCTTTACCACGGTAGCCACACCTTTGAAAGAAGTGATGCTGGCACGTAAAGGGGTTTGCCAGGATTTTGCGCATCTGGCTATTGCCTGTATACGTTCTATGGGATTACCTGCCCGGTATATGAGTGGTTATATTGAAACCATGCCGCCTGCAGGGCAGGAAAAATTATATGGGGTAGATGCATCCCATGCCTGGTTTGCTGTGTATATACCCGGAAGCGGGTGGCTGGAATTTGATCCCACCAACAATATGATACCCAATGAACAGCATATTTGTATTGGCTGGGGAAGGGATTATGCAGATGTAACACCCCTGAAGGGAGTGATTTTGAGCAGTGGCCCGCATGAACTGAAAGTTTCAGTAGATGTCAGAAGAACCAATAGCTGATCGTTTTATAAACATTCAGCTATTGGTAGATATATCTGGTTATTTCTTTTTCTTGGACCAGTATTGCCGCATATCCAGCGTAAAAGGATAGTCGGGATTTACTTCCGGTTCCGGCGGATCGATCAGAATATAAGGCAAACGGTCCTGCGTGATAAAATGTTCCACTACCGTAAAAGACAGCCTTTGTACCATGGTTTCCTGCGTATGCCCATGGTCCCAGAAACGGCTGATACGGCGGCTTTCGGCTTCATAACTGTTAATCGGGAAGGTATCATAACTCCTGCCACCCGGATGGGCCACATGATAGGTACATCCGCCAATACTGCGACTGTTCCAGCTATCCACAATATCCAGCACTAAAGGAGCGTCTACACCGATGGTAGGATGCAATGCAGAGGGCGGTTGCCAGGCACGGTAGCGGATTCCGCTTACATATTCCCCTTTAATTGCTGTTTCTTTTAAGGGAACCCGGTGCCCGTTACAGAGCAATACATAACGGTCTGCATTGAAATTTTTAACATGTACCTGTACTTTTTCCAGGGAAGAATCCACAAACCGGGCTGTCCCGGTACTGCTCATTTCTTCTCCCAGTACATTCCAGGGCTCAATACCCATTCTTACTTCCAGGTCTATTCCCTGTAGTTTAATGGTACCATAATGCGGGAAGCGGAATTCGAAGAATGCATTGAACCAGCTGAACTGGAATGGATAGCCGGCATCATTTAAAAACTGCACCACTTCTTTCAGGTCTTCCTGCACATAATGGGGCAGTAGAAATTTATCGTGCAATTGGGTACCCCATCTTACCAGTTTATGGGTATAGGGCTTTTTCCAGAATGCAGCAATTAATCCACGCAGCAGGAGCATTTGTAATAGACTCATATGCTTATGCGGCGGCATATCAAATGCACGGAATTCCAGGATACCCAGCCTTCCGGAAGAAGTATCCGGTGAATATAATTTATCAATACAGAATTCTGAACGGTGGGTATTGCCGGTGATATCGGTTAAAAGGTGACGGAAAATACGGTCTGTTAACCAGAACGGAACATAGCCTTCATTGGGTTCCGGTATCTGGGCAAAGGCAATTTCCATTTCATAGAGTTTTTCATCCCTGCCTTCATCTATGCGGGGAGCCTGACTGGTAGGGCCAATAAAGGATCCGGAAAATAAGTAGGACAATCCCGGATGGTGCTGCCAGCGGTTTCTCCACCATTACATTAATTCCCCGTGGAGCGCAATATTCAACTGTTTTCAGATGATCATAAATGGTATTAAAAGCGAAAACGGCAGCAGGTTTCGTAGCTTCAATCATCTCTTCCATGGTGTTATAAACAATGTTCAGACTAATCCCGTATTGCTTACAGTACTTTTCGGCCAATTGCCTGTTAGGCTCAGCTATTCCTACTATCTCTATATCCCCCATTTTTGATCTTCCCAAAATACCATGCACATGAGTATGTACTAAGCCAACAATACCCACACGAAGTGACTTTTGGGGCGTTATATTATTTTGAGCCATCAGTGTTGCTGATAAAGTTATTAACCCTAAAAAAAACAGGCTGATTAAATGTATTGTTTTCATTTACACAAAGTATGCATTTATTCAAATCCTTTTTCTGATTTATAATGGCTTTTACCTGGTTTCAGGATCTTTTTTTTACATCAAAAGAGAAGAAGGAATTGGTTGCCATTCCTGCTTCTCTTTATTTATTAATCAATATAATCCTTAATTATAAGCCACCGTCTACCATCCATACTTTATGCGGATTATCATTTCTTAGGGCTAGATTCCATTTACGGATGCTTCCATCCTTTTGTTTAATTTCATAAGGCACAAATTCGCCTGGATATATCCAGGATTTAAAGGGCTCTCCAATTTGGATTACCTGCAAATCCCCATATTGGGAAGCAATCAGCTTCAGCATAATAAAATTATATTGAGACCATAGTTCCTTATTAGAATCAAAGTCTTTTTTAGCTAATCCTTCCAATGCCAGTTCTGCAGCTTTTTTACTACTGATATTACTGAGATTCTCATTGGTAACATTCAGATCCAGCACAGACCATTCAATTCCTTCCGGTAAGGGTATTGTAAAAGTTGCAGGGTTAATTACTGTGTTATACTCAATATGATCTAAGTTAAAAATCAATGTTTCCTTTGTTTTGTCTAAAAGGAAAATCTTCAATCCCTCCAATAATTTAGTTTTACTGTCAAATACATATTCACGTCTGTTATCAGATGCATCAATCGATTTATTCAGCAGATAATCATTCAGGAAATTTCCTTCAGCCCTGGAAGTAATCATAAGATAAGTTTTGCCACCAGCTTCCTTTTCAGAAATCCGGGAATTCTTAGCTTTTGCAGCTTCCTCTTCCATACTTAAAATATTCCTGGGATCTAAAAGTATATGAAACCATTCTGCCATTCCGCTACCCAATCCTGTTTTGATGGCATTTTTAACTTCTGGCATCCATAAATACTGGGCAACACCATCATTCAACACTGTTCTGCTGCTTTTCTCCACCTTCCATTTTGCCGGGGTATCAAAGGATTTGGTAATCGTATGGGCTACCATTGGATAATCTTTCCCTATCAATGCAAAATTATCATGTGTATCTGTTCTTACACTGAAATGAATAATCATACTATGTATCTGGTCAGATGCCAGTATAGATTTTTCCAGGAAGGAAACCGCTGCTTTGGCTTCACTGGAAGATCCATTCCTTCCAATAAACGGCATAATCAATAAAATAGTGGCAATTACCGCGGCAATGGATACTATTCGTTTAAAAGAAACAGGCAGGTTAATAAGCCTGAATTTATCATTTTTCATCTTTTTTTCTTCTTTAATAAGGTGATCTAAAATTTGCTGCTTCAATAATAATGGAGCATTGATAGTTTCAGCTGGCTGAAGAAAAGAAAAAACTGACTTCATTTCATCAAATGCTGCTGTACAATCATCACAGCCGGCCAAATGATGTTTTATTTCCTGCTGTATTTTACTTTCGGACTGGTCATCAAATAACTGATACATTTCCGCTTTACAATCTTTACAGGTCATATATAATTTCTTTTGGATGAAGAATGTTTTTTAATTTGTCAATACCATACTTAAACCTGGATTTTACAGTGGTCACCGGTTGAGACAGCAACACTGCGATTTCTGTAAAATTCAAATGATCCAATACCCTCAACCTGATAATTTCAGCCTGTTCCTCCGGAAGATGTTGTAACAGGCTTTCTATCCGGTTGTACTCTTCTTTCAACAATAAAGGCCAGGAAGCATCTTTTACCTGCAGGGTTGTAGAATCTTCAATTTTTTCCACCGATTCAAAATGATATTTTCCTTTCCTTTGAAAATCAGTACAGGCATTAGCTATAGATCTGAACAGGTAATGTTTAATATTCTTTACAGGAGCCTGCTGTCTTTGGCTTCTGTAAAGTTTTACAAAAACATCCTGTACCAAATCTTCCGAATCTGCAACAGATCCTGTTCTGAAGAATGCAAACCTGAATAACTGATCCTGATATTCAGTGATGCATTGCTCCAGTTCTTTGAATCTTTTACTTTCGTCGTTTACTGCCATTATTACTGTTTAAAGCATTTATCATACTTAAAGACGTATTAAGTTATAAAAAAGACTTAACCACACCCATAAATAATAATTTATTTTAAATCAGTCATCCTATTAATAAAAAAGGAAGCTGCTTTAAATGCAGCTTCCTCAAAAGAGTTTAACCTTAATTTATCGGAGTATTCCTTAGAACAACAATCTCTTTAATTAACCCTTAAATTTCTCGATTGCTATTATTTACTCCATTCCGCAATAGATTTTTCATTCATCCGCACATAATCCTGATTATTTGCTTTTTGAGCCAGTTCAATAGATTTTTTGGCCTGAATAATAGCTCCCTTATTATCACCAGATCTGGCCAGAATCAATGATTTTAACCAGGTATTTCCATAAGTTTCTCCGCCCTTAGCAATGCCTTTATTCACAAAATCCAATGCTGCAGCATTATCTTTCTGCGTATCATAATAATAACGGGCCATGGTATTATATTCCCCGGCTGACACGCCTTCCAGTTTCTGTTTAATCTGATTCATTACCTTACTATCCACGTCATTAGTCATCGGAATTTTAATCAGGGTATTTTCCCAAATCAGTTCCAGATCACAGCTGTTCATCGTTATATTGTTGGCATCAATGGTAAAAAATTCAGTAAACTGGTTTGTCTTTTCTGGTTTTACCTTTATGTTTATTACATTATCTTCAGGCTTGTAATTCGTATAACTTACCAATGGGTTCTTATTAAATATTATATCCCAGCTATCTGCATGGGGTATGGTTAAAATAATATATGTTCCTTTGGCCAATCCAACTCCTGCTAAGGTAATGGAATCAGTAGTGGTAAACCTGGTAGGTTCATTAGCTCCTGTACGCCATAACTGTCCATAAGGCAAAAAACCACCAAATATTTTCCTTCCTTTTACACCTGGCCTGCTGTATTCCACTTTTATTTCAGTAAACCCAAACTTTTGGGTAAAAGAAGCACCAGGACTGGGTGCGGGAGTTACAATCTGTGCTAAAGCAGCTACAGATAATAAAAAAACACAACTAACTGTAATGACTATTTTTTTCATACTTACTTTTTTTGTTTTTTAAAGAACCATTTTTTAGGAGGATGTATATGGTCTTCAAACCGCTCATGCGTAATATCATACTCCAATTCCGGATCTATATTTTCAGACTCTACTTTTCTTGCTTTTTCCATTAATTCTTCATGATGGTCGGTCAGCCATTTCAATTCTTTCTTGCCATAAGAGAAACGGGTAAGTAAAACAAACAAAACAGGAACCACAAAAATAGCCATGGTAGAAGAGGCAATCATTCCCCCCATTACTGTAATACCAATTGTTTTTCTGGCAACTGCACCGGCACCAGTTGCCAATACCAGTGGTAATACCCCTAAAATAAATGACATGGAAGTCATAATAATGGGCCTGAAACGCAATTTAACAGCCTTTAAAGTGGACCTTACCAGCCCTTCACCCCTATCTACCCTTATTTTGGCATATTCCACAATCAGGATAGCATTTTTTGAGGAAAGGCCAATTAATGTAATCAACCCTATTTGTGCATACACATTATTGGTCAATAATGGAATACAGGTTAACGCCAATATGGCCCCAAAAGCACTCACAGGCACAGCCAGTAATACCGAAAATGGTACTGACCAGCTTTCATATAAAGCTGCCAGGAAAAGAAATACAAAGGATATAGAAAAAAGGAAGATATAAATAGTAGTGGAACCTGCCCTTATTTCCTCATAACTTAACCCTGAAAACTCATAAGTATAACCTGGTGGTAATACCTTGGCTGCTGTTGCTTTTAAAGCGGCTATTCCTTCTCCGGTACTATATCCGGGCGGTGTTGATCCATCAACTTCTGCTGATCTGAATATGTTAAAATGTGCAATTAAAGGGGCTGTTTCAGTAGGTTCATATTTAATCAGTGTACTCAGTGGCAGCATTGTACCTGCCTGATTACGGACATAAAACTTATCCATGTCAGTAATCATCGCACGGAAGCTTGTATCTGCCTGAACCACCACATGGAATGTACGGTTATATAAAGTAAAATTATTTACAAACAGGCTACCCATAAACGCCTGCATGGTATTAAATACATCAGATACACTAACTCCCAGTTTCAGGCATTTTTCCCGGTCAACTGTCAGGTTATAAGTTGGTGTATGTGCCGAATAATAACTGAAAGCAGTAGAAGTTGCCGGGTTTTTACGGGCTTCTGCTACAAATTTTTTCACCACATTTTCAAACTGATGCACATTATCACTGGTATTTCCCTGTTGTATCTGCATGGAAAACCCTGCTGAAGTTCCAATCCCTCGAATAGAAGGTGGCGGTATCACCACTACATTCGCATTTTTAATGCCGGCTGCTGCTATACGTTTCTTTAATACTGTAAGTAATCCTGGAATTTGGGTATCCGGATCCTGTCTTTGAACCCATGGTTTCAGCATTACAAACAGAGACCCGTTATTAGAATTACTGCCTCCGTTCAGAATATTAAATCCGGAAATTGCTGAAAAGTGCCCAACACCAGGAGTAGTTCCAATTATCTGCATTAGTTTTTTCATTACTTCTACCGACTGGGTAGTGGAGGATGACTCTGCCAGTTGGTATGTAACATATAATCGGCCATCATCTTCAGAAGGTATAAAGCCCGAAGGTTTACTTTTAAACATCAAATAAGTTCCAATACAAATACAAACTAGAATTATCACTACATACCTTGCGCCTACAATCGAACGTTTTACCCCTTTTGCATAACTGATATTAAATCTATCAAAGCCTTTATTGAAATGATAAAAGAATTTATCTAAATATTTTGAGTTCTTATTTACTGTTGTAGGCTTTAATAATAAAGTACAAAGTGCAGGTGTTAATGATAGGGCAATAAATGCGGATAGCATTACAGATATGGCAATAGTAATTGCGAATTGCTGATACAGCCTTCCAACTATCCCCGGAATAAAGCCAACAGGAACAAATACCGCTGCCAGTATCAGGGCAATCGCCACAACAGGTGCTGAAATATCTTTCATAGCAACATAGGTTGCTTCTTTAGCTGACATGCCATAAGTGTCAATATTATGCTGCACAGCCTCTACCACAATAATGGCATCATCCACCACAATGCCAATTGCAAGGACAAAACCAAACATGGTTAAGGTATTGATCGTAAATCCAAGAGGTATAAAAAAGCAAAATGTAGCCAGTATAGATACAGGTATGGCTAATATCGGTATCAGTGTGGATCTCCAGTTCTGTAAAAATAAAAAAACCACCATGGCCACCAGGCTCAATGCTTTCATTAAGGTATTCATCACTTCATTCATCGAAACCTTGATAATGGTAATGGACTCAAAAGGAACAATATAATCCAGATCTGCCGGAAAGGACTTTTTAAGTTTGTCCATTTCAGCATATATATTATTGGCGGTTTCCAGTGCATTACTCCCGGGTGCCTGATAAATCATAAGTACAGAAGTCCGTTTTCCGTCTACAAATGAATTACTGGAAAAAGTAAATTTTCCCAGTTCTACTCTGGCTATATCTTTCAGATAAATTAGTTCTCCGGTCTTGGGATTGGTCTTAACAATAATCTTTTCATATTCTTCAGCCTTGGTCAGCTGACCGTTTACCAGTACACTCAATTCATTGGTCTGACTGGCATCCTGTGGCGGTGCGCCAATACTACCGGCAGCAACATAAACATTCTGGGCAGTTAATGCAGCGGTCACATCCTGTGGGGTTAATCCATAGGAAGCCATCTTATCCGGTTTCATCCAGATACGCATACTGAAATTATCTGTTCGGGCTGAAATATCCCCAACTCCGGGAACACGGAGTAATGCATCCTCTATGAACTTAACAGTATAATTATCAAGAAAAGTAATATTATGGGTAGCTTTCGGGGAAAATATAGCCACCTGCATCAACATACTCGGATTACGGGCACGCACAGTAAGCCCCAGTTTACTTACCACCGATGGTAATAAAGGGGCTGCAATACCAACCCTGTTCTGTACATTCAAAGCAGCTATATGCACATTGGTACCAATATTAAAGGTAATACTGATATTCATCCCACCAGTATTGGTATTGGTACTTTGCATATATTCCATACCCGGTGTACCATTTACTTGTTCTTCAATAGGTATGGCCACCGTTTGTTCCACTGTTTGGGCATCTGCCCCGGTATAGGAACCGTTTATCGAAACCGAGGGAGGGGAAATATTAGGGTACTGGTCAACAGCCAGATTAAAAATGCAGAGTGTACCTGAAATCATTAATACAATTGATATAACGATTGCAGTTACGGGTCTTTTTATAAATGTATTCGCAATCATACCTTATATGCCCTGTTGTTGACTGGCCAGATTAGCCTGATGTAATTCTTTTGATTTCTCTATTTCAAATTCCAGTTGCGGGTCAATATCATCTTTTTCAACTTTTCTGGCTTTTTCCATCAATTCTTCATGATGTTCCAGTAACCAGTCTAACTTGGCTTTGCCATAAGATAAACGGGTGATGACCACAAACAGCACAGGTACAATAAAGATGGCCAGGGTAGATGCTGCCAGCATTCCACCCAGCACGGTTAAACCTATTGTCCTTCTCGCTACAGCGCCAGCTCCTGTTGCCAAAACCAATGGCAATACCCCAAGTATAAATGCCATTGAAGTCATGATAATCGGCCTTAAACGCAATCTAACTGCATCCAGTGTAGATGGAATCAGTGCTTCACCCCTGTCTACCCTTACTTTAGCAAATTCCACAATCAGGATGGCATTTTTAGCAGCAAGCCCTATCAATGTAATCAACCCAATCTGGGCATATACATTATTGGTTAAACTGGGAACAAAATACAAGGTAAGAATCGCTCCAAATGCTCCAACCGGCACCGCAAACAGAACAGAAAAAGGAACGGACCAACTTTCATACAAACCTGCAAGAAACAGAAATACGAAAGTGATGGAGAATAAAAAGATATAAATAGTAGTGGAACCAGCACGTATTTCTTCATAACTCAACCCGGAAAATTCATAATCATATCCCTGAGGTAAAACCCTTCCGGCAATCTCTTTTAATGCCTCAATAGCTTCCTGGCTGCTATGCCCTTCTGCTGGTGATCCATCTACTTCTGCTGAACGGAATATGTTGAAATGAGAAATCAAAGGTGCGGTTTCGATAGGTTTATAACTGATAAAAGTTCCCAATGGTACCATCTGGCCTGCACCATTCCGTACATAATATTTATCCATATTGGAGATCATGGAACGGAACATCGTATCAGCCTGCACTACTACATGGAATGTTCGGTTATAGGTCGTAAAATCATTAATATATAAACTACCCATATAAGCTTGAATAGTGGTGAATACATCTCCAATATTCACACCCATTTTTTCACACTTTTCCCTGTCAACCGTTAAATTATAGCTTGGAGTATGAGAGGTATAAAAGCTATAGGCCCTTGCAATCGCAGGGTTTTTATTGGCCTCTGCAATAAACTTATTCAGCACATTTTCAAAAGCATGCACATCATCATTGGTATTGCGTTGTTCAATCTGAAAATTAAAACCAACAGTAGCACCGATACCGGGTATCGGAGACGGTTGAATGACTTCCACATTGGCATTTTTAATCCCGGCATCCCGAATCCGCTGCTGCATCACATGAATAATTCCAGGTACCTGCTGTTCCAGTGTTTTCCTTTCTTCCCAGGGTTTTAACTGCACATAAATGGTTCCGCTATTGGAATTGCTGGCATTGGTAATCACATTCAAACCGGATAATGCTGCATAATGCCCCACACCTGGTGTGGAAGACACTACTTTCATCAGTTTAGACATCACACCAACCGACTGTGCTGTTGCTGATGCCGGTGGTAACTGAAAAGTTACATACAGGTTACCATCATCCTCAGAAGGTATAAAGCCGGATGGCTTTTGCTGAAACAGGAAATAAGCTCCCGCACAAATACAAATCAGCAGAATCACAATATATTTAGCTCCTTTAATACTTTTCTGAACTCCAATAGTATAATTGTAAGTAATCCTTTCAAACCAGTTATTAAACCTGA
>Ga0364887_10226_pt1 | contig 38053 bp, 53 predicted proteins | sample ExccelJu500001D4_4_FD_206924 | JGI IMG/M metagenome (GOLD analysis project Ga0364887, IMG submission 206924) | Enriched cells from Trout Bog Lake Hypolimnion, Wisconsin, USA - BchlTB.July23.5000.01.D4 | ecosystem: Environmental > Aquatic > Freshwater > Lake > Hypolimnion/Profundal zone | place...
GTCATTCCCGCGTAAGCGGGAATCCAGAAATGCTTAAGAACGCTCTTTCACTATTTATCCTGACAGTCATCATTTTAGCTCTTTTCCTGCCATCATATTCAACGATGCAGGAACTAAAAGAAAAAAACCGTGAGTATGCTCGCAGGATCACGGCATTAGAAGAAAAGAACAAGAGGTTTGAAGAAGAGCGTCACCTGTTACAAACAGACCCGGATTATGTAGAAAAAGTAGGCCGCGAAACAATGGGCCTAGTCCGTCCGGGCGAAACAGTATATAAGATCATACCGGTAGAACAAAAGCAGTAGATATCGCGGGGTGCAGGTCACTTGTCCTGGAGAAGCAGGACAAGCGTGACACGGGCCCTGTGGAAGACGTAAGATGAATTCAGCGGTTTGAGAGGTCAGTGGACCGTTGAGAAGATATCGCGGGGTGGAGCAGCCCGGTAGCTCGCCAGGCTCATAACCTGGAGGTCATAGGTTCAAATCCTGTCCCCGCAACCAATAAAAAAGCAGTCCCTTATGGGGCTGCTTTTTTATTTATTGAGAGGCTGGTGAATGGACGGAATATTAATCCAAAATCAATGACATAGTATTGATTTTATTTTATAATCTAGATAAAATGAAATAAAATTTTATTTTAGGAGAACTATAAAACTATGAATAAATTAATGATTGTTGGCAGGGTTAGTATATTACTTTGCTTCTGGATGTGTTCGGCAATAGCAGATAATTATCAATTGGAAATCGTGAATAATGACCATGGATTTCTTATTAACAAGGGCGATTATCATTACACATTTTTAAAAGTCAGTGATTTTGATACGGATTGGCGCTTATATAGCAACAATTCTATTGAAAAAATATTTAGAGGTCAAAATATAGGTGAAGCAGGGGTTTTGTCACATTTATTAATGGCTGGGTCGGTAGAGGAAAGCAATAAGGATTTTGTTGCTGAGCATTGTGAAAAACAAGCGACTACTCATGCTAAATTTTTTCAAACTATTGCAATGAATGGAGGGGTTAAAAATGCGATTGATAATTTTAATACCCGAAACAGGCTTTGCGTCCATGTCCAAGGCAGTCAAATGTCTTTAAAGTCTTATATACATAACAATGATGAACCATCTTCTAGATGGGGTTTAGGTAATGGTGTTCCCAATTTGAATAATCAGGAATTTTATTTAATTTCTAATATAGAGCAAGTCTCATGTAACAATCAATAAGCATAATATTAAATAGCCGCATCGTTTCTGCTGCATAAATTGCGATATATGAAGTTCTGTCAGATGTGTCTCCATGATTTAAATTGGAATTAAGTGCGTCACCATAATCTAGTTTAAAATCAAATTAAATCCCCAAGGTGCTATTCACGTTACCCGCAGCCTTATTTATCTTGTCGAAATTTCCTTGTAAGAGTAGAATTACCGCATGATTAATGTCTAAACTATAAGAAAGGTTGTTATGAAAAACGATGACTCAGAAATCCTGGCCCGCATTGAAGCCCAGCTTGCCATACTTGATAGAAAGGTGGATGCTTTGATGCATTCCTCACAACAGCCCATGGAAAGAGAGAGAAGTCCCAGAGGCTTTGGTGAGAAGGGGAAGATGACATATAAAGCTGTCTGTGCAGAGTGCGGACAAACCTGCGGCGTTCCCTTTAAACCTGTGGGCGGCCGTCCAGTTTTTTGCAGCGAATGTTTTGCCAAAAAACAGAATGAGTCCCCCAGCGATGCAAGATTTGATAAAAAGCCGCCCCGCGATTTTAGAAAGTCTGCACCTGGCAAAAAGCCTTACTTTAAAAAAAGATAATACTTAAGAGAGCTTCGATTTAGAGATGTTACGCGAGACCAAACATTTAATGACTGAAACGGATACGCTGAAGCTCACAGCAAGTGATGCTGAAGTGGCCTTCGTTGGGAGATCTAACGCCGGCAAAAGCACTCTCATCAATGCTTTATGCCAAAAGAATGATATGGCACGTGTGTCACAGGTTCCCGGAAAGACCAGGACTATTAATGTCTACGAGGTCAAGCCATACCGCTGGATAGTCGATCTTCCAGGTTATGGATATGCTGTCGGTTCAAAATCCGGCAACGCAGAATTTGGACCGATGATAGAAAAATACTTAACCAGCCGGAATAATAATCTCTGCAGGGTATTTGTCATTCTGGATGCCGTTGCAGGGCCGACTAAGCTGGATATTTCAATGATCAGTTGGCTTATGCACAATGCGTACCCTTTTAATATCATTGTCAATAAGATCGACAAGGTAGGGCCTTCAAAGCTTGATGTGAGAAAGAAGGAAATTGCCGATGACCTTGTGATGAATACTGCTGAAATTTTTTGGATCAGTTCAAAAAAGAAGATTCAAATAGAACCTTTGCAAAAGCTGATCGTTAAATTGTTGCAATAGAGACTGGAATCTACCTATAATAAGTTTGAGTCACTTAGAGTAAGTATATAGGAGCAAATATGGCGGATGAAAGATGTGTGGTGTGTGGCTTGACTGCTAATTCTAAAAATGTTGTTACACATAATGGAAAACAATATAAATTGTGTTGTTATCGATGCAAAAAGAGATTTGAAGCAGATGCGGATCAATATGTAAAATGAAAATTTTGATGACAACATAATCTATAAGAAGGGAATTTCTAATGGTCACTGAAAAAGCCATCCTTGCAGGAGGCTGCTTTTGGGGGGTGGAAGAATTGCTGCGCAGCCTTCCTGGTGTCATTTCAACGGAAGTTGGATACACCGGGGGCAATGTATCCCATGCCACCTATTATAATCACGGCACACATGCCGAGGGTGTAGAAATTATTTTCGACCCTGCCAAGATCTCTTATCGTAAGCTGCTTGAAGTTTTCTTTCAAATCCATGACCCAACAACTCGAAACCAACAAGGCAATGATATGGGCACTTCTTACAGGTCTGCTATTTTCTATTTGAATGAGCAGCAGAAACAAACAGCCCAAACCTTTATTGCCGAGATAGAAAAATCCAAAAAATGGCCTGGGCCAATAGTGACTGAAGTTGTTCCTGCCTCAGATTTTTGGCCTGCCGAAGCAGAACATCAAGATTACCTTCAAAGACACCCCAATGGATACACCTGCCATTGGGTAAGGCCTGAGTGGAAATTAAAAAAGTAAGCGGTTATGACAGATGTATCACCCGTTGTGGACACATCATGAAAAATAATGTTGATTTAAAAATTCTTGATATGGTTGAAGAAGAGCTTCATTCGATAAATAAGATAAAGGATATTTCGATGACCATTAAAGAATTTAATAAAATCAAATATCCGGCCCCCAGGCATTATACAAGCAGGGATATTGTCCGCATTAGAAGGAAGCTTCGAGTCAGTCAGGCCGTATTGGCCCGTTTTTTAAATGCCAGTGAAAGTACTGTTAGAAAATGGGAAATAGGGGCAAAGGTGCCTGGTGGTGCCAATTGCCGGCTTTTACAGCTTTTGGAAAATAAAGGTCTACAGATTTTGATGAGCTAACGTTGCTAACACCCCCAAGTGTTTTTATTTAGACAGATGAAAACCTCATCCAAATCAAAAGTCTCCCGAAAACTTTCAAGAAAATGCTGCATCTGCGGCGGGCCGACTTTTAGCCCCAAGTCCAATCATTGTTACGGTTGCCATCAAATCGCCCTTCATATGTTCGTTAGGAACATTCATGGGGACCGCGCCCAAGAAATTTGGGACCATGTGCGCAAGTATGGTCAAGTTTGCTTCTATACGAAAATACGGCTTGATATGACAAATCCGAAAAGCCCCTTTTATTTTGTCTTTGACCACATGATCCCAGGCGAAGACAAGGTTGTGCTCACTTTCGCACTTCTTAATGAAATGAAATCCGACATGATCCCTAAAGAATTCTGGTATAGCCTGGCTCCTATGATGCCACCGCCAGCCCTGCCGCCGCCGTCCAAATTTTTTAAGGGGCTGGCCCCAAAATGCCTCCTTTGCGGCAAGCCGGTTTATGCGCCCCACGCGATGTATTGTGATGGATGCCATCAATTTGTCCATAACATGGACAATCGACGCATCAACAATGACGCGGCCAAGAAAATCTTGAAACATGTTCAGCGCTGCGGTTTTTTTTGCGAATATACTCAAACGCCCCTTAACATGACAGATTACAAAGGCCGATTTTATTACGAATTTGATCACACCATCCCAGGTGATAAGAGAAAGGTGGCATTGACCTTTTCCTTGCTTCATGAGATGAAGTCTGAGATGACGCTCAAAGAATTTAAGTATTACATCGGCCAATTTGCTAACTTTTTAAGGACAGGGGCCAAGATAAAGAAAAGAGAACTTTCGCACTGGTACAGGCTCGCTCAATAAATTGGGACACCCTCTACCCGCAACCAATTAAAAGACCCGTTTCTCAAAAAGAGGATCGGGTTTTTTATTGAATTTTCCCTATTCAATTATTCTTTAATATCGATAGTATTTGTGATGGAGATTCGTAATAATCATGGTGTGGTGTAATAAATTTCGTATAATACAGAACATTAAAATATTAGATATCTCGGTTTTCAAACTAGGATAAAAAGTCATTTTTAGGGGTAAAGTTGCTTTTTAATTCTTACATTTTTATCTTTGTATTTTTGCCGATCACTCTTTTTATTTATTTTTTAATCGGCTCTTTTAAATGTCATCGAATAGCTCTGGCGTGGCTGGTAGCGTCGTCATTATTCTTTTATGCATGGTGGAATCCTCTAAACTTAGGCTTGATTTTGGGATCAATTCTATTTAATTATTCATTGGGTCTGGCCCTTAGCCGGACAAGTAAGAATGTTTCCATTTTACAACGCAAGATAATCTTTATAATTGGTGTTTCGGCTAATGTTGGGCTGCTTATATATTACAAATATGCCAATTTCTTTATCAGCAGCATTAATGATTCGTTTAAAACCCATTTTTATATTGAACATGTAGTCCTACCATTAGCCATTTCATTTTTTACTTTTACACAAATAACTTACTTAGTTGATGCTTTTCAACGGAAAACACGCGAATATGATTTTCTCCAGTATTGTTTATTTGTTCTTTTTTTCCCACACCTTATAGCGGGTCCAATACTCCACCATAAGGAAATCATTCCTCAATTTGAACGCCCTTTGGTATGTCGCTTTAACGTCAAGCATTTATCGGTCGGCCTTACGTTATTCTTTATAGGTTTATTCAAGAAAGTGGTTGTTGCCGATGGTGTCGCACATTATGTCCAGCCTGTTTTTGATGTGGCGTCACAAGGCCAGGCATTGACTTTTTTTGAAGCATGGGGAGGGGCCTTGTGTTACACATTCCAGATTTATTTTGATTTTTCTGGTTATTCAGACATGGCTGTAGGTTTGGGGCGTATGTTTGGCATCCGGCTGCCCATTAACTTTAATTCTCCTTATAAAGCTGTCAACATTATTGATTTTTGGCGTCGTTGGCATATCTCATTGTCGCGGCTTTTGATGAATTATCTTTATATCCCTTTGGGGGGAAACCGCAAAGGAGAATTCCGTCGTTATGCTAATTTGATGATAACAATGCTTGTTGGAGGTTTATGGCATGGCGCTGGATGGACATTTGTGGTTTGGGGTGGATTGCATGGCGGGTATTTGATGATCAACAATGCCTGGCATTCATTACGCAAAATATTAGGGCATGATTTATCAAAAAGCACATGGCTGGGGCGTGCCTTGTCCCGTTTGGTTACCTTTATTGCTGTGGTAATAGCTTGGGTGTTTTTTCGGGCCGATAGTATGAAGACAGCTAAAGATTTTTTATGGGCCATGGTTGGAGGCAATGGTGTTCTTCTTTGGGATACTTATCGCGGTTTCTTAAACAAGGTCGGAGGAATTGGTGATAAATTGGCTGCCATGGGATGGAAGTTCGGGTTAATGGATTTCTTTGAAAAAGAAGAATTCTTGGTGATTTTTTCATTATTATTAGCTGTGTGGTTGCTGCCTAATTCCCAACAAATCATGGGCCGTTACAGGCCAGGCATTGATATTTCTCGCGGAACAAAAATAGATTTGAGTTATCGATGGGGAAGTTGGCAGCCGACGGTTATCTGGGCCATTATAACAGCCATTCTGGCTATCATTACGACTAGTGGTTTTTTAAGCAATGTATCAGAATTTTTATATTTTCAATTTTAAATAATTATAATGACAAACAGACATTTTAAGGCTTATTTAATCGTACTGGGGAGTACTGTTTCTTTGTACTTTATCGTGGCCATATCGACCAATTGGCTAATTGATCCATTTAATGAATTAGGTAGGAATAGAATAGGGCTCTTTTTTTCGACCCAACGCCAGGCGATTCAATCGATTATTAAAATGGATCATAATGCTCTATTGTTGGGCTCTAGTCGTATACAAGAAATTCCGGCAAGTGAACTGAAACATTACCAATTTGCAAACCTAGCATTTCCCGATGCCAAGGCCGAAGAAGAGTATTTTTTATTAAAGAAATATTTAAGAAATGAAAAGTTGGTCATCATTGGGTTGGATTTTTACATTTTTAACGACCGTCAATTTCCTGTACTAAAAATGAATGATTGGTCTGACCATTTGTTTGGCCGTTTGGAATATTTAACGAGTTTCAATGTCTTTAAGTCATCCATCATTGCTTTATACAAGTGGCATATGAAACAGTCTCCCTCAATGACAAAAGATGAATGGGAAGACAATGAATTATATTCTACAGTACAAATGAGCAAAAAAGCTGTGTTAGGTTTTAATCAATCAACAGAGAGCGGAAGTATTTCAGGGGAAGCTAAAGAAGCATGTGATACACAGGGCGACCCAATCCTTGATGAATATTATAACCAACATTCAAGGGACCTTTATGGGGTGCTAGAGAATAATCATTATCGACGGTTCCATTTTTCAAATGAGCGGATGGAATATCTTAAGAAAATAAAACAATTGCTCGAGAGTCATGGGACAAGATACATAGTCTTTTTCAACCCTGAAAGTGATGCCACGCATTTCCTTACGAAAAAGACAGGCAACGAGGAGCTGTTCTTTCATTGGAAAGAACTAGTAAGGAAAATCTTTCCTAATGTGAAAGATTTTTCATGCAGTGGATATTCAGCCAAAGAGAATTATTTTCCAGGTGATGGCTTTCATTACCAGCCGGAGGTAGGTGTAAAAATTATTAATTCTCTATTAGATAACGAAGAATAGTCGATCGTTTCTGCTGGAGATATTGCGATATTGGTACAGGCTCACTCCGCACAGCCATCACAAGTTAAAGCCATTGAGCATGTTATAACGCTGAATGGCTTTTTTGTTTTCGATTCTTGGATACGCCTAGGCAAACCCGATTGCCTTGATAGTCTTTTATTATACTTTAGTACAATTGCTACACCCTAGATGATTCCTTAAAATAACATCACGAATTTAAACCTCACGTTGGGCTCAATAAGGAGATGGAAATGAAAAAATCGAATAATCAAAACAGCCGCAAATATGAAAAAAACAAGGATAACTTAGAACATGAAGATTCCCTAGCAATCCTAAAGGAGAAATTTAGGTCAAATTCTACAGGGACAGATGATGACTTGGCCATAGATATCCAAGATGCCTTAGGCAGGGATATATTATTATCTTCGGTGGCTGATAATATTCACGTCACCGTTGAAGGCGAAATTGCGACGTTAGAAGGTGAAGTTTATAAAAGTAAAGAAAAAATAACAGCGGGAGCAATAGCCTCAGCTTTTGCAGGTGATGATAATGTGAATAATTATTTAAACGTTGTCTAAATTGAGATTGAAAAACCATAACAAGGAGGGTTTTATGATGGATCAAAAAGAACGAGGGCTCTATGAATTGAGCGATAAGGTCAGAGAGAATTCTAAACCGGCTAATTGGTTAGCCCAATATGATGAAGAGGATGATTTCTTATGTGAAAAGGCTTCCAATTCTCTGATAGAAGAAAAGTGATTATCACATTTTTATGCCGCTTGTTAATTGCAACGGAAGTAATTTTACTTCTGATTTCAACGGGGCATGCAGAAAGAATTACAAATAAGAGAGCTATAAGGATTATTATTGGTGAAGCCGCCAATCAAGGATTAAAGGGAATGATTTGTGTTGCAGAGGTCTTGCGGCGTTGGGCAAGCCCCAAGGGCTTTTATGGGTACAAATCAAATCACATCGATGACCAGCCCAAATGTGTATGGGAGATGGCTGCTATAGCTTGGGAACAATCTGTATATACGAATTATACGCATGGAGCAGACCATTTTGACAACATTCGAAAATTCGGCAGACCCTGGTGGGTCAAGTATTGTGTAAAAACCTACGAATATAAAGATCATACTTTTTATAAGGAAGCTCAGCATCGCCATTGTCATCGGACTCTCCGAGGCTAGGTAAAAGAGATACAAGACCCTATGATTATACCTTGGTACAATTGATTCATTTTAGGAAATCCATAAAATATAATCAATATGATGATAAAACCAAATATACATAAAGCGCTTAATAAACAGATAAATATGGAATTCAGCTTATTTACATTATCAAAATCGTCGTGCTGATTATATGCGGCATTTTGGATGACCGAAGGATAGACCCTCTGTGACCAAAAAGGTTGCAAAGGGTTTTTATTTGTATAAAAATAGTGGCAAGTATAATGCAAGGATTTGTGAAGAATAAATTTATGATTAAATTATATCATCGCAGTGATGCCAAAGAATGTATTGATGATCCTCAGGTGGATGCAAGGACATTACGGCAAACTTATAATCAAGTAAAGAGAATCAATGTTTATACGCTAGGGTATTGGCCGACAATGAGCGCTGTGGGATATTTTTTGGCACGATACGGACGGAACCGTAAAATAAAGATTATGGATATTGGATGTGGAGATGGTGAGACCCTCAGGCGCATTGATAATTATGCGCGCCATAGAAATTATTCGTTAGAATTAACAGGGATTGACCTTAACCCTGAAGTAATTTCCGCGGCTATCGAAGTCACGACTACCGAGATTAATTTTATACATGGCGATATCCTGGACAATGATAGAGGTGAAACCTACGACTTGATTATTAGTTCATTAACTATGCATCATTTCACTGATCAGGACATTGTGAGGCTGATGCAATGGATGGGGGAGCATACACGCGTAGGATGGTTTATTTCAGATCTCCATCGGCATGGATTCGCGTATTATTTTATTAAATATTTCAACAAACTGTGTGGATTTAACCATTTGGTTTGTCACGATGCGCCATTATCAGTTGCCCGCGGTTTTCGGCATCAAGAATGGATTGATCTTATAACTCGAGCAGGGACTAATTTAAACCACATCAAGATTTCCTGGTATCCCAATTTTCGTTATGGTATCCGATATGAAAAATCCATATGAATGCCTAGTGATCGGTGGTGGAGTGGCCGGATCAACCGCTGCGTATCATCTGACAAGACTTGGATACAAGGTCGCACTTTTAGAGAAGACCCAAGAGCCTCACCATAAAGTTTGCGGGGAATTCTTAAGTTTTGAATCCATTGAGTATTTAAAAGAGATGGGGGTTCTTCTCAACGATGATATTCCTATCATTAAACATTTTCAGTTGTTTTCACCGCGAGCGAATGCTGGTTTCACATTTCCTTTTCCAGGCAGAGGACTATCACGCTATAAACTTGATGAAGAACTATTAAATAATGTCAAAGAGGCGGGTGCGGATGTTTTTCGTGGTGTCTGTATGAGAAGCTGCCAAGAAGAAGGTAGGGATCTTTTCAGGGTTCAAACAAACGTCAATGATTTTTATGCTCGACATTTATTCATCGCGACCGGAAAACATGATCATTCTAAGGAATACAAACGCCAAGGCAAGGATCACTCTTATTTGGGGTTTAAGACACACCTTCATTTTAACTCACCCTGCAATGATTTTAAAGCAACAACAATGTTGTTCTCATTTCCTGGTGGATATGGAGGGATTTGTCCGGTAGAGAACGACACCTTGAATTTTTGTTTCGTCATTAATAAAAGGATTTTTAAATCTTTAAATGGGAACTTTGATCGTACCATGGCCTATCTACGGCTGCAAAACCCTAAATTAGATTCTATTCTTCAACAAGTATCTTTGTTGGATCGCCCCTGCGCTATTAGCTATATCCCTTATGGATTCTTACGCCGTCAAAATAGTATTGGAAATGTATATTTCTTGGGAGATCAGCATATGGTCATTCCGTCTTTTACTGGTGATGGGATGGCGATTGCTTTAAGTACTGCCAAAAATTGTGCGTATGAATTTGATCATCGCCAAAAAGGCAGAGAATTTCAATCTGGGCCGATGCAGAAAATATTAAAGAAGCAAATGAATTGGGCTCTTATGGCAAATGCCATCTTAAAATTATCTTGGATTACAGAAGTGGGTCTTTGCATCCCTCAATTGAGTTCATTTTTAATTAAAATGATCTTTGAGCAGACAAGAATGGCAAAAATAAAATGAAAGCGATAATTCAAGATATTGAGACATCTAACCCTTCACTTTGTTTGACTCAGAAGGATGTTTTAGTAATGGTGTCTGATACTCTCAAACCATCCGGCCGTGCGTTAGATCTTTATAAAAGGTTCTTGTTGGATGAAGGGATCCATCAACGGTATTTTGCATCAGATGATTTACAGAAATTGTTGAATGAATCCGTGGATGAGAAGATGCAGCGATTTGAACATTGGGCAGTGCATTTATCAGTCGAGGCTGTCCAAAAACTTTTACAAAAACAAAACTATCATCCTCGCGATATTGACGCTGTTTTTGTATCTACTTGCACAGGCTATCTTTGCCCTGGTTTAAGCACCTATATTTGCCAACAGATTGGTTTACCAGAAAATATTTATACCTTGGATTTGGTGGGTTTAGGATGTACGGGTGCCTTGCCTGCTTTGCGGGCTGCTGATGATTATTTAAATAGATATCCGCAATCGACAGTTTTGGTCATTGCCGTAGAGATTTGTTCTGCAGCGACACATTGGGCAGAGAAACCAGAGCTTATTTTATCTAATGCCATCTTTTCTGATGGGGCAGCAGCTGTTCTTTTGACTAATCAAGAAAAAATCCCAGGATTACGTATCAATAATATATCTTCAGTTTTGTGGCCGCAATTTCGGGATGAATTACGTTTTAAATATCTTAATAATCGTCTTTGTAATGTGATTTCTTCCAAAGTGCCTGGGATCGTAGCCCAAGCCATTAAAAGTCTGCAGAAGGACAATTCGAGCGATAACACTCATTATGCTTTTCATACGGGGGGGCGAAAAGTATTAGATGCTATACAGGAACACAATGGCCTTTCAGATGGTCAGATGCGGCCTTCTCGAGCGATTTTAAAGGAATATGGCAACATGTCTTCCCCTTCCGTTTTATTTGTTTTAAAAAGTATCTTAAATGAGAAATTGCGTGAAAAGGATTCAGTTGCATGTTTTGCTTTTGGGGCTGGCTTTTTGGCCTCAATGCTTCAAGCCGAATGGCAGTCTTGATTCATTATACCTAGGTACAATTGCTTCATTTTAGTCCATCCCTAGAATAGGGTCATGTTAATAGAGAAATTGAAGCTTAACGAAGGTGTTGAAGTATCCGCAGACAAGAAACAAATATACATTTTAGATGACGACACGTCAGTGCTCCGCTCCCTTAAATTACTTTTGAATTCTTATGGGTTTGCTGCATACCCATTTTCTTCTGCAGAAGAATTTTTTTCCTCTGTGCCGAGTGAGGCTGAGGGCTGCCTGATCCTGGACATACATATGCCTGGATTTAATGGATGGGACACTCAACAAAGACTTAAGAAAGAAGGTTATCATCTTCCAGTCATAGTTATTACAGCGGATAAGGATGACCTTTTTAAGGAAAAAGCTTTAAAAGGAGGAGCAGTGGGGTTTTTACAAAAACCATTTGAAGACCACTATCTGCTTCATATGGTTAATCAAGTGTTAAATAACGAAAGGTAAATCAAATGCAGAAACCAGACAGAAAGAATGCCCACAAAGAAAGAATATTTTCATTACCCCAGAACAAGATTGATTTTGGATATCAAAAGGAACATCAAGACAAAGTTCCCAAGGAACAAAAAGCAGCATTAAATAGAATGCCGCAAGCAGTTTCGCTTTTACCCGTTAACAAAGCAAGGGAGTCGTTAAAGGATCTCGACGGCTGGCAATTAACGGACGATCACAAAATGCTCTACCGTGAATTCATATTGCAGGATTTTATGGCTGCCATTGATTTGATTGATCATATTGCCGTTATCGCGGAAGATGAAAAGCACCATCCGGATATCCATTTGACCCAATTTCGCAACCTTCGTGTTGGGCTAACAACGCATGATGTAGGAGGCCTTTCTGAAAAGGATTTTACTGTAGCATTGAAGATTAAAGATCTGCCTATACGTTTTCATCATCATAACAATGGGGTAGTATTGGAACAGAAGATTGTCCCAATTAAAAAAGAAAAGATTAAAAACCCAATAGTAAAGAAAAATGTCAAAGAGGCAAAGAAAGTACAAACGAAGAAAAATTTAAACAGAGTTAAATAAGATAGGAGGACGATCGCAGCCATGGGCGATCCGAAATGGAGAAAAATTATGATACTAAAACCGAAAATTCAGAAGGCGCTTAACAAGCAAATAAACGTGGAATTCAGCGCTTTTTATTCCTATTTATCCATGGCCGCGTATTTCGAATCCCATCATATGCCTGGTTTCGCCAGCTGGTATAAAGTCCAATCCAATGAGGAATTTAAACATGCGATGAAATTATACGAATATATCATTTCTAGAGGAGAAAAAGTCGTATTGACGGCCATTGAGACGCCGCAAACCGAAGGGAAATCCTTTTTGTCTGTTTTTGAAGCAGCATACGCTCAGGAGCTAAAGGTAAGCGCCCTGATCAATGACCTAATGGATTTAGCAAAGAGCGAAGGGGACCATGCCACCGCGATCATGTTGCAGTGGTTTATTACAGAACAAGTTGAGGAAGAAAATACGGCCAATAGTAATGTCGAAAAATTCAAATTTATTAAGGACACAACAGAAGGTATAGATGCCTTTGACCGCGAACTTGGGGGACGGATCCAAACAACCTGAGGTCGTCAATATTTAGCTCTTGTCGGAAAAGCTAAAAAGGCCTATTATACCTTGGTACAATTGCCATTCAAAAACTACATCTCATAATAATGACTACTCGAGACAAATCGAGTTTTCGTCCCACTTTTGCTTTTAATCTGGTTAATTTTAAGGAATATCATGCCAACAAAAATTTTTATTGTGGATGACGACGAGTCTGTATGCCGCGCGCTTAAAACACTTTTGATGACCTATGACTTTGAAGTAAGGACATTTAATTCTGCTCAAGATTTTTTTGATACGATTGCTCCTGAAGATCCTGGTTGTTTGCTTTTAGACATTCATATGCCGGGATTAGATGGATGGGAAACGCAGAAGAAAATCTTGGCTACTGGTTCAAAACGGCCTGTCATTTTTATTTCTGCAGAGAAAAAAGATGATGCCCATGACCGTGCATTAAAAGTAGGGGCAGTGGGTTTCTTGCAAAAACCTGTCAATGGTCAGACCTTGGTTGATCTTATCAACTCCTCTGCTAGAAATTGATAGCGTGAACATATGAAAAAGAAAATAATGATTAAAGAAAACAAGAAGGCTAAAAAGCCGGTAATGAAGATAAAAACACGCGGTAACTTGGAAGAGCAAATAAGGCAAGGGGCTGATAGGGAAAAATTAGGGGCTGATAGGGAAAAGCAAGGTGCTAATAGAGAGAAATTGGCAGAAGAGCAAATTCAAGTCCGTACCAAGGCCATGGAATCAACGTTCGACGGCATTTTTATCATCGATGCCAAAAAGCCCAATTTCCCTATTATTTATGCCAATCCGTCGTTTTATAGCCTTACGGGGTACTCAAGAAATGAGGTCATTGGAAAGAATTATTTTTTACTTTATGGGCTCGATGATAACTCGCGTATCTATGAAGAAATCAAGAAAACTTTACGCCAGGGAAAATCTTTTCATGGGGAGATGCTGAATTTTAAAAAGAATGGCGAGAAATTCTGGAGTTTGTTACGCATTACCCTGGTACGGGACAAAAACGGGATCACGACCCATTATGTGGGAAATAAAACGGATACTACCTTAATGAGGCAAAGGGATTTAGAGATCGCTGAACAGCGTGAAGAACTTTTACATGTAACAAGGGTTGGAAAGCTTGCGGAATTTGTTTCTTCCTTAGCCCATGAGATCAGCCAGCCCTTGACAGCCATTCTCTCATACGCCCAAGCAGCCCAGCGGACACTTAAAGATAGAGAGCCTCAGGTGCAGGAAATCCTGCAATTCATTGTTAATGATGATCAACGGGCTGCTGAGGTTATTAGACGGTTACGGTCTTTGTTAAAAAAGAACAAGCCTACCTTCGAGCCCCTCGACATCAATGTTATCATTAATGATACAGTCAGGCTTATCATGCCCCATATCACCGCTGGGAATAAAATTGTTAAATTGGATTTGGATACGAGTCTTCCGTATTTTCAGGGTGATCGGATACAATTGCAGCAGGTGATTCTCAATCTTATCAGCAATAGTTTGGAAGCCATGGAATCAAGCGAAGACTCCCATGAACTTATTATCAAGACCTCACGCAAAGGCAAAGAAATGATTATGGTAGAGGTCAAGGATTCAGGATGTGGTATCCCAGAGGAAAACATGAAAAAACTGTTCGCCCATTTTTTTACGAGCAAACCAGACGGTTTAGGCATGGGATTGTCTATCAGTCGTTCCATTGTAGAGGCGCATGGAGGGCATCTAGAGGCCAAGAACAACCCGGATCAAGGAGCCACTTTCTATTTTACAATTCCTGTTAATCTGAAGAATGACCTATGAACAATTCCATTATTTATGTTGTTGATGATGATGCTTCAATATGTAAAGCTCTTTCTTTATTGTTAAAATCTAATGGGTTTAAAGTTGAGACATTTACTAGTGCAGAAGAATTTTTAGCTTTTAAGCATCCTAAGATCCAGTCTTGTTTGATTTTAGATATCCGCTTGCCAAATATCAATGGATTTGCGCTTCAGGAGATCATGGCCCAACGAGGGATCATCACCCCTGTTATTTTTATTACAGGTCATGGGGACATCCCCATGAGCGTCAAGGCGATGAAGGCAGGAGCTATTGATTTCTTGCCTAAGCCTTTTACTGAAAAGAAACTGCTGGAAGCCATCACCCTTGCCCTTTCAAAAAGCAAAGTCCAAAATAAACAACAAGCAGAAATAGAAAAAATCAAACAACGGATGGATACCTTGTCCCCGCGAGAACTGGAAGTTTTTCATTACGTGGCCCAGGGTTTATTAAACAAGAATATCGCCTCCAAGCGCGGGACTTCCCTTCAAACCATCAAGGTCCACCGGGGCCGTGTCATGCAAAAAATGCAGGCAAAAACCGTGACCGAACTCATTGGATTTGCTAAAAAAGTCGGATTCAGCACCACCCCCGTCTAATTCCCCTAAAAATCGTAGGGGCCGAGCTCGCCTCGGCCCATTATCAACCCATTATCGACCCGTCATAAATGCTTAAGAATATTATACCCCAGTACAATTGATCCATTTTAGATTCCAACATAGACTAGATCTAAGAAGATATGAGTCATAAAAGATGAGAGAAAGAAGGTCTTATGGGCAGAAAAACTTTAACAACAAATGACAAGCGTTCCAAAGAATCATTCTTTTTGCAGTTTTTCAATTCTCAAAAAGAACTCGAAAAATTATATCAGGAAGCCCAAGAATACGATGCTTTGCCCATTTTAAAACCAAAATCAAAAAAAGAAGGTGTGCTATGAAAGTAAATCATTTAAAATTATTAGTTGGGATTTGCGCTGGTGTATTGTTTAGCGTTATGCCGGTGTATGCTTCTGTGAGCATACCTACTATAAGCCAAGTGCCAGGAAGAATCATGTGGGTTGATGTTAAACTAGGGCAATTGCAGATCAAGCTCAATGGCACTCCTGGTACGGGGGAAACAAAAGATTACAGGATCACGCGTTATGAGACCCGTGTGAAAGACCCTTCAGACAAAAAGTTTCTCACCATTGATGATTTACGTCCTGGTGAAAATATTACGCTGGATGTGGTCGATGGCCAAGAGGACAAGATCATCGAAAAAATAGTTGCCGAATCTTTGGAAGCCTCTGATTTCCAAGTGGCCTCTGGCCAGCTTCAAGCCATAGATCCTCAAGCAGGTACGCTGAGCTTGCAGGAAAACATGCGCAATGGTGTGGTCGAAGCGGATAATCAATCAAATTTCTTATTTGATCCAAATAATGTTGTTGTTTTTCAAAACCCGAGTACTCAACCAGTAGCGTTAGTGCTTAAAGCCGGTGATCAAGTACAGATCCAATTTGTGATGAAGGATGAAAAGCAACAGGTGTATTCCATAACACTGTATGCACCTCAACATTCGACGACAACCACTGTGACGACGACAACGAGCACAAATAATTAGAGGAAGAAGGTGGCCCATGAAAAAGATATTTGTGATCTTAGGGATAATAATCATTTTCTTTATATGTGTTTTTACTTTTCAAAATTTGATTATTAAATTCGTGGTCACAGATGTCGCTTCTCGGATCACTGGGGCACCGGTATATATGGATAGTTTTTCATTGGATGTTTTTAGTTCAACGATCCATATAACCGGCTTTAAGATGAATAACCCTAGTGGTTTTCCGGATGGCTTGCTGGTGTCCTGCCCTAAAATAAATGTCATATTTGACCGAGCTTCCTTATTTACTAATAAGCGCCATTTTTATTTGTTGGAGGTTGAGCTCAATGAGATGGTGATTACCAAGAATAAAGAAGGAAAGCTCAATGTTGATGCATTAAAGGTCGTACACGCATCAGGTTCTTCACCAGCAGTCCCCATGCAGATTGATCTTCTTAATTTAAGCATCGGTAAGATTATTTACAAGGACTATACCGCGGGTAATGAGCCCAGTGTGCGCGTCTATGATGTTAATAAGCACAAAAGCTATAAGAGAATACCTACCGCGCAACAATTGGCGTTGCTTGTACTGTCAGAACCGATGAAGTCTGCCGCGATCAAAGATGCAGAGATCTATGGTGTCGCGATGATGACAGGGGTAGCCATGCTGCCCGTTGCGGTAGTGGCAACTTTTGTAAGTAAAGATAGTGTCGAGCAAAGCATCAATTCTAGCCCTGAACATGCGTTTGATATCAGTATTGAGGCTGTAAAAGGAATGGGAATAATCATCGAACAGGATTCATCAGATGGAATTATTAAAGCCAGCATTCATGGCTCGAGGGTGGCCATTAAAATTAAGAAAGATGCCACTGATAAGACTATTATCATAATTTCCGCACGCAAATACATGCTACCCCAACCTGATATCGCAGAAGGTGTTTTGTACCAGATCCTTGAGAAATTGTAAGCCAATCCTCGTATTACACCTCGGTACAATTGAATCATTTCTTCCTATCCCTAGAATACCTCCATGAAGTCAGATCATTTAATCTTCAAGGAGTGCAACGAAATGCCAATAAATAAAAAACAGATTTTTATCGTCGATGACGATGAGTCCGTGTGCCGTGCCCTTAAATTACTGATGATGACCTACGGGTTTGCCGTGGAAACATTTGTTTCAGCAAAGAAATTCTTTAATGCCGTACCTAATAGTAGCCCAGGGTGCTTGATTTTAGACATCCATATGCCGGGATTAAATGGCTGGGACACACAGAGAAAGTTATTTGAATCAGGGTCTAATCGTCCGGTGATTATTATTACGGCGGGTAAAGAAGAAGGCCTCAATGAGCGGGCTTTAAAAGAGGGAGCATTGGGTTCTCTGCAAAAGCCATTTAATGATTTAGATTTGGTCAATTTGGTCAATCAGGCGTTTTAGCACAACCGTTATACCCAGGTACAATTGATTCATTGTTGGATGTGAACTACAGTAGTCGTAAGAATAATCGTTTTGGTTTCGTGAAGAAAGGAGGGTTATATGTTGAATTGGGCCGTAACATTCTTTGTCATCGCAATTGTCGCAGCAGTGTTGGGATTTACTAGCATTGCAGGATCAGCCATAGATATCGCTAAGATCTTATTTTTCGTCTTTTTAATATTAGCGGTAGTTTCGTTTATTTTTGGCAGGAGAGTTTCTTCATAGTTTTCAAATGATGGCCTCATATAGAGGAAATGGAAATAAACAAAAAAAGGAAGTGTTCTATGAAGGTCAATTACTCAAAAGTGTTTTTAGCAGTGGCGTTTGGAATTTTGTTTACCAGCGTATCCGTACGCGCATCCCAGATGGATGATCGCATTGAATCTTCGGCAAAGGATTCGTATGTGTTTAGGACGTATCTGAAAGATGATTCGATCATGACAAAATCCAATGATGGTATGGTGACCTTGACAGGGACAGTCAGCGAAGAATCACATAAATCTTTAGCTGAAAATACCGTGGCCAGTCTGCCTGGTGTCAAAAGCGTGGATAATCAGATTGTCATCTCTGGTCAACAGCCTCCTGAGAATTCAGACGGTTGGCTTAGCATGAAGGTCAAGGGCGCTTTGTTATTTAATCGTAACGTGAGCGCTGTTAATACCCAAGTTTATGTCACTGATGGCGTTGCTACACTCAAAGGCCAAGCAGACAGCCAGGCCCAAAAGGACCTGACGGGTGAATATGCCAAGGACATTGATGGTATCAAAGGTGTTGACAATCAAATGACCATTGCAGATACCACTAATACGTCAGATCAAAACAATGATAAGAACAAAGATAATAAGATTGATGATGCGTCCATCACCGCTCAGGTTAAGATGGCATTTTTGACGCATCACTCCACCAGTGCATTCAAGACTGGTGTTGAAACTACTAATGGGGTAGTTACATTAACTGGCGATGCCACTAGTGGTGCTGGAAAAGACATGGCCACCAAGGTAGCCGGTGATATTAATGGTGTTACCAATGTCATCAATAATATGAATATAGTTAATCCATAGCTTAATAGTTACATCCCCGTCATCCTGTGGCAGGGCCGAAAGATTTCATCCCGTCATCTTGAGCGAAGCGAAGGATCTCTAAAAGAACGACTCGATAGGAGATTCTTCAGCTTCGCCTCAGAATGACAACAAGAAAGGTAAATATGTTTAAGAAAACGATGCAAATATTATTCGGAGTCGCTTTAACAATGCAGCTGACTGGCTGTTTTTTTGTACATGATGACCGTTGGCATCATGATCATGACAGAGGTTATGACCATCACGATGATGCAGGTGTAGATGTACATGTGCATGGTTAAGTAAAGCTAGAGGATACAAAAATGGAGCTATTTTCATCAGTTGCAAAATGGATATCGGACAAAGCCGCTCAATCCTATGTGTGTTTCGGGGCGTTCATTATTGTCTTGGTTTGGCTGATCGCAGGAATACCTCTTCATTTTGGTGTGACCTGGTATTTGATGTTTGACGCTCCCGCGGCCGCGGTATCGATTTTGATGCTTTTTATCATTCAAAACAGCCAAAATCGCCATACCATCGCCATCCAGTTGAAGCTCGATGAGATCATCCGCGCCACTAAGGGTGCCCATAACGAAATGATGGACATCGAAAAATTGACGGACGAGGACTTGGGGAAGATCCAGAAAAAGTATGGTTTACTGGCAGAGAAGACCAAGGAAGATTTAATAAAGGGTAAAATCGATACGCATACCCCAGACCTTGGTAAGGATATAGTATCTGAAAAGCAATTATTCTAAAAATGGAGGAATTATATGGTTAAAACATTGGTCAATGCATCACGTTTGTTTGTCTGTGCTGTTTTTACAATGCAGTTGGTAGGTTGCGGTACTTTAATGTACCCGGAGCGTCGTGGGCAACGCGGTGGGAGTCTAGATGCAGGTGTTGCGATCCTCGATGGCATTGGTTTATTGTTTGGTATTATTCCAGGGGTCATTGCCTTTGCCGTTGATTTTAGTAACGGAACAATTTATCTGCCAGAAAGAACGCACTTGGGGCTATTGGATCTTAAGAACATCCAGGAAATAAAATTCGACCCTCAGCATACCAGTTTGGCGAGCATCGAAAGGGCCATTAAGGATAAAACCGGATGTGAAGTCAGGTTTGATCAAAGCAATATCAAGCTTTCCAAATTGAAATCCTTGAATGATATGTACGTGCAATTCGCCATGGCGGAGTCGATCATTAAGAATGACCAGGTCGCTTTAGTTGTAAAAGGAGATAAAAATGAGCATATTGAATAGTCTATCCAACAAAAAAGGGCAGGGAGGGGTTTTTATCCTGTTAGCAGTCGTCCTTATTGTTTTAATTCTTGCCGGAGGCAGGCATTATTTTCACAATACAGGACATGATTTAAGGGCAACCGTCCATGATGCGGGGCAAGATCTTAAATCCACGGGTCGTGATGCAGCAGCTTCCATTAGGGACACCGTGCAATCGTAATATTTAAAAAGGAGTAAAGAATGTTAAAGCAAATTCTAAGATTCAAAACAGTATTGATGTTTTCAATAGGGCTGTCTTTGTTTAGTCCTAGCGTATTCGCCCAAGGGCATCAAGATGGTCATAATGGGAGAAATGGCGGACAAAGAATGGGTCATGGGCAAAGGCATTATTATCATAATGGTAATTGGAACAGGAACGGCTGGTACGGTTGGGGAGCTCCTATGCCTGTTTTTTCCGATGGCGTTCTTGTTTCTTCCCTTCCACCAGGGTATACAACGGTTGTAGTTGGCAGCAATACATACTTTTATGGTAATGATACGTATTTTAGACAAATGCCCGCGGGAGGTTTTGCCGTGATTGTGTCGCCTTAACTAAGAGGGGAGATAAAAATGAAAGAAGATAAAAAACATAAATTGGCATCTGACCAACAATCAGCTGAATTGGTACGAGAGGCCATTAAAGATGACCAAGCCTTGACTGATGTTGCGAAAGATATCCACGTCACTGTCAAAGATGGTACGGTGACATTGGAAGGAAAAGTGGCGACCGAGCAACAGTTGAATTTGGCCACCAATACTGCCGGTGCCATTGCCGTGGATGACAAAGTCAAGAACCATATGGACGTAACTAAGAATAAATAAGGGTCATGTAAAATCTTCGACCTATAAAAAGCCCTTGAGTTAAACCTCAAGGGCTTTTTTATTACGTTATACCAAGGTATAATTGCCAATTATTATGCTTCCTCTAATATAAGAACATTAGTAATTCGAATAATTAAGAAAAATATTATGGGAGATAAATATATGATTACGCAAATAGGAATTGCTTCAGGAGTAATTTTAAATCTAATCGAGGAGAAAAAAGGGCCAGACAGCATCGGTGAAATTGAATCTCGTTTAGAAAATGAAAAAGAATTGGTTATTATGAGCATTGGTTGGCTAGTCCAGGAAGGGCACGTGCGTTTAGTTGAAGAGGTTATACCTCGGTACAATTGATTCATTTGAGTGGAATCCTTAGAATGCTTTTATGTAGTTAACGCAGTCAATGTAGTAAAGGTTTAGGAGGATAGAAATATGGAACATAATTCTTTAGGGTATTGGATGTGGTTTCTTTTTATCGGTGGCGTGATTGGGTGGATTGCGGGAATCATTACGAGGGGCCGTGGTTTTGGGATCATTGGGGACATTGTTATTGGTATCGTGGGGGCCATGCTTGGTGGCTGGATGGCTGATGTGCTTGGATTATCTATTGGTAGTACGTTTGGTGAGTTTATGATGGCGATTCTGGGTGCCGTGATTTTAGTGGGTGTGACGCGTTTTATCGTAAGACAAGCATAAAAGCAGGTTTTAGATCTTTCTCCCAAGAATTGGTGACTTTGGCCTAGGAAACTATCAGTTACCTTTTCTTTCTACCTCATCTTGCGGTTTTAAAGACGCAAGATAGGTAGATGATTCAATGACGCATAGATAAGGTTAATATGAAAATGCATAGAATTATGATGACGTTAGTCATAAGCACAGTAATGCTTTCAGCAGGATATGGTCAGGAAAAGCCTGGAAATATGCCAATAGAAAATATTACCGGGACAGTCATGGGTACGGATTCTGTTGGCAATATCATTTCCATCCGAACAGACGACCAAAAGCAAATGGTGTTTTCTGTTCCTGATAAGGCGGTCATAACACAGGATACACAAAAAATCGGCCTTATGGACATCCAGGAATCAAGTGCTGTGACCATACAATATTTTGTTTCTCCGTCCTTTAAAAATACTGTCATCAGCATTGTGGACAATGATGCGGTAATAAATGAGTAGTTAAGGTTGAGAAAGAAGTTACATTTTAATTATATTTTCACTTTTTTTTCATTTCCCGTTTACTATAATTTCAAATGAAATAAACACAATACGAATATGGGAATGATTATAAAAATATGAGATTTCTTTTATTGAGTATAATTGGGTCATTGATGATTGTTTCCGGATGCGCATCGTATCCGGTCAATGAAGGCTATCCTGGTGGGGCCGTCGTGGTTGAGGAGCCTGATATGTATCTTTTTGGCGGGGACTATGGCGGAGGCCGTGATGAATATAGGTATAGTCAACGGGGCTATCAAAGCCGCGGAGTAGCTCATCCTAGTGGACATCCTCAAGTGGCGCATGCAAGTCAAAGTCATGGGGACGCACATGCTAACAGCGGAAATGAGGAGAGGCGATGAAGCTAAATTTATATCTCTCAAGATTTTTAATAGTTACAGTATTGATAGGGGCTTGGGGCCTTTTTCCAACGACTCTTCACGCAGCAGAGTTGTTCGCGTCTCCTGATGAGGCAGTAAAAACATTGCGAACGGCCACTGCGGCCAATGATAAAGCAGCTTTAAAAGAAATTTTTGGCCCCCAGATCAAAGATCTCTTAACAGGTGATGACGTGCAAGATGCAAAAAATGCTCAGAAATTTGCTTCTATCCTGGCGGAGGGGTATAACTTCGTGAATGTGGCGGATGATAAAATCACCATAGAAATAGGTAAAAATAACTGGCCGATGCCGATTCCATTAGTGAAAACAAACGGGCAATGGTATTTCGACACCGCAGCAGGCACAGAAGAGATCATCAACCGTCACATCGGTAAGGACGAACTCCATGCCGTCGGTGTTTGCCGTGCCTTTCTCACAACGCAACAGTTGATGGCAGAAGCCAAAGGGCCTAAGCCATTTCACGGTTATTATTTTAAAGTCTTGAAACGGCAAGCCAATTCTGTCCCAGGTGGATATGCTTTGGTTGCTTATCCAGCCAACTGGGACCATTCAGGCATTATGACATTTATTGTTAATCAGGATGGAAAAGTCTACCAGCGAAATTTAGGCGTAAAGACCTTACGGATTGCAAGGGCCATGAAAGTATACAATCCTGACAGCACTTGGGACTTGATTGAAGATGAAGGCATAGCAAATTAGTAGGGGCGGCCTCCAAACCCGCCCGAAATTTTTACCCTCTGCGATGTAATAAATTTGCAGAGGGTTTTTATTTTGATACAATTGTTAACAATGAAACATAAATTAGAAATTCTGTGCATTTATATCACCGGCCTTTTTCAAGGCTTAGCATTAGTGATAGTTCCAGCAGCAAGTCTTGTATTTACAGATCCCCATCAATTTGGTTTTTCAAGCAGTGAATATGGCCTGCTTTTTATTCCTCAAGTGGTGACCGCCATCGCTGCCTCACTGTTGGGACCGTCCATCGCCCGAAAATGGGGGATGAAGACAGCTTTTCGGCTGGGGCTGGTTTTTAATATCCTGGCCATGGCCTCAATCGCAGCCAGTCAATGGTTTGTAGGCAATCATCATGCCGCTTATGTGCTTGTCATTGTTGGTACGGCCTTTGTAGGTGCAGGTTTTGGCACGACACTTCCTACCATTAATGTCTATGCCACGAATTTCTTCCCTAAAAGTTCCGCTTCAGCATTGACCGTACTACATACGCTTTTAGGCATAGGAACCGCCTTGGCCCCATTTTTGGTCACCGTGCTGGTCAAACAAATCGGTTGGTGGTATCTTCCTATTTTTGTGTTTGCGTTTTTGATGATACTTTTGATAGGAGCTTTTATCCTGCCCTTAGAAGATGAACGTATAGAAACCACTACCACAGTCGCAGGACCCGATGTTTTTTTACCGATCCGAGTCCGTTTATTCATGCTCATTGTTTTCTTATATGGATTCTGCGAAACCATTTTTGCCAACTGGGCGATTATTTTTCTAAATAAAGAAAAAGGTGTCCAGATTGACCAAGCAGGATATGCTTTGGCGGCCTTTTGGGTGATGGTAAGTGTAGGAAGGCTTTTAATATCGATCCTGTCCGTCTGGGTTTCGCCATCGTTGATTTATAGGATTTTACCGGTTTTAATCGCAATTTCACTGGCAGCTGTGACCAAGGTAAATTCACCCACTTCCGGGATCCTTTTATTTGCCTTAGCAGGATTATCCTGCTCAGCATTCTTCCCATTGACCTTTAGCTTTGCCCAAAAAGGTTTCGAGCCCATCGCCGAACGCGTATCAGGCTGGGTCATGGCCTCCTACATGCTAGGCTATGGCCTTGCTGCCTATGGGGTAGGGAAAATGATGGAGTCAACAGATGTTTCGCTTGGAAGCTGGTATCTATGCTCTACAGCCGTAGCGTTAGGTGTTGTCCTTTTATCCTTTATACTAACCCAAGACCCTGCAGTAGGGGCCGAGCTTGTCTCGGCCCAATCCAAGATAAATAGGGACAGACACTAATTCAAGAATGAGTGTCTGTCCCTATTTAATTATATTTTTTAATTCTTCATAAGCTTATTTATTACAATGCCTTATGCGTGTATTATTCGGTTGATGAGCTTCTCCGGTTTGACAAACCAATAAAATATGCTATCTTTTAACATACTCTCAAGAAGGCCAAACATTTAGCTACATGGAGAAAATTATGTTCAACTCTTTAAGAAAGAATTTTTTTCAATTAACATTTATTATTTTTGCTTTTGGTTTGGCCATTGTTCCACAGGCCCATGCTGTTGAAACCTTCAATACCATTGATATTGATGGCTGGCAAGTTAACGTGGACCAGGCTTTAATTAGCTCAAATCCAGCTTTGGCCCAAGGTGTAGAAAATCAACTATTGTCTAATTTAACACAAATTGTCAACTTATTGCCGGCTAAACATGTTAAAGAATTACGCAGGGTTCCTATATATATACAGCAAAATAACCCTAGTGCTTCTTTATTTTATTCAACCGGTGCTGATTTATATGTTCCAGCAACAATGGCTGGTGCAGTGGTTATTGGCGATCCAGCTCAATTCTATTCTCAGGAACAACAATTCCCATCGAGGATATTAAAAATTTTGGCCTATGCCTATCATTTTCAAGTGCTAGGTTTAGATAATGCAAATGTGCTAAACGCATACAATCATGCGGTGGCTTCGGGACTTTATAAGAATGTCCCAAATTATCTGGGCCAAAATATAGCTTCTTCGCCCGCTTTAAACACTGTGCAAGATTATTTTGCTTATCTGACCCAAGCATATTTTGAACGCAGTTACTACTACCCTTTTACTAATAGTGATCTTAAAAATTATGATCCTCAAGGATATAATGCCCTGAATACAGTTTGGAAACTAAGAGAAGGTCCTCAAGCAACCTATATAGTACATTCCTTAACGCCGGATGATAATTTCCCAGGGCCTTCGATCCAGGGAACAAACCCTGTGGTATTGTGCATACGTAACAATTCAGCTGTGCCTCTTGTCCTTACGAGGATCAACTACAAGGGACAGCCCGTACCCTATGCTACTATTCAACCGGGTAATTTTTATGTTCAATATTCTTACGCGACAAATGTGTGGTCAGTCAGTAATGGATCTACAGGAGACCGCATTGCCCTATTCCAACTTGGCGGCTTAGGCGCCTTTGTTAGTGTTGGTCCGGATAATTAGTAAATTTTGATACAAAATATTGATAAAAATCCGCTGGAGAAACACCAGCGGTTTTTTTGTTGACATAAAGGCCAAGTAATTATATTTGTGTAATCTCATCTTTTATGCTAAAAATATAAACATCGGTTTCCCCCAAACCGAAAGCAATTAATCTTAATCCCGCGCGATCCTAAAACACTTAAGTGATGTTACTGAAGGTGTAATGAGCTTGACAGTGTGTCTCAAAAATGATACATTCTAAATAGAGAGGGAAGGATGAATACTTTTTATGAAAACTTTCTTTTATATTCGGGAGAACGTTCTTCAGTATTTTTTCATGCTGAAACCAGTGAATTTTCCAGTGTTCATGATTATTATAAGCATTGTGATGATGCAACGAGGGCAAGTTTATTGAATTTGGTAAAAAGAATTTCTGACACAGGACAACTTTTTGATGAAACTAAGTTTCGTATAGAGGATAAGCAACATAAAATATATTGTTTTAAACCTCGTAACGACCGGTTCTTTAGCTTCTTTTTTACAGGTAAAAGAATAATCATTACTTCTGGTTATCCTAAAAAGAAACAAAAACTTGATCGCAGGGAACTAGAAATAGCTATTCGGATAAGAAATCAATATTATTAAGGAGAAATTTGAAATGCGAAAAACAATCTTTGAAAAAGAAATGGAAGATCCTAAATTCAAGGCTATTTACGACGAAATTTCCGCCCAAATTGATATTGGGGAGCAAATTGCAGAATTAAGGCATAAATCAAAAATGACTCAGTTACAGCTTGCCAAGAAAGTTAAAACAAGCAGAAGCGCAATTGCCCGTTATGAAAGCGGAGAATATGATAGCTTTAGTATTAAAACTTTAACTAGAATTGCTCGTGCTTTTCATAAGAATTTAAAGGTTTCTTTTGCTCCGTAGTTCTTTTGGGGCCTTTAGGACAATATCCCTACGACAAGTTGTTATACCTCAGTACAATTGATATTTTTTATCCTCACTTTATAATATTTCCATGAGAGAAATGCTGCGTTTTTGTGTCGCGGGGGGCATCGTCACTGCGACTGACTTTGGTATTTATTATATATTATTCCATTTTCTGTCTTACAACCTTGCCAAGGGGATATCTTTTACTACGGCGGGGATTGTGGGTTATTTACTCTGCAAATATTGGACATTTAAAAGTCATAGGCCTTCTTTTGTCGAAGTAGTTCGCTATGCATTCATCAATGGCGTAGCATTAGGCATTAATGTCTATATCAATCATCATTTCTTGAGTATGTGGCCTGGGGCTATTTTACAGGCTTTAATCATTGCCACATCATTAACAGGTTTATTCACCTTTGTTTTTTTCAAATGGTGGGTCTTTAAACCTTCGGTGGAAAAAGATAGTTGTTTTAGATGGTGGAAATGGCTTCCGTGGAGGTACCTGGTTAAGAAAGCAGCCCACAGCCAAGGGTTTTTAGACCCCATTAAACTCCTCTCCCAATTACAAAATTTCGCCCAACCCTCGGAAGTAGCGGCCCCGACGGAATTGATACGCTCTGGTGTTGTCCTGCATGCGCGTGGCTTGATTAATAGTTTGGCCATTCAGCATAACCTGGACTGGGTTTGGCCCTATTGGGTGGAATGTCAATATGATCCTCATAATGACGCCTTTATCCCGCGTTCATTTTCTTTGACTCAAATTAATCTGACCCATCGCAATTGGACAGCCTTGGGCGTTCCTGGCGGCAGTGAATTTCCTTTGGTTGATCCCCGCGGCCTTTTGACCCCTTTTTATGATAGTTGGTCCATTGATGTTTGGATCATTCCCGAAGAGGGAAAAACATTGATCCCTTCGCGCCTTTCCTATGTGCCGCAAAAAATGTTAATGGGTAACAATCTTTACATCGTGACGGAATTAAAACAGGATCAATTAACCCTGCGATTGAATGCTCAAGTGATTGGTGATGCCCAAGCGCCTATTTGCCAGCTTAGAATTACAGGATCTGCAAGCATCAAGGCACGATTAGTGGTATCGCTAAGGCCCTATAATCCGGAAGGTATTAGTTTTATCAATAGTATTAGCCTGATTGAAGACTCGTCAGGTTGGCAGGTCAATCGAGAAAATTTAGTCCATTTTGATAAGTCCCCTGATAAGTATTTATTTTCTAATTATCAGCGCGGGGATGTCTATAGCCGATTGATATCTGAGGAAAATGAAAGAGAAATTTCATGCAATGTGGGTCTGGCTACGGCTGCCGCATTATTTACGATGCCAGGGGGAAATGCACAGGAAATAACTATTTCCATACCTTTAACAAAAAACAAATTTAACCCAGAAGACAACAAGAATAATCAAGTCAATGCGCAAGAGGCATGGAAGCAAAGCCTTCAGGGGGTCTGTGAATTGCAAATTCCCGATGAGCAATTTCAATTTCTTTATCAAGCTGCTATCCATACTATGATATTACATTCTCCCAAGGAAGTTTATCCAGGTCCCTTTATTTATCGACGGTTTTGGTTTCGTGATGCCGCATTTATATTGCATTCCTTATTATGCGTTGGTCTCCAGGGACGTGTACGGCAAGCGTTAGATTGTTTCCGGGCCCGGCAAACAGCCCAAGGTTATTTTCTATCCCAGGAAGGTGAATGGGACTCTAATGGTGAGGCCTTGTGGATCATGCGTCAGTACTGTGAGATGACGGGAAATGTCCCTCCCCAAGAATGGAAGGAATCAATCATTAAAGGGGGAAGATGGATTTGTAATAAACGATTATCTAATAGCGAACAATCGCCCCACGCGGGTCTATTACCTTCAGGTTTCAGTGCTGAACATTTAGGGCCAAATGATTTTTATTATTGGGATGATTTTTGGGCTGTCGCGGGATTAAAAGCCGCGTCTTTTTTATCCGCGGCTTACGATGAAAAGGATAAAGCCGTTTATTTTGAAGGCGAGTCAAATGAGTTGCTTTCCTGCATCGAGCAAAGTTTAAAGAAAGTTGAGGAGCGTTTAATAAGACCTGCCATACCCGCGTCTCCTTATCGCCGTATGGACACCGGGGCGATCGGCTCGGTCGCTGCCAGTTATCCTCTTCGTGTTCTTGGTCCCAATGATCCAAGGGTATTAGATACAGTTAATTTTTTAATGGACCATTGCTTGGTCCATGGCGGCTTCTTCCATGACATGACCCATTCAGGCATCAATCCCTATCTCACTTTGCATTTAGCCCAAGTGCTTTTGCGTGCGGGCGACCCAAGATATTATGGATTAATGAAAGCCGTGGCCAAGCTTGCGTCCCCCACAGGCCAATGGCCGGAGTCGATACATCCTCAGACAGGCGGCGGCTGCATGGGCGATGGCCAGCATGTATGGGCCGCGGCAGAATGGGTTTTAATGATCAGGAGTTGCTTTGTTAGGGAAGAAGATGGAGGATTGATTTTATGTTCAGGCATCCCTCAAATTTGGCTGGAGCAAAAGCAAACAATGTCTTTTGGATGGGCCCCCACCAGCTTCGGGAATATTCGCATTTCCATAAAACCACAGGCAGGAAATATCTTTATTGAGTGGGAAGGACAATGGTTTAAATCTGAACCAATTATTGATATCCATTTGCCTGGTTTTAAGAAGGTCAGGATCAAACCGGCAACGCATTCTTTAGAATTGAAAGTAGACACAAATGACAGAAGTTTTAACACCACGATTTGATGATTTTATTGTATTAGGTTCAGGAGAAAAGATTTATCCGCAAGAATTGGAGGAGTTCTATACAAAGATTGCTCCTGTCAAAGAGATGTGTGTCTTTACAGTCCGTGGCATGCAAGGGGTCATGACATCAAAAGTCCTTTGGGCCATCATCCAGCCTAATCTTGATAGTTTTAGGGAATTCGGTGAAATTAATTTACGGTCTGTTCTTAAAGAGAGATTTGATAATGCCTCCCAGGAGCTGCCTATTTATAAAAGACTTAAAGGTTTTACCATAACGCTGGATGAGCTGCCTTTGACCACGTTAGGTAAAATAAATAGAAATGAGATCAAAGAAATATATGAGCCTCGGGTCGTTGCGGGCAAAGAAGGCGCTCTTCCGCTGACAGATAAAATGTCAGCGGATGATCTTTTGTTGACGAATTCTATAGCCGGCAAAAGGATTTTACAGTGTCTTAAGGAGCAAAGTGGTATTAAGAGGCCCATCACCTTAGAGGATTCTTTGGAACTTGATCTTGGCATTGACTCCTTAGGCAGGATTGAACTTACCTCGGGCCTCGAGTCAGCCTTCAGCGCTGATTTAAAAGTAGAGTCTATTTCACGGTCCTTTAGCGTGAAAGACCTTATTTTAAATATTACAGAAGCCTTGAGAGGTGCAAAAGACCTTCCTTTAGAAGAGCAAGGGTCAGTCATAGACGAAGATTATTGGAAAGAACATTTAAACGTACGTCCCAAAGAAGAAACCATGCAGATGATTGAATTATCGACGGGTTATTTTGCTTGGGCTTTCCGATTTTTATTCACAGCTGTTGATTGCTTGATATTTAAAGTGTTCTTTAATATTAAATCAGAAGGAGCTAAGAATGTGCCCAAAGAAGGGGCATATATTTTATATGGCAATCATACGAGTTTTTTGGATGGGCCAGCCATTGGCGCATGCCTGCCGCGCAGGCCAGTGTTTCAGATTTTTTACTTTGTCTTTGGCCCTTATTTTTTTAGGCCCTTTATAAAAAATCGTATATTGAGGAACTTCGTCAAGATGGGAAGGTTTATTCCTTTCGATTTTTCAACTCATTTTCTCGAGGCATTACGTAGTTGTTATTATGTTTTGAAAAATGGCAAAGGCCTATGTTTTTTTCCAGAAGGCCTGCGTAGCACCGATGGTGAAATTGGTGAATTTAAAAAAGGTTTTGGAGTCTTGGCCAAATCAACAGACGCCATGTTAGTCCCTGTCGCGATTATTGGCGCGCATGAAGCATGGCCCAGTACAGCCAAGTATCCCAAATTACACCCAATCAAGGTAAAATTTGGCAAACCGCTTCGTTGTGAAGATTTAGAAAAAGAAGGAATGACCATGGGCACCCAAGACCCTTACGAGGCCATCTGCATGGCCGCAAGAAAAGCGTTAATAGAATTAAAAGATGGTCCACAGTCTGGTCGTCCTGCCCGACACTCACAGTTGTTCGTCATCCCCGCGAAAGCGGGGATCCAGAACTCGGATAAATAGATTCCCGCTTTCGCGGGAATGACAGAGAGGAATTTATATGAATATTTTATTAATGACCAACACCTATAAGCCAATGGTGGGGGGATTAGAAAAATCTGTCAGCAGTTTTGCTGAAGAATATCGAAAAATGGGCCATAGAGTCATTATCATAGCCCCGGAATTGCCTGATATGCAGCCCGAAGAAGATGTGATCCGCATTCCGGCGTTTCAGCATTACAACGGTTCAAATTTTTCGGTACAGTTACCGATTCAGGGAACGTTGACAAAGGCCTTGGGGGACTTTATTCCACATATAGTCCATTCTCAGCACCCTTTCCTGATTGGAGACACCGCCCTGAGAATAGCGTCAAAATATAATGTGCCTTTAGTTTTTACTCATCACAGTTTATACGAAGAAAATGTTCATTATATGCCTGGTAACATCGAAGCTTTAAAACGATTCATGATTGAGCTATCAACGGGTTATGCTAATTTGGCTGATCATGTTTTCGCGCCCAGTGAAAGTGTGATGTTGATGATGAAAGAACGGGGAGTTACGACGGCGATTGATGTGGTCCCTACCGGCATTTATACAGACCAGTTTGCCAGGGGAGCTGGAAAAACTTTTCGTAAAAAATTACAAATCCCCGCGGACGCTTTTGTGGTGGGCCATGTGGGGAGGCTTGCCCCGGAAAAGAATTTGGAATTTGTAACGCGTGCGGTGGCCCAATTCTTAAAGAAAGAGCCAAAGGCCCATTTATTAATAGGAGGGACAGGACCTTCGGAAGAACCCATCAAAGCCATCATGGCCCAAGAAGGAGTTTCTGACCGTTTACATTTAGCAGGTATGCTTAAAGGAAAAGACTTAGTCAGTGCGTATCATGCCATGGACGTATTTGTTTTTGCGTCACAGAGTGAGACACAAGGCTTGGTGATAACAGAAGCCATGGCCGCCGGTATTCCGATCATTGCTGTTGATGCCCCTGGCGTTCGGGAAGTGGTAAAAGACGGTATTAATGGACGTTTACTTAAAGATGAATCCATTGAAGATTTCATCGCGGGTTTAGTTTGGCTCAAGAAGCAACCTATGGCTCAAATGAAGAAGATCAAAAAAGCATGCAAAGAAACAGCCAAGAATTTTACCATGAAAGATTGTGCACAGCGTGCATTGAACATCTATGTTTCACTCACCACCCATCATGGGTTTTCCCGTCGCCATAGTGAAGAAGGCTTTTGGTCAAAAGTCGTCCATTCTATTCAAGCTCAATGGGACACAGCTAAAAACTTGACTAATGCAACAGGGGCGTATATATCCAAGGCTCCTGAAATAGCGCCAGATGTAAATACAAATCAAGCCTTGGACCCAGCCAATGCCCCAAGTTGACGAAAAATTCGAATTCGACTATTCAATACCCAACACGCTGCTTATTAAAATTAGCGGGGATTGGCATATATCCGAAGGCCTTCTTTCGGAAAGTCTCGTGAGTGCTGAATTTTCTAGCCATCCTGATATCAAACAAGTTAACTTTAGTGTTTCACAAGACTTGAAATGGGACAGCGGGCTGATCGCTTTTTTGCTTAAGCTTATCAAGGAGTGCACCCAAAAGAACATCCAAGTTGCCCGCGAAGGATTGCCGCCGGAAGCGCAGAAATTATTGGCCCTTGCATTAAAGGTATACGAAAAGACCCCCTCGCATCCGAAATCAAAGGAATCTTTTTTTGAAGAATGCGGTGGGAAAGTTTTGCAAATCGGCGAAAGTATGGCCCACGAGCTTAATTTTCTAGGAGATATTGCTGTTTCTTCCTTTCGATTGTTTACGGGGAGAGTCTTCTTTCGTTGGGATGATTTTATGCTTTTGATTAAAAGATGTGGAGTCGATACTTTACTGCTTGTTTCTTTAATAAGTTTATTAGTAGGAATGATCCTGGCTTTTGTTGCGTCCATACAATTGAAAATGTTTGGGGCCCAAATTTATATTGCTGATATAGTCGGGATTGCCATGGTCCGTGTTTTAGCAGCGGTGATGACTGGAATTATTGTGTCAGGACGCATTGGGGCCTCGTTCGCGGCAGAGCTTGGGATGATGCAAACGAACGAAGAAATCGACGCTCTGAAGACGCTGGGCGTTTCTCCTGTTGAGTTTTTGGTCCTGCCACGTGTGCTTGCGTTGGTGCTCATGATGCCGATCCTGACCATCTATGCAGATCTCATGGCGATATTAGGCGGCTTTCTTATCAGTGTATGGTTGTTTCATCTGAACCCCGTGGAATATTTAAATCATACCCAGCTGGCGGTGAAGATCAGTTATGTTTGGATTGGGCTTATCCATAGTTTTGTTTTTGGGGTGATCATTGCCATTGCCGGGTGTTTGCGCGGCATGGAATGTGATAGAAGTGCCGCAGGTGTCGGGGAAGCTGCTACTTCAGCCGTTGTTAGTGCTATTACAGGGCTCGTCATTGCAACGGCCATCATTACATTCATTTGTCAGGTATTGGGAGTATAGCTTATGGAAACAACATTGCAGCCAGTTGTTCAAGTCCAGGACTTGGGTATCGGCTATGACGATTATGTGGTCATGAAAGACCTTAATTTTAGTGTGAATAAAGGCGATATCTTCATTGTTATGGGCGTCAGCGGATGCGGTAAAAGTACTTTGCTAAAAAGCATGATTGGACTTAAGGAACCCGCCCGCGGTAAGGTGTTATTTAATACTAAAAGTTTTTGGGATGAAGATGAAAAAGGGCAAAAGAGTATTATGCGGCGATTTGGGGTCCTTTATCAAAGCGGTGCTTTATGGAGCTCATTGACGGTCGGCGAGAATGTAGCACTTCCTTTAGAGCTTTATACCAAATTATCCAAAGAGCAGATCAAGGAAATCGTGGAGTTAAAATTATCCTTAGTGGGTATGGCTGAACACAAGGATTCTTTCACTTCCGGATTAAGCGGAGGAATGTGTAAAAGAGTTAGCCTGGCACGGGCCATTGCGCTTGATCCAGACATTATTTTTTTTGATGAACCATCAGCGGGGCTTGATCCCATCAATTCTCGAAAGCTCGATGATTTGATCCTTGAATTAAGGGATGGTTTGGGTGCCACGATCGTGATCGTGACCCATGAGCTGGCCAGTATTTTTGCCATCGGAAATAATTCTGTTTTTTTAGATGATGTCAGTAAAAGCATGATTGCCACCGGTGACCCTAAGGCGTTGCTGGCCAATTCTAAAGATCCCAGGGTCATCCAGTTTTTAACGAGAGGAAAAATAGATGAGCAAAAAGACAAGTAAAACAGTGATTGGGATATTTGTTGTTGGCGCATTGGTATTATTGATGGCTGCTATCGTTGTTTTTGGTTCAGGTGACCTTTTTAAACGTACTAATAAATTTGTTTTGTACTTTGATGGGTCTGTCAAAGGGCTGGCCATTGGCGCTCCGGTCATGTTCCGGGGGGTCAGCATTGGTACTGTCAAGGACATTAGTCTCATCTATGATTCAAAAGCAGGGACAATCACGCTTCCTGTTATTGTTGAAATTGAACAGGGCCGGATCAAAGGCGCCCCTAGTTTTGGGAATTTGGATGGGGACAAGAAGATGATTGCTTTAGGGTTACGTGGAAATTTAGAAATACAGAGTTTTTTAACAGGCCAGCTGATGATTTCATTTGATTTTTATCCGGACAAGCCGGCGAAAATCCGAGGGTTAGTCAATCAGTATCCTGAGTTGCCCACCCTTCCAACCTCTCCGGACATATTTGAGATCATGGAAAATTTGCCAATTAAAGAAATTGCCAAGAATTTGGAAGCAACATCCCAAGGGATCAATAAATTGGTCAATTCAAGCGCCATCCCCAGAAGTTTTTATGATCTTCAGAATACTCTTTCTGAAACAAAAGATGCCATGCATTCAGTCAGCTTACTAACAGAATACCTTGAAGAGCATCCAGAAAGCTTATTAAAAGGAAAGGTAGCTCAATAATATGAAATACATCAATTTTCAATCATTTTTAATCTTAGTAAGTATGGCTTTTTTCTTCGTATTAAGCGGTTGTATATCAATACCCAATAGTCCAACCCCGCGATATTACGCATTTGTGCCTGTCCATGAAAATCAAGTCAGTAAAAAAGTTATTATAGCTCCGGGTATCATTATTGGCATAGGTCCAGTTAAAATACCGGAATATCAAGACAGGCCTCAAATTGTCACCATCACTCAAGATCATATGCTTCAATTTGCCCAATTTGACCGTTGGGGAGAATCCCTCGATTTAGGTTTAGCCAATCTAATTAGGGAAGATATGACATTGATGCTGCCAGCAGCAAAATTGACCTTGTATCCTTGGAATCCGTCCGTTGCCGTTAAATATCAAGTAGCCATAGAAGTGGTACAATTAGATAGTCAGTTTAATAAAGGGTTGTTTTTAGCTGTGCAATGGATGATCATTGATGTGCAAACGTCAAAAACAATGATTATCAAAAGATCAGAATTCCACCGCAGTATTAATCCCCCAAATTATTCAGGACTCGCCCAAACACTAAGCACCGCTTGCGCATCATTAAGCAGCCAGATCGCTGAGGCCCTTGGGAAATTAAAAGATGATGCCCCCGCCATAAAGAAGTAGGGGCCGACCTTGTGTCGGCCCGTTGTCGGCCCCATTAAATCGGGCGGACACAAGGCCCGCCCCTACTCAATATCATCTAGAATTTTCTAATGTCGAACTCATGTTATGGTATATTAAATTTATGCCTGGAATCTTAAGTAAATATAAGAAGTGGTGGCTATTGATCAAAGAACCGGTGGTGATTGCTTTCACGGCGGTGGTGTGTCTTTGTTTAGCGAAATTACTCAAGCTCCCTCAAGGATATTGGGCCGTGATGAGTTCTATTATTGTGATGCAGGCCAATGTTAAGGAGACAATTAGCGCATCATCTAATCGTTTGGCAGGGACAGCCATAGGTGCCATTATTGGCGGCATATTCCTTAAATTATACGGGGTCCATGTTTGGGTATTTGGCATTGCGGTGATGGTGGTGGTATTAATTTGCATCTCTTTAAATTTAAAGCAGAGCTATCGTTTGGCCGCAGTGACAGTGGCCATTATTTTATTGGTCCAGCATACAGAAAGCCCCTGGATGACGGCGTTGCATCGTTTTTTAGAAGTCTCTTTAGGGGTCGTGGTGGCACTCTTGATTTCGTTAATGATGGACCCGAAATACACAGAGGCACTTTTTCAAAAATGGATGTCAAAGGTGCTGATTAAGAGCAAAGAAAGAAAATGAGGATGAAAGATAGAATATACTGCATTGTTTTATGTATTTCATTTCTTTTCTCGACTTCCCTGGGAGCGGAAGAATCTTCACCCACCGATGAAATAGTCATCAAAGCAACAAATGCTGTAATCTTTGAAATGAACGCCAATCTAAAATTGAGTCAGGACCAAATTAACGCCATTCAGCCCATCGTAGCGGACAATATAGTTAAGACAAGAAATCTTCAACAGAGTTTGCAAGATGGGAATATCGATGGCAGTACGATGTACAGTCAAAGGCAGCAATTGACCAATGATGAGAACTCACAGCTTGCCGCAATCCTGACGCCCGACCAAATGAAGGTATGGATAAACATACAAAACCAAGACCCCTCCAACGGTAACAGTCGACGTAGCGTTTCAAAATAATCCCCTGTGCTCAATGATCGTAGGGGCCGAGCTCGCCTCGGCCCATTATCTTCCTCACAATATTATTTGACAAATAGTCAAACTAATGTTATGATTCACCAAAATTAAAACATCATCAAAAGAGGATAGATCTATGAAACAAATAAAAATTCTTTCACTCCTGTCAGGTTCAATGGTTTTGATCGCAGGTAATGCCGGTGCAACGACCAGTTCACAAATTTTAGTTATGTCCAATCAACTGTATCAAATCGCCCGAGATTTAACTACAGGAATTTTTCCAACATCCATTCTTCTTATCGCGATCGGCATGTGGGGCCTGGTCAACGCTTTTGGTAAGGGAGTGGGCGATGGTATTCATCAATTGACGAATATAATCGCCGTCGGAGGCATTGTATTTTTTGCTTCATCTTTACTGGTCAACGCAGCCATGTTTTCCGCGCAAATGTAAAAATATGATTAACCGCAAATCAAGTACACCCTTATTGCAGAGTCTAACGAGACCCATCCTGTTACTCGGAGGAGAACGGGAAAACATCATTCTTTTAGCCTGTATCTCGTTGAGTCTTTGTACCGCTGGACGTGATGTCCTATCGCTGGTATTGGCCCTATTAATCTGGTGTGCCGGAATAATTGCCAGCAAGTTAACCGCCAAAGCTGATCCGTGGGCAACAAAAATATTCTTAAGGTCGCTTCTTTACCGGGATTTTTATCATGCCCGGGAACGGATAAATACTCCTAAGAGCGTCCTCAAACGTAACAGGAAAATTTAATATGTTACCAGTCAAAGAATTCACCGATGGACCCGCAGGATTTCCTTCCTTGATCAACTACTTTGAATTTGTCGATGAAGGAGTCTTATTTAACCGCGATGGCAGCCTTTTGGGATGCTTTTACTATTGTGGCCCAGACATGGATTCCTCTCTGGGCTTAGAAGAAGACCAATTATCCTCACAGGTCCAGTCGATTTTTCAGAATTTTGGTAATGGCTGGTCTGTGCATGTGGATTTACTTAGGGTGCCAGCCATTGATTACCCTAAAGAACATCATTTCAATAATCCGACATCCCTATTAATAGAAAAGAAACGTCGCGAACGTTATGAAAAAGAAGGCGCTCATTTTGAAAATATTTACGCGATAAGTTTCTGCTATCTTCCGTCAGTGCTGGAAAATAAAGTCACGAATAATTTTCTTGTCCAAAATGCCGGTAAAAATGAGTCGTCACCCAGCCTCGAATTTACCATTGAAGTTTTCAACC
>Ga0364887_10228_pt1 | contig 37927 bp, 29 predicted proteins | sample ExccelJu500001D4_4_FD_206924 | JGI IMG/M metagenome (GOLD analysis project Ga0364887, IMG submission 206924) | Enriched cells from Trout Bog Lake Hypolimnion, Wisconsin, USA - BchlTB.July23.5000.01.D4 | ecosystem: Environmental > Aquatic > Freshwater > Lake > Hypolimnion/Profundal zone | place...
CTTCGCCTTTTATCAGGTTGTTATCTACGTAGCTGCCCATTTTTAAATTTTGAACGAAAATAGGCCAATAGGCAACAAGATTTGACAACTTTTCAAAAGTTGTCAAATCTGCGGACGGCGTTCGCTTCCGGGCAAAAAAAAAGTTTGCCTAAGCAAACTTTTTTTCCACCCCCGTGTATCGTTGCCTCTCAACAACGAGTATCTTAAAGTTCATCGTCACCCGATGCAACTTGTATAAAAATCTGTAGAAACCTGAATGGTAAACTCAGCACCCAGAGTGCGTAGTAAACCACGAAAAAAATGAACGCTGCGGGGAGAATTTTCATAGTTCCTGGTTTTAAAGGTTTCCGTTAAGCGGAGTTCCCTGCTATAAGCAAGGAACATCCACTTTTTAGCTGTTGGAGCAGGAGTCGAACCTACACAAGGCGGTTAGTCATAGGGTTCATTTCATCCACGTTTTTAACCATGAAAGAAATGAACCTGAGATTTATTCCGGAATCCTTACCCCCGAGACAGGAGGGCATGTCTGCCAATTTCATCACCCAACAATGTATTTCTTAGAACGATGATGCAAATGTAAAGATTGGCTCTGTTCTTTGCAAGTAATTCAATAAATTGTAGTTAAATATACGTAATTGGTATTTTTGTTTTACTTTTGTTGCTATTAAGGCAAAATAAAAAACAAAACATGGCGCTCAATTACGAAATTGATAACATCGATATCCAGATCCTGAACATTTTGATGGAAAATGCTTTTACACCCTACACCGAAATAGGGAAAAAGCTGTTTATCTCAGCCGGCACAGTGCATGTGCGGATGAATAAAATGGAAAAGTTAGGCATCGTGCGCAGTCCGCAGTTGCAAATTGACCTGGCCAAACTGGGCATGGACATCACTGCTTTCATTGGTGTTTACCTTATTCGCAGCGACAGCTACGACCAGGTGGTGCGTGAACTGAAAAAGATTGATGCCGTTATATCCTGCAACTACACCACCGGTAATTACTCCCTGTTCCTGAAAATAGTTTGCCGCGATACACAACACCTGCGCGAGATACTGCACGATAAGATTCAAAAGATAGAAGGTATCAGTCGCACTGAAACACTAATATCGCTGGAAGAAAGTTTTAACCGGCCTATTAATATTGCCGAGCTGCCTGCCTCTTCCTAAATCCTTCTCCAAAGGAGAAGGATTTAGGTTTGCCTTCAATAACTACAGGCAAATTAATTTTGTAGAGTGGATTTTTAGAACCCTCTCCTTTGGAGAGGGCAGGGAGAGGCCGCAATTGTCAAAAAAGATTAAAACTTGTAAAATACATATTATCCAAGCCAACCTTTCGTTCTAAATATTGTCAGATAATAAACGAGAGGATTATGATAACCACGAGAACCAATGAAACCCTGCAGGAAGGCCTGTATCACGAATGGCTGAATAACCTGGCCATGTATCAGCAAGAGTTATGGCACCTGGAAGAAATGCTGACCGGTACCGGTCACGGTAAAAGAATGCGCATAGATACCTCCATCGAATTAGAGGCTCTGTATGAACTTATGGAAACACAACACAAAGTGATTGCTGAGTTGAGCGAAGAGGTATTGAAAAAAATGCAGCAACTAAAGCCTGCCGAAGGAAACTATCAAGGCGTTATTGCCTTTGCGGAAGTGTTGCGCAATAACCAGCTGCGCGAAAAGATACGTAAGGCCGAACATGCCGTCTTCTATCTTAAATATCATGTCAACAAGTTACTCTCCATAGCCTCGTAAGAGGCCACCTGCCGGAGGGCAGGTATTCGTTAGTGTGTCCGAAGCCCGTGTTAAAAGCACGGGCTTTTTTTTTGTTAACCTGTAACCTTTGTACGCTTTTTGAAATGCAAAAAGGCAGTAATTGCTTACCGCCTTTTGCACTAACCGGTATTTCGTTTCGATTACTGCACTACAAGTTTTCTCGTTACCGAGCCATTCCCTGAACTAAGTGTCACAAAATAAATACCGGCCGCCAGTTCACCGGTATTCAGCTCATAGTTTTGAAGCGCAAATCCATTTTGCAATTGCTCTACCTGCACAGTTTTGCCAAAAGCATCGGTAATCGTCATGGTCAGAATTTCATCACCGGAGCCATCAAACCTCAAGTTAGCGTTGGCGTGCGTTGGGTTGGGTGAAAGACTGATATCGTTTACCGTCGAAAGTTCGTGAATGCCTGAAATGACTGTGATATGAACAGTGTCCTGTAAAGGCACGCTCCAGTTGCCCTGCTGGTCTTTGAACCGGATAGCGAATAAGTGCATGCCGGTATCCAGTCCGAAAGGATGAACTGCAGCGGTCAGATCCACTGTTTGTGATGCGGTAACATTCACCAGGGTATGATTGCTGTAATTGGCATCCCACCAGTAGTCATAGGCCACCAGGTTAAAGTCAGTTCTCACAAAGGTTTTGGTAATTGGCGAACTATAAATACCGTTCGCATCTTTAAATTGTGTGGTCATGGTATGGTATCCGAAGGCCAGCGTATTGGCAGATAAGGCTGCGGTCAGATCAATATTGGTGGCTGCTGTTACGCTGACTGCGGTTGCAGTGCCGATATTGTTGTCGAACCAGTATCGGTAACCGGTAATGGTTTGGGCGTTCACCAGGCCGCTTATGCCAAGCGAAATGGCCAGTACCGTAAGCAGTTTTTTGATTGAATTATTTTTCATGTTGTTTGGATTTTGGCTGGTTACTGATCAATAAGGTTGTGCGGCTACATGGATATCAATATTTAGATTTCCATTGGCATCGGTAGCTACCGGAATGACGGCACCGGTATAATGAGGGTTAAACGGAACGTATCCAGGTTTTACACCTGTGGCCGAGCCGTAAATTCCTACATCGTGACCATCAGTTCCGGCCCCAATACCCGGGCTTCCAACGGCCAGGTGGTAGTCATTGCTCCAGTAAAAAGTGGTGCTGGTTCCGTTAACGAACATGATAGTATCAGTAACTCCGAATGTGCAGCTGTTAAAAACATCCGAGCCTGAGCCCGGGGTACTGTTACCGAAAACGCAATTGTTATATATGGCGCCAAATTCATTTACAAAGCTGTTATTGCCCGGATACATGTAACAGTTGTTGATGGTTCCTGCTCCCACCGGTTCGCCCATTACGCAGTTGGTCCAGGTAACTGCAGAAGACAATGATTGGCACTGGCCGGTAATAATACACCGGTCCACAGTTGCCGAACAATTGCCAATGCCTAGTTCTGATAACCCGTTGATAATGCATTCGTGGAATTCGAGGTTCAGGTTATTCGGGTTTCCGCCGCCGCCGATCTGATTACCCTGCACCGCCCCAAACAGGCAACGGTTGAAAATGAAGTGACCTGCACTGTCAGGAATTGTGGCCCCGTTGCCAAAACTTACGTTTTGGGCATTGAAATGCAGGCCGTCAAAGGTACTGCCATCGGCTCCGCTTCCTATGATCACAGTACCAAAGTTAGAAGCCGTAACCGCCGCCTGTATCACAGTTGTGCCCGTAACCGTGGTAGAATCGGCATTGATACCTGCGCCTATAATGTGTAAGGGCTTGTAAAAGTGGATGCTGTCGGTGCCTGAACCAATGATACCATGAACGATGAACAGACCACCCGACAGATAAAGGTAATCACCTGCCGAGGCTGCGGTCATGGCAGAATCGAGATTGGAAAATACACTGGCGGATGAGCCATGTTGAACCACCACTACCTGTGCGTGGCTAAATGTTGTTGAAAACAGCAAGGCTATTGCCGCTGCCAAAGAATAGAATTTTGCTTTCATGGTTAGTTAATTTTCAGCAAATAGCGGCAATGAGGGCCTTATTTATTAGAGGCGGGTAACGAACAGAGGGTTCGAAGTAACAAACGGCGGATATCGCGTCATTATCGACAATGGGGGCATTTCTGCCGAATCGGGGTATGGGCAGTGTGGGGATATTTAAATTCAAACACTTGTTTGAATTTCTCCCATTCCCGATTATGTTTGTTAGGCAAATGAAGCACGACTTCAAAAAGGCAGAGATATTAAAGGCTGCCGCCAAAGTTTTCAGGACCAAAGGATACCATGCTACCCGCATACAGGATATTGCTGATGCGCTGGGAATGCAGAAGGGGAGTTTGTACTATTACATCAGCACCAAGGAAGACCTGCTGAAAGGCCTGGTGGAAGAGATATTGGAGCAAAGCGTGGAGTTACTGGGCAATATTCACAATACCGAGCATAAACCACGCGAGAAGATAAGGTTGTGTGTTGAAAGCCATCTTCATTTGTTTCATAATAACCTCGATGCCTTTGGTGTTTTTATCAACGAAGACCTGGACCTGATAAATAAGAACTCGGACAAGGATATTTTCGACCTGTTGAAGGAATACGAAAGTGGATGGATGCAGATTTTTAACGAAGGTGTTAAAAGCGGCGAATTCAATCCCGGGCTTAACTATAAAGTTATTGTAAAAGGCATTTTTGGTATGTTAAACTGGAGTTACCGCTGGTATCATGTTAAAACCGGCTATTCCATCAAAGAAGTGTCAGGAATTTTTTCAGATTTGATTTTGAATGGGGTAGGGGAGATACAAGAGTCAGGAAGCAGGAAGCAGGAAAATGGAAAATCAACTACGATTAAGGACTAATATTATAAATTTAAATTAATAAGGGTGCCACGAAATAATAGCCGGCTCACAAAGTCTTAGCTCTTGCTTCCTGGTTCTAAAATCTAAACTATGAAAGAAGCTTATATCTACGATTCGGTAAGAACCCCGAGAGGAAGAGGAAAAAAGACAGGTTCTTTGTATGAAGTAAAACCTATCGACCTGCTGGCCACGCTGTTTAAAGCGTTGTATGAGCGTAACGGAAAATTCGATACCTCGCGGGTGGATGATGTGGTGCTGGGTTGTGTTACCCCTATCGGCGAACAAGGTGGTGACATTGCTAAATTCGGCCACGTTTATGGCGGATGGGATATGGTGGTACCTGGTATGCAGATCAACCGGTTCTGCTCATCTGGCCTCGAGTCTATCAACCTGGCAGCGATGAAAGTGCGCAGCGGTTGGGAGCAACTGGTGGTAGCCGGCGGTGTGGAAAGCATGAGCCGTAACCCGATGGGCAGCGATGGTGGCGCCTGGTACCTCGACCCTGCTGTGAATTCTAAACTAGGGTTCATTCCACAAGGTATTTCGGCCGACCTTATTGCCACATTAGAAGGCTTTACCCGTGAAACCGTTGATAATTACGCTTTACAATCGCACAAGCGCGCTGCTGAGGCCCGCAAAAATGGATATTTCAAAAAGTCCATCGTTCCGGTGAAAGACCAAAACGATATTTTGATACTGGACCACGATGAAACGATTCGTGAGGACGCATCCAAAGAAGCGATGGCAGGTTTGCAACCTTCATTTGCCATGCCCGGAGAATTTGGATTCGATGCAGTAGCTATGTTGAAGTACACGACTGTTGAGCAGATCAACCACGTGCATACTCCCGGCAATTCTTCCGGTATTGTAGATGGTGCTGCGCTTACCTTAGTAGGCTCAAAAGAAATAGGAGAGGAGTTAGGGTTGAAACCACGGGCAAGAATCGTTGCGGCCGCTGTTACTTCCTCTGAACCGACCATCATGCTTACCGGTCCTGCTTTCTCAGCCCGCAAGGCTTTGAAACTTGCAGGTATGAATGCCAAAGACATTGATATTTATGAAATGAACGAAGCATTTGCTTCTGCCGTGCTCAAATTTCAGCGCGAACTGGATATTGACGACAACAAACTGAATGTGAACGGCGGAGCCATAGCAATGGGCCATCCACTGGGCGCCACCGGTTCAATGTTGTTGGGTACAGTACTCGATGAATTGGAGCGCACCAATAAAAGCACTGGTCTTATCACCCTTTGTGTTGGCGGTGGCATGGGCGTAGCAACTATTATTGAAAGAATTTAAAGCAAAGGCATTTTTGTATTTCGACTTTAACACATGAACACATTAACACTTAAACACACTAAAAATGGCCATCAATTATAATAAAGACGAACAGGGAATTGTAACACTCACTTTAGATTTACCGGGCAAAAGTGCAAACGTTGTCAACAAAGTGTTTGGCGAGGCATTTAAAGCTACCATAGCAAGGCTGCAACAGGAAAAGGACAGCATTAAGGGTATTATCGTTACTTCTGCCAAAGAAACATTTTTGGCCGGTGCAGATATCGACGAGATGTTCAAAGAGACCGATGCCAAATTTTTCTTCGACCGGGCACAGGAATTTAAAGCCGGTCTTCGTTATCTCGAAACTCAGGGGAAACCAGTTGTTGCCGCTATAAACGGTACCGCCCTGGGCGCAGGTTTCGAAATTGCATTGGCTTGTCACCGACGCATTGTTATAGATAATCCAAAAATTCAACTGGGTTTGCCTGAAGTAACTTTAGGATTATTACCCGGCGGAGGAGGAGTAACTAAAGTGGTTCGCCTGTTGGGCTTACAACCTGCTTTGGCTTATTTGGGCGAAGGTAAGAAAGTAGCTCCCTCACAAGCCTTGGCCGATGGTTTGATACACGAACTGGCCACCGATAAAATGCATTTGATCGAGAAGGCAACCGCCTGGATACTGGCTAATCCTTCAGCTATTCAGCCATGGGATGACCGCGGATATAAAATGCCCGGTGGTGCACCTAACACGCCTAAGGTAGCTTCAGTATTGCCGGTAGCGCCTGCGATGCTGGCCAAAAAAACGTTGAACAACTATCCTGCCCCGCTGGCTATTATGTGCGTTGCTGTGGAAGGAGCGCTGGTTGATTTTGATACAGCAACAAGAATTGAAAGCCGCTACTTTGCTCATCTCGCCAGCGGTAAAGTGGCTAAGAATATGATCAAGGTATTCTGGACCCAGTTGAATGCTTTGAATGCCGGAGGCAGCAGACCAAAAGTTGAAAAGAAAGGGCAGTTCAAAAAAGTGGGTGTGATAGGTGCCGGTATGATGGGCAGTGCTATTGCCTATTGTTGCGCAGCCAGCGGCATTGAAACGGTTTTGAAAGATGTTTCGCAGGAGGCGGCTGATAAGGGCAAGTCTTACTCAGATAATATTTTGAAGAAACGTGTAAGCAAGGGCAAATCAACAAAGGAAAAGGCGGATGAGGTTTTGAATCGTATCAAGGCTACTGATAATTATGATGACCTGAAAGGTTGCGACCTGGTAATTGAAGCTGTATTTGAGAACCGCGAACTAAAAGCACAAGTAACCAAAGAAGCCGAAGCCCAAATTGCTGAAACTGCCATTTATGCGTCTAACACATCCACCTTACCTATCACGGGTTTGGCCGTTGCTTCATCAAGGCCTAAGAATTTTATTGGCCTTCACTTTTTCTCACCGGCCGATAAAATGCCTTTAGTGGAAATCATTGTTGGAAAAGAAACCAGTGATGAAACACTGGCCATGGCTTTCGATTTTGTAAAAGCTATTAAGAAAACACCGATTGTTGTAAACGATAGCCGCGGGTTCTATACCTCACGCTGCTTTGCTACTTATGTAACCGAAGGTATTGCCATGTTGGGCGAAGGCAATAATGCCCGCTCTATCGAAGCTGCCGGTTTACAAGCCGGTATGCCGGTTGGACCACTGGCCCTGACCGATGAAGTGAGCCTGTCACTAATGGCCCATATCCGTAAGCAAACTATCGAAGATTTTAAAGCCGAAGGCAAGACCATTCCTGATCACCCTGCATACGCGGTCACTGAAAAAATGGTCAACGAACTCAAACGTATGGGCAAAGCTGCCGGTGCAGGTTTTTACGAGTACCCTAAAGATGGTGGCAAGAAACATTTGTGGAGTGGGTTGAAAGAGCACTTTGCATCTAAATCTACTGATACAGATCTTCCGCAATCAGAAATGATAGACCGTTTAATGTTCATACAGGCCATTGAAACCGTGCGTTGTTTGGAAGAAGGAGTGTTGCGCAATATTCCTGATGCCAACATCGGGTCGATTTTTGGCTGGGGCTTTGCACCATTCAAAGGCGGTACATTGCAATACATCAACGACTATGGCCTCAAAGCCTTTATTGCACGTGCTCATCAGTTGCATTCAAAATACGGCTCACGGTTTGCGGTGCCTGCCTACCTGGAAAAAATGGCAGCCGAAGGCAGGGAATTTTAATTGGCATCGAAAATTGGATATTGTTTTGTACGCCTTCTTATTTTGGCATATGGATGGTCGTATGCCTTTTAACAAACCGTTAAGTTCATTCTATTAATTTCACGGACTTAATGTTATTAAATAATGAAGAAATTCTTATACCTGTTGCTATGCCTGATCACCTTACAGGCGTCCGCACAATATGCTAACGGTAAGATCAAAATCTACTTTAACCGCCCGGTTGATAATGCTTTAGCCACGAATTACCCGGCTGTATTTTTGAATCAGATCTTGTCTGATACGCTCTGTGCTTATATTAACCGCGCCAAATACACGATCGATGTTGCCCAGTACGATTATCTTAATTATTCAGCCGTCACTAACATTGCCACGGCCATTAATAATGCGTATTCGAGAGGTGTTACGGTTCGTTGGGTTTATAATGGCAGCTCTCCCAATACAGGTTTGACACTATTGAACAGCAATATCAAAACACTGGGAAGTCCCACAACCAGCTCATATGGAATTATGCACGATAAATTCGTGATCATTGATGCCAATTCCGGCAACGCAAATGATGCGTATGTATGGACCGGTTCAGCCGACTGGTCGCAGGAACAAATGGATTCTGACGTCAACAACATTATCATCTTCCAGGACCAGCCCCTTGCCCGGGCGTATACTGCCGAGTTCAATCAAATGTGGGGAGGTACGGGGTCTAGTCCGGTAACGGCTAGTGAAAAATTCGGTCCGAATAAGACAGATCTTGGGCCTCATATTTTTACCATAGGCGGTTCAACTGTTGAGCTTTATTTTAGTCCAAAGGATAGTACCAATGATCATATCCTTGATGCGATTAATAGTGCTAACTCTCAATTGTTTTTCGGAGTCTATACTTTTACCGAGACCAACGACGCTAACGCCATTGTTGCCCGTAAAAATGCCGGAGTTGTTACTGCCGGTATCATCGATCAGTATAGCAGCAGCTATGGCGCGGCACCCATTCTTTCAGCCGGCCTTGGTTCGATGTTGAAGACCTACACCCAAAGTACTTCCATCTACCACAGCAAATTTGTGATCGCTGACCCTTGCAATACCAGTTCAGACCCGCTCGTTCTAACCGGTTCTCACAACTGGAGTAGTTCTGCCGATACCAAGAACGATGAAAATACCGTCGTGGTGCATAATGCAGACGTAGCCAATATTTATTACCAGGCTTTCTATCAGAATTTTATTGACCTGGGGGGGACTCTTGCACCTTGCACAGTCACCAATCCCTGCAATATCTCTGTAACGGCTGCAGTAAATAGTAATGTTCTTTGTTACGGCCAAAGCACTGGTAAGGCAACTGCACACGCCCATGGCACACACGGCCCGTTTTCTTATTCATGGAGCTCTGCTCCGGCTCAAACCGACAGCGTTTTGAATAACGTAGCTGCCGGAAGTTATACCGTAACCGTTATTGACGCCAATTCATGCTCGGCTACTACCTCGGTAACAATATCACAGCCTGCTGCTCTGGGGGTCTCTGTTACGGGAACAAACCTGACCTGTAATGGCTCGGGAGATGGGACCGCTACGGCAAATCCATCAGGCGGAACTGCCACCTATCAATATAAATGGAGCAGCGCGCCTCAGCAAACTACTTCAGCGGCCAGCTCCCTGGGCGCCGGAACCTTTACGGTTACGGTCACTGATGCCAATAGCTGTACTGTCACAGGTTCTGTTACTATTACGCAACCGTCTGCTATTGTGATCAACAGCTCCGTTACCAATATTTCGTGTTTGAATGGCAGTAATGGTAGTATAGCTGCCACTGCCACCGGAGGGTCGGGGGGCTACCATTATTTATGGAGTACTACCCCACAACAAACAACAGCTACGGCATCCGGTTTAACAGCCGGGAGTTATGCTATCACGGTTACAGATTTGCATAACTGTTCAGCCTCGGCTTCATACAACGTAACCCAGCCTCTAAGCGGAATTACCCTGTCGACATCAACTTCAAGTGCCAGTTGCGGTGGTAATACCGGTTCTGCTACTGTAAACGTGCTTACGGGTACCGGCTCTTTTATCTATAACTGGAGCAATGGAGGAACGGCCGCAACTATTAACAATCTCGCAGCCGGCAGTTATCATGTTACTGTATCCAATACCGGTGGATGTTCAGCTACATCGGCTGCGTTGGTCAATTCTTCAGGTGGCCCTTCTGTAGTGGCCAATTCTTCTAATACCAGTTGCGGTAATAACAATGGTTCGGCCACGGTTAGTGTGAGCGGTGGAAGTCAGCCCTATACCTATTTATGGAGCAATGGCGCAACAGTAGCTTCGGTTTCCGGGCTTGCTTCCGGAGCCTATACTGTTACCGTGCAGGACAATAATCATTGTGCATCCATCGCCAGTGTTACAGTAACGCCCTCGAACGGGCTGGTGCTTGGTACAAGTTCAACCCCGGCCACCTGTGGTGGTAACAACGGTTCGGCCACAGTAACTGTAAATAATGCCACTAATCCTGTATTCGGTTGGAGTAATGGCAGTACTACACAGGTCATTAACAATATTGCAGGAGGAAATTATACAGTAACAGTAACCGACGGTGGAAACTGTTCAGCAAGTGCCAGCGTGACGGTAGGTTCCGGTTCCGGAGGAAATGGCTTTACGATCACTGCCGATAAGACCACGCTTTGTTTTGGGGATAGTGCAAACCTGTGCGCTATTACCGGGTATACTTCTTATCAATGGAGCAATAGCTTAAGCGGATATTGTATATATGTGAAGCAAAGCGGAAACTACACCGTTACAGCAAGTGGCAATGGTTGCACTGCTACTTCTTCGCCCATCAGCATAACTGTTTATCCTGCTTATAATATTACGTTTGCCACAACCGGCGATACATTAATAGCCACTAATGCAGTAAGCTATCAATGGCAACTGAACGGAACTCCTGTCCCGGGTGCAACTTCAGAAACATGGATCGCAACTCAGTCCGGCAATTATTCCGTGATAAGTACAGATGTCAATAATTGTACGGCCGGTAGCGGCCAGAAGTATGTTAACGTAACCGGAATTACCGAACTCAATAATTCCGGTTACGTGAATATTTACCCGAATCCTTTATCGGGAGGCAATTGGCAGTTAGAAGTTAGTAATGATTGGCTGGGAAGCCTGGTAGAGCTATTTGATGCCAGCGGAAAGGTGGTATACAGAACTGAAACAAGGAACCTGAGGTCTGAGATATCTGTTGATCTGGCACAGGGGATATATTTATTGAAAATTACCTCGAACGACAAAAGCAGGGTGAAAAAGCTGGTCAAACTCTAGCAGTTCGAAAAAGGGAAAGGCGTAAGCAGGTATGAATCATGAATTCAGGTTAGAACATACGAAGGAAGAATTATTCGATTTTTTCCGCCGGTCGCCGGGGCATTATTTATACTGTATCGGCGATCTGGATGATAAATTCTGGCGGCTTTGTAAATGGTATTCCATCAGTCAGGATCAGCAAATAAAATCAGTTGTTTTACTATACCACGGGGTTGACCCGCCCGTATTGATATGTCCTCATTTTAAGGATAATTTTTCGCATACACAGGAACTACTTAACCGTGTAAAGCCCTTATTGCCCGGTAAAGTTTATGGACATCTGAACGATGGTCTTTTGAACGGTAGCCATGGTTTCAGGGTTTTATCTGATAGTGGCAGGCATTACAGAATGATGCTGAAGCAGCTGGCTCCTGCGTCTGCTAACGCTCATGTAAGAAAGCTTACACCTTCAGACCTGTTGCAAATTTCGGAATTGTATGCTGTAGCTTATCCGGGTAATTGGTTTGAGCCGGTAATGCTTGAAAAGGGATATTACACAGGATACTATGAGCAGGAGAAGTTGCTGGCTATCGCCGGTACGCATATTTTTTCTCCCGAGTATCATGTTTCTGCATTGGGCAACATTACCACACATCCGGAGCACCGCGGACGAAAGCTTGCCACGCTGGTCACCTCACAGCTGTGCAGCGAAATAATAAAAAGCACGCCCATCATAGGATTAAACGTTCACGCTGAAAATGCCGCCGCCATTAATCTGTATAAAAAGATAGGATTTGAGATCCTTGCCGGGTATGATGAATGTTTACTGGGCAATGAGGCCATGAGCAGCCTGGCTATTTAGTTCCGGCCTTTACCTGCACAAAGTGGCTATATTCTTTTAGCTTATCCGTATTTATCCAGTCCACATGAGCGTCCAGCAATTCTTTCCATACGGTTTCTTTATCCGGTGCACCGTAAAATCTGATATCTTTTCCCTTTTTATGAGCCTGAGATACGAGGTCATCCAACCGGGCTTTTTCATCCGTGGGCATGGGGCCACTGCCGGTCCATGTAAAATAAGTGCCCCAGGGGTCGCTGTATCTTGTAATTACAGCATCGTATTTTGATTCTTTCAGGCGTTTTATCTCGGCATCAATGGTTGCGTAACTGCCAGATTCCTTCAGCAATTGCTCATACGGTTTATTTCCGGAAAAGAGTATGTGTATCGGGCCTTCCTTAACGATAGAATCATGATGATAAACAGCCAGTATATCTTTATACTTCTCTAATGTCTCCTTTAGTTTGTTGTAAGTATCGTCACCGCTGGTTTTAATATCTATCATAAAAATGACCGGTCCGGGGTGGTCTTTGTAAACCCACCCGCCATTCTCTTGTATTACTTTTTGAATGGGCTTTAAATAAAGCGCTTCGATATCGGGCTTCTTATCGAGCCCCGTTGCCGTGTGCGAAACAATAAGAGCGTTTTTGTGCAAAAAAACGTCGATCTCAATACTTGGGAAGCCGCTTTCCAGTGCCTCGGATAAAGGCCGGGTATGCATATAGTCATTGTGGGCATGCCCGTGCAGGGCAACCGGTACCTGGCCTGAAATAATGCCGCATGAAAAAACGAGTAAAAGATTTAAAAATAGTTTCATAAGAGGGTCGGTTCTGATGTAATTCCGAAGTAAGTTTAAATACTTTAAACTTAATAGCGCTTCCTGATTTTGCTCCTTGTTGCTTAACTCTGATAATTCTTATATTCACCCTTCGTAGTTAACCATTAAAACCAACACATGAACGGAGGCGAAATTATAGCACGTGTTTTACAGAAGCAGGGTGTCAATTTCTTATTTACACTTTGCGGTGGGCACATATCCCCCATTTTCGTTTCGGCTGAGAAGTTGGGTATCAGGGTCATCGACACCCGGCACGAAGTAAATGCTGTTTTTGCAGCTGATGCGGTTTCCCGCCTCACAGGTATCCCGGGTGTGGCAACGGTAACTGCGGGTCCGGGTCTTACCAACACCATAACAGCCATTAAGAACGCCTACCTGGCCCAATCTCCATTGGTGCTGTTGGGTGGGGCTGCTGCCACTATTCTTAAGGGCAGGGGCTCGCTGCAGGATATTGACCAAATGACCATGATGAAACCCAACGTTAAGTGGGCCGCTACTATCACTAAAGTGAAAGACATAGTCCCTACGCTCGAAAAGGCATTTGCCATTGCCAAAGAAGGTGTACCCGGGCCGGTTTTTGTTGAGTGCCCGATTGATACTCTTTACGGTGAGGAACTGGTGCGTGGATGGTATGGTGCAAAAAGTAAAGAAGAGCCACCCAAAAACCTGCAGGAGCGGGTGGTTCAATGGTATATTAATCGCCACGCCAAAAATCTTTTCGCCGGAAAGGAATCGGTGAATTTTGATACACCGGCGATCAAGGTTACTTATCCTAAACATTCTTCAGGTCAGATTGATAAAGTTGCGGCTCGTATCGGAAGTGCTAAAAAACCTGTTATGCTGATTGGTAGCGGTGCTATGATGAGCCCGCAAAAGGCGAAGGAATTATCTGCTGCAGTAAGCAAGTTGGGAATACCCGTTTACCTGAGCGGCATGGGCCGCGGGCTACTGGGCAAAGAAAACCCTTTGCAAATGCGCCACAACCGGAAGGATGCCATCAAAGAATCTGATCTGGTCATTCTTGCAGGTGTGCCAAATGATTTCAGGTTAGATTATGGTAATCACATTGGTGGCCGGCCGTTTATTTCTATCAACAGAAGCAGGGAGGACCTGACAAAAAATAAGAACCCGACTATCGGAATCCTGGCTGACCCCGAAGAGTTTCTAATTGCCCTTGCGGGTAAATTCCAGGGAAATTTTGGAACCTGGATAGAAACTTTACGCGCCCGCGATAATAAACGCGAGGCTAATATTAATGAGCAGGCAGCTGCTCCAACACAGTCAGGCATCAACCCAATTAAGCTTTTCCGCGAGTTAGATCCGAGGTTGGATGATAATACGGTTCTGGTAGCTGACGGCGGCGATTTTGTGGCCACCAGCGCTTATACTTTAAAACCCCGGGCCCCGCTTTCATGGCTCGACCCGGGTGTGTTCGGAACGCTGGGTGTTGGCGCCGGTTTTGCTTTAGGTGCTAAACTCGTTTTTCCTGAAAAGGATGTTTACATCATTTATGGCGACGGAAGTGCCGGCTACAGCCTGATGGAATACGACACCTTTGTAAGGCATAAATTACCTGTTATTTCAATCATCGGAAACGATGCATGCTGGAGCCAGATAGCACGCGACCAGGTTGATTTCTTAAAGGCAGATACAGCGATGAACCTTGCCTACAGCGATTACCAGGATATAGGCAAGGCCTTTGGTGCTGATGGCGTCAGGGTGCATGATCTGGAAGCATTTAATAATGCTGTCGAGACTGCTAAAAAAGCAAGCCGTGCAGGAACCCCCTTTATCATCAATGCTATTATCGGTAAAACCGATTTCAGAAAAGGTTCTATCAGCGTATAACATACATGGCAGGGACTGAAAGGAAATTTAGAAAACAATAAACATCAAAATATGAACTTAGGTTTACCGGTTAAAGAACACACAGCCCTTTTGGTTATAGACGTTCAGGAAAGATTAATGCCAGTTATCTTTGAGCAGGAGAAGATATTTGCCAATGTCAATAAACTTTTGCGGGGAGCTGAGATACTGAATCTCGAAACCGTCATTACGGAGCAATATCCTAAGGGGTTAGGTAATACCTGCAAAGAGGTACAACTGCCCGAACAAGCCAATATCATCGAAAAGACCTGCTTCAGTTCCATGTTGAGTAAGGAGGTGAGCGATCAGTTGAAGTTGACCAATGTAAAATCACTGATCATTTGCGGTGTCGAATCGCATATCTGCGTTTTGAAAACTGCTTTAGATGCCATGAAGGAAGGCTATGAAGTTTACATAGTGGCTGATGCAGTTTCTTCGCGCACTGAGGAAAATAAACAACTGGCTTTGGCAAGATTACGCCAGGCTGGTGCCTACATAACTTCGGTCGAAATGATACTGTTTCAGTTGCTCGACTATGCCGGTACCGATGAATTCAAAGCCATCAGTAAATTGATCAAATAACATTACCGATTGATGTAGTCAGGGAATATCCGGTCAATAAAATCGTTTTTCAAAATACCGGTGGGGTCGTATTTTTTTCTGATGGAGAAAAATTCGTCCAGGCTATCTTTATACATGGCTTGTACATGCTCCGGTTTTGAGAGTACATTTTTGGTAAGATGCACCTTGCCTTTTAACTCCAGGCACAGTTCCGTAAGTTCCTCCAGTGCGGCTTTTATCTTCCTGCACTTATCATCATTCATTGCTGAAAAGGCCATGCTTAATGCATAACCGCTTAACCCGTTAGTTGATGATAGCAGGAAATGCTCATCCTGTGGCAGGTAAAGTACATCAATCATGGCCGGCGGCATGTTAGCTGCACCCAGAATTTTGAGTGTTTCTGCTAAAAAATAATTGAGGTTTTGTTCGCTGGCAGGGAATACGAACGTTTGTTGAACGGCCTTGAATTCCATCCCCAGCCTGTCGCCTAATTTCTTCGCCCGCACATTGCCATCCATAAAAAAAGTATAGCCATCGATGGCGTCAATATAGGTGTCGTTGAAACGGGTGTAAACAGAGTAAGCATAGTTCCAGAACAACTGCCCCATGGATGGAAACCAATGGATCATAAATTCGGTCAGCGTTCTGAATTTAAGTTGAGGCTGATGCGGAACCATGGGCACCAGTTTCGGCTCACTTTTATATTCGCAGATACAGGTCATGGTCCTGATCCTATCGCCCACAATTCCGAAGGCGGAATAAACTGTTTGGGTTTTATTTTCTCCCGGTAAAACATCTTTGTGCAGATCGGCGTGATTATCCTTCCTGATAACCACGGTCTTTATTTTGGCAAGCTCCGGCACCGATACCAGGTTGTAGGTAATTCGGGTTATTGCTCCAAAGCTGCCAAAGCCGCCAATGGCAGCATAAAACAGGTCTGCGTGTTCCGTCCGGCTGCAATTTCTGACCACACCATCTGCGGTTACAATTTCAAAGGAGTCTATCCATTTACCCTCTTTACCCCAAATAGGTGAGAACCGCGACATACAATTAGCGGACAGCGTGCCCCCGGCGCAGGTAAAGCCGGTGCTAACCATCACTGCCGGTACCAGGTTGAACGGCTGCACCGCCTTTAAAATATCCGCCCATATCGCTCCGCTGCCCACTGTAACCTGTTTGGTAGTTGGGTTTACATTGATTTTCGTCAGTCGTCGTAACGAAACTAGCAGGTCGTTGTTCAGACCTTGTGAGTCGAAAGAATAACCTTCGCCCCTAAAGGCGACTTTACGTTTTTGCTCCTGTGCCAGTGAAAATATCTGGCGGATACGGTCGGTATCTTCGGGGTAAAATATCTCTGCCGTTGTTTTATAAAATCCGCTGTAACTTTTGTGTAGTTGCAGGTTTCCACCTTCTGTGGTATCAGTTTTTTTCTCTTGGGCCATAGGGTGCTGGTAGGGTATTAAATAACCTGGGTTGCAAAGTAAATTTAATTCATTGTTTGCCGGGTTATATTTTTAATTCTGTGCTGCAGTTTTTGTATTTTGCAAGACCAATTCATCAACCCCAAGGTCAAATTATTCGCTATGGAAATTAAACGCCTCTTCGACTACCTGGAAACACAAAATGCTGAAAACCCGGGACAGCCTTTCTTATCCTCTAAAATATCAACACCCACCGGAAAAGTATGGAAGGATTATACCTTTAAGGATACTCAGGAATACGCCAACCGGATGAGCCAGTTACTCATTAACCTGGGCGTACAACGCGATGATAAAATTGCCATCATTGCTGCTAACCGGCCTGAGTGGAATTTTACGGATTTGGGTTGCCTTCAAATTGGTGCTGTAGATGTACCTATGTATCCTACTATTTCGGAAAAAGACTATGAATTTATTTTCAACGATGCCACCATTAAATATGCATTTGTTGGTGATGAGACCATCTACAAAAAAGTGAAGCCCTTGGTGGGAAGGGTCAACTCACTTATAGACATTTACACTTTTGATAAGATAGACGGCGCTAAAAATTTTGAAGAATCATTGCCGAAGCAATTTGACCTTGCTGAGATAGAAAAAAGAAAGGCCGTAGTTACTGAAGATGACCTTGCAACCATTATTTATACTTCGGGTACAACCGGTAACCCCAAAGGTGTAATGCTTACCCACAAGAATATTGTAAGCAATATTAAGAGTGTTAAGGAAGTTACCCCTTTTATGGCAGGACAAAAATCGCTTAGTTTTTTACCCCTCTGTCATAGTTTCGAACGAATCACTTTTTACGCTTATTTGTCAAAGGCTATCCATATTCACTACGCAGAAACGCTGGAGACCATAGCCGAGAATTTAAAAGAAGTTCAGCCTTACTGTTTCACCACCGTTCCTCGTTTGTTGGAAAAAGTGTATGAAAGGATCATGGAGAAAGGAAATGCGCTGGAAGGCTTTAAGCGCAAGCTTTTCTTTTGGAGTATTGACCTGGGATTGAAATATGAGTTAGGCAAGGATCTGGGACCGTGGTATAAATTTCAATTGGGTATTGCGCGCAAGCTGGTGTTCAGTAAATGGCAGGAGGCCCTGGGCGGGCATGTTCAGTTTATTGTAACAGGCGCAGCGCCTATGCAGCCGCGACTGATAAAACTGTTCAGTGCTGCCGGTGTAATTGTATTGGAGGGTTACGGACTTACTGAAACCTCGCCGGTGCTTTGCGCTAACCGAATTGAAGAACATGAAAGAGTAATAGGCACAGTTGGAATGCCAATACCTAACGTGACTATCAAACTTGCCGAGGATGGAGAAATATTGGCCAAAGGACCTAACATTATGAAGGGCTACTATAATCGTCCTGACCTGACTGCGGAAGTGATTGATAGCGAAGGCTGGTTCCACACGGGTGATATTGGTGAATGGGTGGACGGCAAATTTTTAAAGATTACCGACCGCAAGAAAGAATTATTCAAAACCTCGGGTGGGAAATATATTGCGCCTCAGGTCATCGAAAATAAAATGAAAGAGAGCCGCTACATTGAGCAGATCATGGTAGTTGGCGAATCTCAGAAGTTTGTTTCTGCTTTGATAGTTCCTTCATTTTTAAACCTGCGCGACTGGGCGAAAGAGAACGGATTAAGCGTGGCCGATAACAACAAGCAGGTGGTAGATAATGCGAAGATCAAGGAATTGATCAATGCTGAAATTGAGCGCCTGAACAAAGACTTTGGTAAGTGGGAGCAAATTAAAAAGTTTGTGTTGCTGAGCGATGAATGGACCATTGAAGGCGGCGAACTAACCCCAACCCTCAAATTGAAACGTAAAGCAGTGCTTGAGCGCAACAAATCTCATGTTGCCGAATTATATGGCAGTGAGCAGGATATATTAAACTAGCGATAAGCAAAAAAAGCCTCCTCAACGGAGGCTTTTTATATGATTTATTTGGTGGCGAGGCCAACTGAGATAAGCGCATAGGCCTATTTCACTAAAGTGCCGCACCTATCTTTGGCTTTTATTGAAAGCGAGTCAGGTGCTTCGGCTTTTTTGGAAAAAATACTCTCCGGAAAGTAAAAAATGGAACAATTCAAACCACCGGATGTCCATGAATGTGCTGACTATTCAATTTTGTATCGCGATTTAATTTAGCGCCAATAGTTCATTCGCCTTAATAATTCTGTAATCAGATAACGTCTTCTCGGATATCAGGTTTTATTATATTTACCATTCACGATGATAAAGCTGATATGAAATTTTCTTTATTATTAGCAATAATGCTTGCAGTTTTTGGAATTGTTTTTTCACAAGTTCCACAAGCTATGAATTATCAGGCCATTGCACGAGATGCGTCAGGCCATCCTATCTCAAACAGAAATATCTCAGCACGCTTTACAATTGAAGATGGGATAAATCCGGTATACCAGGAAACTCACACTGCCGTTACCAATCAGTTTGGTTTGTTTGTGATAAAAATAGGTGAGGGCAATGTGGTGTTTGGCACGTTTGCGGGTATAACATGGTCGACCGGTAATAAAAGTCTGTTGGTTGAGTATGACCCAAATGGCGGTACCAATTATCTGAACATGGGCGAAACTCAATTGTTAAGTGTTCCTTATGCCCTTTACGCTCAAACATCCGGCACTTCAACGCCGGGAGCAACAGGTGCTACAGGAGCTACAGGGGCAGCAGGCACTAATGGAATTAATGGTGTAATTGGGGCCACAGGCGCAACGGGCAATAATGGAATAAATGGCGTTACTGGCATTACTGGTGTAACAGGTGCAGGTGGGGGTGCAACTGGCCCGACCGGCGCAACGGGAAATAATGGAACAAATGGGGTAGCGGGAGCTACAGGAACAACGGGCAACAATGGAACTAATGGCGCAACCGGAGCTACCGGCCCCGCAGGCAATAATGGAGCCACTGGCTCCGCCGGTTTAACTGGTGCTACAGGTGCAGGCGGCGGTGCAACGGGCCCAACCGGACCTACCGGTGTAACTGGTAATGACGGAACCAATGGTGTAACAGGTTCAACAGGCAGTAATGGAATAAATGGTGTAACCGGAGCTACTGGTGCCACAGGCAATAATGGAATCAATGGCTCTGCCGGTTTAACTGGTGCTACAGGTGCCGGCGGTGGTGCAACCGGCCCGACCGGGCCAACCGGAGCAACGGGCAATGATGGAATTAATGGTGTAACCGGAGCCGCCGGAATTACAGGCAACAATGGGGCAAACGGCGCAACGGGCGCAGCGGGAAATAATGGAGCAAATGGAGTAACGGGAGCTACAGGAGCAACGGGCAACATCGGAACTAATGGCGCAACCGGAGCTACCGGCTTAACCGGAGCGGGAGGAGGTGCCACAGGCCCGACCGGGCCAACAGGTGCTACCGGCAATGACGGAACCAATGGTGTAACAGGAGCAACAGGCAACAACGGAGCAACAGGTGCAACCGGAGCAATAGGTGCAACCGGAGTAACAGGCGTAACCGGAAGTAACGGAACAAATGGAGTAACCGGGGCTACAGGAACGACGGGGAACAATGGAACTAATGGCGCAACCGGCGCAACCGGCAATAATGGAACCAATGGCTCTACCGGTTTAACTGGTGCCACAGGTGCCGGCGGAGGTGCAACGGGCCCAACCGGACCTGCGGGAGTAACTGGTAATAATGGAACCAATGGCGTAACGGGTGCTACAGGTGTAACGGGCAACAATGGAACAAACGGCTCAACCGGTGTTTCCGGCGCAACAGGCAACAATGGAACCGACGGTGTAACAGGAGCTACCGGCGCAACGGGAACTAGTGGGGCCACTGGTGCGATGGGTGCAACAGGCAATAACGGAATTGACGGTGCAACCGGAGCTACCGGTGCCACGGGCAATAATGGAATCAATGGCGCAACTGGTGCCACAGGCAACATCGGCATCGACGGTGCAACCGGAGCAACCGGCTCAACGGGCAGCAGCGGAATCAATGGCGCAACTGGTATAACAGGCAGTACAGGAATTGATGGTCTAACCGGAGCAACCGGCGCTTCTGGTGCTACTGGGGCAACAGGTAATAACGGAATTAACGGTGCAACTGGTGCTACCGGCGCAACGGGGAACAATGGAACTAACGGATCAACCGGTGCGACTGGCGTAACTGGCAATAACGGAACCAACGGTGTAACAGGTGCTACCGGCGCAACCGGGACCAATGGAACGAATGGGGTAAATGGTGTGACAGGCAATAACGGAACAAACGGTGTAACAGGAGCTACCGGCGCTACAGGGAACAATGGAACAAATGGCGCAACGGGTGCCAATGGTGTAACAGGCGCCACCGGACCTGCGCCTTCGGGTACAGGAATTGTTACAGTAACTTCAGGAGCTCTTAACTCACCAGGGCTGTTAACAGGTGATGTAACCAGTACTGCTCCGGGCCTTGTTACCAAAGTGGTAGGCATAAACAACACTTCCCTGGCCGGATTGCCCTCTGGTATTTTATGGAATACAACCACCACAGGGGTACCTTCTATTGCCCATCAAATAGGCGACTTGTACCAAGGGGGCATTATAGTTAATGTTTGGGATTCATCCGGTGTTCAACACGGCTTAATAGCCTCTTTAGTGGATATAAGTACCTCCTCCAAATGGAGTAATGTAACCGGAACGCTCATAGGCGCCGCTGCACAAAGTCCGGATAATGGCAAAGCCAATACTTCGGCTATGATAAGCCAAAGCGGGGCAACATCGGGCGCTGCATTCCTTTGCCGCAGTTACACAGGTGGGGGCTATACCGACTGGTACCTGCCGGCTGCCTGGGAGCTGGCAGAATGTTACCAGGCTTCGGCTATAGTAAATCGCAATCTGGGGGATGTGAATGGCTTTCAGTTTATTACCGGCGGAAATGCCGTCTACTATTGGTGTTCGACCGAATATACCGCTACCTACGCGTGGGCCATGTTCTTCAACTTCGGGAGTACACCGGCCAACACCTTAAAGAGCAATGGTTATAGCGTTCGGGCGGTTCGCCGGTTTTAACTATTTACTTAGGAAAATATTTATAAATATCCTTTCTGGGCAGGCAGCGCAGGAATGTTACTATTGAGGCTTCCATTTTTATCCCGATTCTAAAATCTCCTTTTCTCACACGGAAATAACTATCATGGCCTTTCAGCTTTTTCAAGGATTCAATTTCGGATGTTGTTTTTAGCGAGGGGATTTTTTCAAAACAAAGATTTTTGATGGAGTTATAATAAGGTGTGCCTTTTAATTTTTTTAAGTCTTTCAAAAAATCTTCGGCATAGACGACCTTAATCATCACCTAAAAATTTTAAAGCATCTTTTTTTGAGTACGTTTTCCCTTTTTCGGCTTTCTTCATGGCCTTTGCAAGGGCAGCATCTTCTTTTTTTGAATCATATGAAGATACTTTCAGCCCCAGCCTGGCTGCCAGCTCAGTTATCAGCTTTTTATCGCTCGCACTTTTGATATTCTCGATGATCAGCTCCATCCATTAAAAATAATAAATTTCCTGCTTTTCGAAATTTTTGAAGTCTTAAGCCTACCAACAAAAAAGCCACCCCGTTAACAGGTGGCTTTCTGCATGTGACCCGGACTGGATTCGAACCAGTGACCGACAGTTTAGAAAACTGTTGCTCTATCCAGCTGAGCTACCGGGTCAATAGAACGGGCGCAAAAGTAAATTTTTCCGGTTAATTTTTTAACTATTAACCCAAAGAAAACGTATACGCAACAGTTCTTTTGTAATTTTGCCCCTATGGATAGAGAGATATTATCAATCAAAAGGAAGGCTTTACGTATTAATCTTGACGATACCATCTACGGCACTTTTGCCGAGATTGGGGCAGGACAGGAGGTGGTTCGCAATTTTTTCCAGGTGGGCGGGGCTTCGGGCACCGTGGCCAAAGCCATGAGCGCCTATGATATGACTTTCTCTGATGCTATTTACGGGGCTGAGAATTCAGGCCGGTATGTAAGCGAGTCGCGCCTGCGCAAAATGCTGACCCATGAATACGACCTTTTGCACGAACGTTTGACGGATGAAAAATACCGCAAGAAACGATTTTTCGTTTTCAGCAATACCAGTACCACGCTCAACTACCTTAAGAATAATGACCCGCATGGTTGGATGGGTGTGCGCTTTCAGTTAACACCCGGCGGGCCTGCCAACGAGGTGATGATTCATGCCCGTTTGAAAGGTACTGACAGCTTGTACCAGCAACGCACCTTGGGTGGAATAGGCACCAACCTGCTTTTTGCCTGCTATTGGTACTCCGACCAGATAGAAGATTTTGTTGACTCACTACTGGATAACCTCGATACTGACCAGGTAGAAATTGACATGATACGGGTAAAAGGGCCCGACTTTGCCAAGGTCGATAATCGATTGCTGGCTCTGCAGCTGGTTAAAAAGCGATATACTGACGGAACCATTTTTGGTGCAGATAAGGAAGTTTACCAGCCTAAAGATATATTGTATAAGAAGAATATTCTTTGTTTGCGCGGACGTTTCAGGCCTGTTACTAAGGTGAACGAGGACATGATGAGTTGTGGTATGGAATATTTTAAAGGCCAGAACCACGGCAACACAGATAACCTGGTTTTACTGGCCGAAATTACCCTGAACAACCTGGCCGGAGATGGTCATTTTGATACCAAAGACTTTTTAGACCGTGCCGATATTTTGTGCAGCCTGGGTTACACGGTAATGGTTTCTAACTGCCACAAACATGATGTACTGGTTAATTACCTGGACCGATGTAAACCGCAAAGCATTGGTATCATACTTGGGATACTGAACATAGTTGAGCTGTTCAACGAAAAATATTATAAAAACGCAGCCGGTGAGTTGCCACTGTATTTTGGTGAAATATTCTCTCGTAACGCCCGAATGCTGGTTTATCCTTATCAACCCGAAAAGAGTAAGCCTGTAATTACGACTGAAAATCTCGTAGTCTCCGATAGCCTGAAACATCTTTTTATTCACCTTTGCCAAAATGGTTTCCTGGTGGATCTGAAAGGCTATAACAAAGAAGTGCTTCAGATATTTTCACCCAAGGTGATACAAATGATAAAGGCAGGTGAAGCAGGTTGGGAACAAATGGTTCCCGATACGGTAGCCGACATCGTTAAACAAAAAGCCCTCTTCGATTATACGCCCGAGGTGGCTGCTGTAAAATGAGCGAAGAAAAACTACGCATAGACAAGTACCTCTGGGCCATCCGCATTTTTAAGACCCGAACACAGGCAGCAGATGCCATTACTGCAGGCAAGGTGAAAAGTAATGGGCTGGATATTAAACCCAGCAAACAGGTGGGTATCGCCGACCGCTATGAAATCAAAACCGAAGCCCGTAAATGGGTGATAGAAGTAACCGGCCTTTTGCATCAGCGCGTGCAATATTCAGAGGCCATTCAGTTTTATATTGACCTCACACCTGAAGAGGAATTGATAAAAAAGGCAGACTCTGCTTTTATTGAGTATACCGGTAAGCGCCAAAGCAAGCAAGGCCGCCCCACCAAAAAGAACCGCCGCAACCTGGGCGATGTGTTTGGCGATTAGTGGCTACACCCGGCTCTATCCATCAGGATAAAGGCTTCGGCCCAAAGGCGCCAAAGAAGCCGCGCCGGAAGTCCTTGATTTTTGCCAACTTCACTGCATGAAAGGAATCTTTAATTTTAAAGCGCTCCGCATCTTATTGCCCGGATGGACAACTACATGTTTGATGCTTTTCTTTTTCAATGATGCGTGGTGTACGATCTGGCAGGTGGGGCCTGCAAGAACTTACATTTTACCCAGCGCTGTGGCCGGTTTGGTAGCGGATGGTGATACTGTTCAGGTAGATGCCGGAGTATATACTGATTGTGCGGTATGGACAAAGAGTAATTTGCTGCTGCAAGGCGTCGGCCCGGGCTACGCCCATTGTACTCAGTCAGTTTGCGGTTATAAAGGCGTTTGGGTGATCAACAGCGGCGCCAACAACATTACCATTGAGAATATGGAATTTTCTAACGCATCCATCAGCGGAGCCGAAGGTGGTAACGGGGCTGGCTTGCGCGCACAAGGTGGGAGTTATACTATCCGGCATTGCTATTTCCACAATAACCAGAACGGGATATTATGCAACCCCACTGCGGGCAATGATTCTGCTGATGTGCTGATTGAATATTCTGTATTTGCTGATAATGGTTGTGCTACCGGCGATAGCAGTGGTTGCAACCCCGGTTATGAGCATAACATGTATATCGGCAGCGGTTACCGCAGTTTTACGCTGCAATACAGCTTTACCCATGGTGCTATTAACGGGCATAACGTAAAAACCAGGGCAAAAAACAACTACATCCTGTACAACAGCATCATGGATCTTGCTGATGGCACCAGCAGCTATGACATCGACATTGCACAGGGAGGACCGACCGTTATTATGGGCAACCTGGTTGAAGGCGGACCACACAAGGTAAACCACAGCATTATCTGTTACAATGAAGGCTCCACAAACCCCGGTCCTCAAAACCTTCACATCGTCAACAACACCATCATCAACGATCAAACAACCGGCGATTTTTTGTTTATGCCTTTGTCGACCAACGATACCCTTACCTTATACAATAATATCATTGCAGGGCCGGGAACGCTTTTTAAAGGGAGTCCGGGATTTAGCCGGATCGATTCAGGTTATAACCTGGTAGATAGCAGCATTGCGGGTGTCGGGCTGGTAAATGCTGCTGCATATAATTATAATTTATCCGATTCATCGCCGGCTATCAATCACGGCGGCCCGGTAAGCCCGGTGTATGGCATGCTGCCCGTTTCACCTTTTTCACTTGTGCCCGTTGCCGAATACCTGGATTCAGCCAATACTCAGCCGCGCAGTATTTCAGGAAGTTCAATCGATATCGGCGCTTACGAATTTCCTCAACCTTCCGGCATTTCAAATAACTCAAGCCCGGATATGCAATTACTTTTGACTCAGAATATATCTAACAGCGAACTAAGATTACGTGTGGTCTCTTTAATGAGCAACACGCTTGCTTCGGTCCACATTTATGACATAACGGGAAAACTCATTAGCAGTTCATTGCTGGATGTCTCGGGCAGTTCCACAATCAATACATCTTCCTGGTCTGCCGGTGCTTATCTGGCACGTGTGAGCGCTGGCACAGGGATATGTTCACGGATGTTTGTGGTCAGCAAATAGGGTAGAAGTTATTTTGGGTGTTTTTGGGAAGGTATACCCAGATAATCTTAAACCAACTTCCACCACCCCGAAAAATGAAAAAGGGCCGAACGATATGCCGTTCAGCCCTTTTTGTGTTCCCGTCGGGATTCGAACCCGAGACCCATACATTAAAAGTGTATTGCTCTACCAGCTGAGCTACGGAAACAACTTGCTTTGTTTTTTAAAGCGGACGCAAATATATATTCTTTGCGCAAAACCACACGATACAGGCTATCTTTTTTTCCTTCAAAATGTAGATAACTTACGAAAACAGCATTTTAAAATAAAACGACGGGCTCTTTAACCTCGCTCTCATATCGAGGTCTTCGAACATGCAGGAGATGGTTTCGCGCAGCATTTTATTCGAATTTGCCTTGTTCACAACAAAATTAAAGATGGAAGGAAAGTTGACCATTTGCTGCATTCTGTAAGATAGTAACAGTTCCGGCCAAAGCCGGTCGTACAGTGCTGAGTCATAGTTTTTAATCAGAGCAGCGCCGAAATCATTGGATTCCAGGCAGCGGGTTGCCTGCAAGGCTGCATACATTCCACTCATCATGGCGTTACCAATTCCTTCACCGGTAAAGGGATCTATCAAAAGCGCGGCGTCTCCGCACAGCATGTAGTTATCTCCCGATAATAGCCTCTTTTTTGACCCCAACGGCAGGCCGTGCAGTTTTATATCTCCAATTCTCTCTGCACCTTCAAACCGGGCCCTGATTGCCGGATTATTTTCTAACACAGATTCAAAAGCCTTTTTCAGGTTTATCTTTTTGGCCGCCATTTTATCAGCCCGCATACCAACTCCGATATTTGCCTCGCCGTTCGGCAGGGGGAATATCCAGAAATATCCCGGCAACATTTCTTTCAAAAAATGGAGCTCGATAAAATTTTCAGCATCCAGCCCCTTTACGTTTTTGTAGTAGGCGCGTAAACCATAACAATTGTGTCCGGGTTCGGCCTGTAAACCGGCAATATCTCTGGTAAAGGCTGAGGAGGCACCATCAGCTGCTATCACTAGCCTGGTGTTGAAAACTTTTCCGTTTTTGGCGGTGGCTATGATACGACCATCCTTTCTTTCATAATTTCTTATCTCTGTGTTCTCTAATAATTGAATGGAAGATTCACGTTTCAGTTTTTCTACCAGCCAGTTATCAAAATCCAAACGCTTGGAAATAAACCCCGGTGCGTTACGCTGTTCTTTTTTAGTGCTGAACGGAACCCTCAGCGCTTTACCATTCGGGGCCACAAAGGTAACCCCCCACGAGCCCAGCATTTTTTCATTGGTGCGGAGTTCCTCAGCCAGAGACCTATCCAGCTTATTGAGCACTTCTACTACTTTTCCGCTCAATGCATCGCCGCAAATTTTATCCCGGGGAAAGGCGCTTTTATCGACTATAGTGGACGAGATACCTTTTTGCGCCAGGAACAAGGCAGTGCTGGCCCCTGCAGGTCCTGCCCCAATGATCAGTATGTCAACTTCATCCATGTTGGCCAAGTGAAAGGTTTGTCAGGATACTAACCACCTGCGATTAAAAAGTAGTGCCGAGCTTGAGGTAAAGGCCGCTACCCGAATATACGCTCGGCGCCACCAATCCTATGAGGTTGGAAGTGCCCACCGCAAAATCGACGTATTTCCATGATTTGGCAAACTCAAAGCCCAGGTCGAAAAGGCTATACCCCCCGGCACCTGCGCTGGCCGAAATGACCATGTCAGGTTGCAAAAAGTAATTGGCTTTTACGTAACCATAAGCGTAGTATTTGGGCAGAAAACGGTATTGGGCGCCAAAAGTCAAAACCAGCCGGTCGTGCAATAATGGTTTTGAGAAAGCAAGGTTGGCGGTGAAGGGTAAAAATATTGAATATTGGTTATTTGATTTCGAAGGCAGTTTTGAAAGCAGCGCGCTGTCAAGATTAAGCGTATCGAACGTAGCGCTGCTAAAGTTAAGCAGGTTAGGAATTACAATACCCTGGAAGTTGACGTTGTTGGCTCCTGAATAATTAAGCTCATACTTGTGAAATGCCATGATACCCAGGTCCTTGATATCTAAACTGATCTTCCACTTGTCTTTTTTTGCAAATGCGAGATGGAAGTCGCCCGATGCGCCAATGCCGTTCAGCGAAGTAAATGTGGGTGCTGCTGTGCTGGCCTGGTTGTAAGTAAGGTTGTAGTTGATATCTACATACTCACCATAAGGCGCCGTGTAAATGGTTGTGTTACCGGTGCTGATATCAATATTGTTGATCACCTGCAGGAATGAGCCTGTAAGTCCTACTTCCATCTGATAACTTCCGTAATCTATCTTCTTGAGGATACCAATAGAAAGCTGGTTATAGTTGTAATAATCAAAATGGATATTACTCAGGTTGGCGGTATCTCCTTCAAAATGGGCATTGCCATAAAAAGCGGTCTCAAATGCTTGCTTGGGGGCTATCAGGTTAAGCATTTGCCTGTAATTATATCCAACTATCAGGGTAAGGTCTGCCTTTTTAAAATAGTGTTCGTAAGTAAGGCCTGTGCTCAGGTTCTCTTCAAACTTTAATTCGTTGCCCAGGTGTTTGTCGGTGCGGTCTACCAGTTTACTGGTAATAGGGTAGTTGAAAAGCAGGTTATAAGCCAGGTTGGCCGGCACACCTACCGAGTTGGAATTAAAACTGCCTTCCACCAGTATCCTGTTATTGGCATCGCCTCGACACTGTTGGTTAAATGCATTGTTAGTGGTTTGGGCGGTGTAGTTATATATCAGGTATTCTTTGGGGAAGAACGGATGAATGCTATCATAAATTACAGCGCGCGAAACATGATGTTTATGTTTTACACTGGTTGAGTCTTGCGCAAATAGGGGTAATACATATGTAAAAATGACTAAGGCCAGGAAGAGTTTTTTCATGGATGATAATGGGTGTTTCACTCGATCAAAGTTTCGTGCTTACCTTATAGTTGAATTTGGCAGATAAGGTTATTCCGATTGAATAGTTGCTGTATATTTTTAAGTGCTGACCGTTACAGCCGGGGGTATTGTTAACGGTTGAAAAGTCTGAGGTTACAACAGCCCAGGCACCTTGTTTCAGTTTATTCACACGGTTGTTATCTACGTATTCCTGTAGCACCGATTGGGTAGGCTGGTCAACCCTGCAATTGGCATCCAGGTTACCGGCGGCCACTACTTTATTCAGCGCCAAAGTATCCAGTGCATTCCAGTTAGCATCGTAGATGATCATGGAAAGCACCCCTTGAATAGGATATTTATTTTCGGCAATGATGTTCAGTATACCGTCGCTGATTCCGTTTACATTAGTTTGGGTGTTGGCCAGGTTAAACCCAATGGTATCTTTCAGCACCAGCCCGTTGGCAATAAGTGAAAGTGGTATCTCCGCATTTAAATTGACCGATAAGCCGCTTTGCAGATAGGCAAAATCGCGGTACTGGTTGGTGTTGCCATGCACGTTGGTTTGCACCGATATGTTGTATTGCAACTGGTTCGGTAAAATGCCCAACAGATCTTTAATATTTGAATTGCTGTTATTGAGCGAAAAATTGCTCACCGCAGGGGTTAAAGGAAAGTCAGTGGCCCGTCTTACATATAAAGGCTGGCCCAGCAGTGAACTGGTTAATGTTTTTGAACCGTTATTGGAACTTCTGGCTACCAGGTTGTTTATTTTTATCTGTCCGTCAACACCTATCGCATTCACTACGCTGAAATTCATATTCACGCTGGCCAGGTCTATCGAACCGCTTTTGAATACGTTCAGGAAGTTAAAGGCTGCGCTATCAACATTGGTAACGGTATCCTTACCCATATAGCCCTTTACGTAATTGGGTTTAATGTTGATGAGCTCGTACTTCACATTCAGCGAATCCTGAACGGTGATGTGTTGCGTTTCTCCGGTATAATTGAGGCGACAAACCACGCGTTGGGTATAGGTATTAAAATTGGAGCCATGCTGTCCGGTCAGATTAATGGAGTAGCCCGTAATATCCAGCATGGTATCAATAGTGGCGGGGTGACCCAGAGAGTCAGCAGCACCCACATTGGTAAATTCGTTCAAAGGCTGACCCAGCTTATTGTAAGCACCTATCAGGGTGTATTGCAGATACAGAGGTTGTGGCACTGAGTTCGATATTTTGATGTGCAAAAATCCCGAACGGGCATCTATGTACGAAAACTTTCGCGCCCCCATATCAAATGTCACATCGCCGGTTTGGTCTATTACGTTTTGGGCAGGGAACTTGGCCCAGGCCTCCGAAACATGCAACTTATCTACAAATACATGCAGGGTAATGGCGTTGTTGGTGTCAATAATGACGGTGTTGTTTCCACTGCTGTCAATCACCAAATGCCCCACGGTAAACAACAGGTGGCTCGATATACGGTTAGGGCGTAAGGGAACTACGATATATATCGAATCATGTGCCGGGATGGCGGGAAATGTTGTGTCTTGCAGGATATTTCCGGTTATAGAATCCCGCACTATGCAACTAGTTCCTGCCGCAATAGCTACCGGTAAACCGTTCACTGCAGTAACCTGTGCTTCACCGCCAACCAATTGGGCGCTGTCAAAAAGTATCGAGGCATCAAAACCGTAGCTGAATACATTCGGCAAGGCAATCGTTGGAGTTTGGCTGGGCTGACCCTGCTGTGTTAAGATAAGCTGACCAAAAGAACCGAGCTGCCCGGCTATCTGGCCCAACGATTCGGTAAAATCAAGGTGAAGATTGGGCAATGAAAGACTGTCTACATTGAATTTCTGGCCGATGGCGGTATCGGGTATCTGAACAATCTGGTCGGCCAGGTTGAATTGGTATAAGGTTGATGAGTATGATAAGGTAAGCGAACTATCCCTGTTCATTTTCATGGTAGAGTCGGTTACCAGGTTTTGCAGGGAAAGGGAGGTTGTAACTATAGGTACCAGCAATTGGGTATTCCAGCCGCTGCTTTGGTTTTTACGACACGAACCCATCAGCAAAATCAATAAAGCCAGCAGGAGGGCTGAGCTATAGGTTTTAGTGAATTTCATTCAGCTGGATATTTTAATTAAGGTTCTAAAATAGAAAACTTAATGTTAAGACGTAGTACGGGTCTTTTGTTGTTGCATAAAATCATAATTTATGTTCAAACAATTTAATTTTTGAGGTCGAAATATTGGCCGGAGGAAGGAGAAACCGGAGAAAACCGGAAAAAGGAAGCTGAAAGTGGGCATAAGAAGTAAAAATGGTCACCAGATGGTTGGCTGTAACTCAACTTTATAAACTTTGGTAACCGAAGCGCTAAAAGTGGCTTATTCAGAATTGTTCTTAATAGAAGTTGGCATTTTGATAAACAAGAGGCAACTTAGCGCTGTTAAACACACTTTAAATTGGTACTATGAGTTTTACTACGGATGATGTTTTGAACGCCTTAAGGCACGTTGATGACCCCGATATCCATAAAGATCTTGTTACGCTTAACATGATCAGTAATATTGAGGTAGATGGAAATAAGGTAAGCTTTAAAGTTACGCTCACCACTCCGGCCTGTCCGTTAAAAGAAAAAATAAAAAAGGATTGTATCGATGCCGTGCATCAATATGTAAGTAAAGATGCCGTGGTAAATGTAACGATGGACGCCAGCGTTACTTCGCTGCGTAACACTGCTGTTAATATTCTGCCCAGTGTAAAGAATATTATTTGCGTGGCTTCGGGTAAAGGTGGGGTAGGCAAATCTACGGTTGCCGTTAACCTGGCCCTGAGTCTTGCAGCGCAAGGTGCTGAAGTGGGGTTGATAGATGCGGATATTTATGGTCCTTCTATACCCGTTATGCTGGGAGTAAGGGGAAAAAGACCCGCAACCCGCCTCATTAAGGATAAACACTATATCCTGCCGCTGGAGGCAGAAGGAATTAAGATATTGAGTATAGGTTTGCTGGTGGATGACCGCCAGGCCATAGTTTGGCGCGGACCGATGGTAACCTCGGCACTTCGCCAGTTTGTGACAGATTGTATCTGGGGTAAACTCGATTACCTGATCGTGGATATGCCTCCGGGTACCGGCGATGTGCACATTACAGTTGCACAAACACTGAATGTTACCGGGGCGATTATAGTTACCACCCCACAGGAAGTAGCGTTAGCTGATGCCCGCAAAGCGGTTTCCATGTTCGGGTTAGATAACATCAACGTGCCTATTATCGGGGTGGTAGAGAATATGGCTTATTTTACGCCTGAGGAGTTGCCTGATAATAAGTATTACATTTTTGGAAAGGACGGCGGTAAGAAACTGGCCGAGGACTACGAATTACCATTTTTAGGCCAGATACCACTGGTACAGGGTATTCGTGAAGGAGGCGACTCCGGAAAGCCAGCCAGCGTTTATGGAAGAGATAACGCCATAGTGGCTGCAGCTTTTGATGAAGTGGCCACCAACGTTGCACGGCAGGTTGCCATTAAAAATGCTAATTTAGGCCCGAAGAAGACTGACACTGTTTTATCATGATAGATACTGCATCTAAAGAATTACTGGAAAGAGTGGAGCGCTCACTTGACACCATGCGCCCTTATCTGAATGATGATGGAGGGAATGTGGAGATAGTGGAGATCACTGATGATATGACAGTCAGATTGAAATTAGTTGGCGCATGCAGCACTTGTCCGCAAAGTTTTATGACCATGAAGGCGGGTATTGAAGAAGCTGTAAGGCGCGCAGTGCCCGAAATTAAATCTGTAGTAGCTATTAACCTCACCAAATATATTGATGAACAAGAAGGAACTGCATAAGCTTATTATCCAAAAGAGATCTTTTCTCTGTGTTGGTCTTGATACCGATATTCAACTCATCCCCCAACATCTTCTTAAATTTCCCGACCCCGTTTTTGAATTCAATAAGGCTATCATTGATGCCACTATCGATATTGCCATAGGATACAAACCCAACCTGGCATTTTACGAAAGCCGTGGGCAGGCCGGATGGGCCAGCCTGGAGAAAACGATAAAATATCTTAATCAGTTTAAGGGTAACGTTTTTACCATAGCCGATGCCAAGCGCGGTGATATTGGCAATACCTCTAAAATGTATGCCAAAGCCTTTTTTGAACACATGGATTTTGACGCTGTAACTATAGCCCCGTATATGGGTGAGGATTCAGTAACACCTTTTCTGGAGTATAAGGATAAATGGGTCATCGTTCTGGGGTTAAATTCTAACGAAAGCAGCAAGGATTTTCAGCTGCTTGAAACAGAAAATGGCAAGTTGTACGAACAAGTGATACGCAAGGCGCAGCAATGGGCCGGCCCTGACCGCCTGATGCTGGTGGTGGGAGCCACCCATCCCGAAGAGTTTAAACATATCCGCGAACTTGCACCCGATTACTTTTACCTGGTTCCCGGTGTAGGCTCGCAGGGTGGTGATATGCAAAAAATTTGTGAAAATGCACTTACCAAAGAGTGCGGTTTGATCATTAACTCGGCGCGAAATATTATTTATGCCTCGAAAGGCGAAGATTTTGCTGACGCTGCCCGGCAAATGGCATTAAAGACAGTGGCAGAAATGAGTAATTATCTTACGATGTTTTCAAAAGAATAGAATTATTTTACATTTACGGCTTCAAAAAAAATTAACCCCATGACTAAATTTACCTTCGGAATTGTACTCTTTCTTGCAATGAGCGCAAATCTTGTTTTCGGACAAGCCAGTTCAGATCCTTTTGATGTTCAACAGCGTTGTTACAAAGCGGCATTGAAGAACTATGACCTTCAGGCTGCAACTGTTGCTCTTTACACTATGCAGGCTTTAAAACCTGAGAGAGCTGATTTGAATGACTCTTTGGCTTTGTTGTATTTTGCCGGTGAAAGATATGCCCAGAGTTACCTGGTTGGACAAGCCATTGTGAATGCTGATCCTAAAAGAAACGATATGCTTGAAATGGTAGCTGTTTCCAAGCAAAACCTGGGAATGATCAAAGAAAGTCTTGCCGATTATGAAAAGTTGTATGGCGCTCAAAAATCTGTTTACTTCCTTTACCAAATGGCTACCCTTCAATATCAGCTAAAACGTTATGGTGAGTGTGTTGCTTCTCTGGATCAGATTTTGGCCAACGCTGACGCTGACAAGCAAAAAGTAAATATCCGTGTACAAGGTGGCTCACAGGATGTGCCCATGAAAGCAGCCAGCTACAACGTAAAAGGAATTTGCGCTATGGAGTTAAACCAGCCGGAAGCTGCCAAGGATAACTTTACCAAAGCTATCGCAGCATTTCCTGATTTTGTTTTGGCTAAAGCAAACCTTGAAACTTTAGAAAAGAAAAAGACCGGTGCCGGAGCAACAGCTACTAAACCAGCCACTGCCCCTGCCAGCAAACCTAAATAATTGAACAATAACTTTTGGATGGGCAAAATACAATAGTATTTTGCCCATTTTAGTTAGTGTAAGTTGGTCACTAATCTCTTTTTCGTCCGGTAATGATGCCTGTAATCAGATGCCTTGCCATGAAAGATGAGCAACGCTTTCATTTTTGTCTTGGCTTTAAGGCGTGAATCATGTAGGTTTGCCCGAATTGAGAAACTATATACTGATATGAACAAAGGGATGAAGTTTTCGGAATTTTTGCAGGAGACCACGAATATCAAGTTGGCGAAGTTACTGTTATCAATGGCAGAGGGTTGTAAGGTGATATCGCATATGGTCAACAATGCGGGTTTGCTGGATGTGCTGGGTTCGAAGGATGTTACCAATGTGCAGGGCGAAGAAGTGCAGAAACTGGATAACCTTACCAACGAGATATTAATGGATTACCTGCGGGCCAGTGAAACCTGTGCTGGTTATGTATCGGAAGAGAACGAGCACCTGGTTACCCTGAATGCGGAGGGTGTTTATACCGTTGCTGCAGACCCTTTGGACGGCTCTTCAAATATAGAGGTGGCTGCACCGATTGGCACTATATTTTCTATTAACGAAAGGTTGAGTTTACATGGAAGCGAAGTAGTTGAGGCCGATTTTCTTCAGAAAGGCCGTAACACCAAAGCCGCCGGATATTTTATTTATGGCAGTTCAACCATCCTGGTTTTGTCAGTAGGGCAGGGGGTGCATGGTTTTACGTTGAACACACAGGATAACGAATTTTACTTGTCCCATCCCACCATCAATATTCCTGTAAAAGGGAAAACATATTCTATTAACCAGGGGAACGTTGAGAAATTTGACGACGGGCTGAAGAATTTTTTAAGCCATTGCTCTGCCGTCGATAAGGACAGCTCGAGGCCCTATTCATTGCGCTATATCGGCTCGATGATCGGCGATATTCATCGTAACTTATTGAAGGGCGGAATATTTATTTACCCGGCCAATAAAGGCGAAGCCAAGGGTAAATTGCGTTTGTTATATGAATGTATACCTATGTCGTTCATTACCGAAAAAGCAGGTGGCGAGGCCACTGACGGCAAGCACCGCATATTGGATCTGCAGCCTACTGGTTTTCACGAACGTTCTGCTATCTTTATAGGGTCGAAGAATATGGTTCAGACCGCCGGCGAATTTCTGAACAAGTAATTGTTATACCATGAGGCATTTTTGTATTTGTTTGATGTTGGTTCTGGCAGGGCATTGCTCATTCGCCTCGGGTCCGGTTGCAAACAACGACAGTGCTTCGGTTTTAGAGAACTCACAGGTTTATATTTTCCTTAATGCCAACGATACTGATATTAACGGAGGGACACTTCACGATAGTATTGTTTTTCCTCCAACCAGTGGCTCGGCCATCCTACAGGGGAATAAGGTCTTGTATAAACCTCAGCAAGGATTTTTTGGACGCGACTCTTTTAAATACCAGGTTTGTGACACCTTTAATTTGTGTGCCACAGCAGAAGTTTATGTTTTGGTCAGAGGGACTAACCTCCCTCCTGTGGTGGTGCCGCATGGCTTTATCTTTCCTGATACTCTGTCATCTGCGGTGTTGGACGTGCTGATTGGCGATACCGATCCCGGTAATGATACTTTGTTTGTTGCTGCCATTATTAATATTGATACTACCATCAATTTAGGAACGCTCACCATTGATTCTGCCACAGGACAGGTTGTTTTTATCCATAATCCATTAACCTGCGGAACACAGGTTTTTGAATGCACCGTTTGCAACACCGCATTTTGCGATACATCGCTTATTACGGTCAATGTTTCGTGCCCCGATAGCATTTTTTTACCGCAGGGTTTTTCGCCCAATGGCGATGGAAAGAACGATTTGCTGGTGTTCAGGGGCCTTGAATACTTCAGCCCGGCAATACTGAACGTGTTTAACAGGTATGGCACTTCAGTGTATCTTAATAATAATTATCTCAACGATTGGGATGGCACTGATATGGATAGTCACCATGCTTTACCCGACGGAACCTATTTTTATGTGTTGACCCTGGCAAATGGAAAGACCTATAACAATTACATTATCATAAACCGTTAGCAGAGTCATTTCGGAAAGCAGGCCCAAACGCACTTTTAATAAATTCATGATAGCAGAGCGCAAACCGTTCTTAACCTGGTTGATCGTGATCATAGCTTTGGGTTGCGCCCTCCGGTTCTATCACCTGGTTGAAATTCCCTTCAATTACGACGAGTTAAGCGCCTTACAACGAACGCATTTTTCCACCCTGCATGAAGTGCTCCGGCAGGGAGTTGCGGTAGATGGCCACCCCGCCGGAGTGCAGGTTTTTCTTTTCTACTGGACAAAACTGGTGGGCGATGCCGAGTGGCTGGTAAAATTGCCTTTTATCCTGCTGGGTATTTTGTGTATCCCGCTCATTTATTCCATTGGTGCGAGGTGGTTCAATAAACAGGCAGCTATTATAGCCGCTTGTTTAATAGCCTGTTTGCAATATACGGTCATGTTTAGTCAAACTGCGCGGCCTTATGTATCGGGCGTGTTTTTGGTGCTGTTGCTGGTGTTTATCTGGAACGAACTTATCGTCAGGGTTACGTATCGCAGGCTGTTGGTTTTTGCCCTGGTGCTGGCCATGTGTGCTTATGATCACTACTTTAGTTTGCTGACTGCCGCATGTGTAGCTGCTACAGGCCTTTTAGTTATTGACCGCAGGGATATCCCTAAATATATCGGCTCCATTGTTTTGGCTTTTGCGCTTTTTGTCCCCCATCTTCCTTTGTTCTTTGCACAACTTAAATTGGGTGGACTGCAATGGATAGCACCACCAACACCTGCCTTTTTTCTACATTACGTTTACTATGTTTTTAATTTTTCAACTTACGTCGTAGCTGCGCTATTGTTGTTGGTCGGGCAGGGCATTTATCTTTCTGTTAAACGCGGGCTAGCTGTGCAAAACAAATACCGCATCATTGCATTGCTGTGGTTTATAGTGCCTGCGGGTGTAGGATATGTTTATTCGGTGTGGCGGGCTCCGGTGCTGCACGAATTGGTTTTGATGTTCAGTTTCCCTTTCCTGGTATTGTTTATTTGTTCTTTTATTCAGCTACCGTCTGGGAGGATGAGAGATTTAGAAATAGGCACCCTGCTCGTTATTCTGGTATCAAGCCTGATTTGGGAGCGAAACTATTATTCCCTCTTTTATCACCGCGACCCGGAAGTCTTTGCCCAATATATTTCTGGCTATGAACAAAAGTTTGGGCCCGGAGAGATATCCGCAGTGGTCAACACTAATCCTGTTTACCTGGATCATTACAAGGCTAAGTATAAAACCGCCTGGACCTATCAAACCTTTGA
>Ga0364887_10230_pt1 | contig 37844 bp, 39 predicted proteins | sample ExccelJu500001D4_4_FD_206924 | JGI IMG/M metagenome (GOLD analysis project Ga0364887, IMG submission 206924) | Enriched cells from Trout Bog Lake Hypolimnion, Wisconsin, USA - BchlTB.July23.5000.01.D4 | ecosystem: Environmental > Aquatic > Freshwater > Lake > Hypolimnion/Profundal zone | place...
TGCGTATACTACAGCTGTGATTACGGTTTTTGGGAGCGGGGAATGCCCGGCGCTGGGAAATGTGGAAATTAGTAAATTTGAAAATGTGAAAATTTGGCCGAACCCGTCAATGGGTGATGTGGTGGTGCAATGCGGGGAAGCGGGAATATTGAGGGCATATAATATACTGGGGCAGAAGGTGGCTGCATTTGATTTAAGCGCCGGGGAGCATAAGGTGCAGTTAGGTAAAGGGATTGCAGATGGGGTTTACCTGATGGAGTATACCAATAATAATGGTGTGAGGAGTGTGGTGCATATGGTGGTAGCCCGATAGAAATACTTAGCTGAATGGTGCCACCGCCACTGAAGCTTCATAGCAAAATAAAAGCCGGGACACCAAAAAACAATCACTTTAAAGAAAAGTATTCAGTGTAAAAAGGTGCCTTATCCTTTTACCAGCCATTCTTATTTTTTTTCTGTTAGTGGAAATGGGCAGATTATTACGACTATAGGTGGTAATGGAGTGCGGCAACAGTGATGGGTAGTACCCTATCGCTGCCTGTGCAAATTGATGTGGCTTCGGGGATATATCTGCTCAGTATAACGGGCACCGGGTATAAGTATATTACCAAGGTAGTTATAGAGCGTTAGGTAAGTCTTGAACTTTACTGATGGAGTAGCATTATACTTTATGTCAGTATTTCCTGTGGCTCACATACTACCCGTAAGTGTGATTATGGTTTTACCAGCTCCCACAGAACAACGCCTAATGCCACGGAGATATTCAGGGAGTGCTTGGCGCCCCACTGGGGTATTTCTATACAACCATCTACCATGCTCAGTACTTCATCGTTTACGCCTTCTACTTCATTGCCAAATACAAGTGCGGTTTTTTCTTTTGGCCAATGGAAATCGTGCAGGGATATACTGTTGTGGGCCTGCTCGGCGGCATACACTTTATACCCATTGGCTTTGGCATCCTGAACAGCATCGAGAGTAGTGGTGAAATTTTTCCAGGTTACGGTTTCTGTAGCGCCCAGAGCAGTTTTATGAATGTCGCGGTGAGGCGGGGCCGGGGTATAGCCGCAAAGGTGAAGGGCCTCAACCGCAAAGGCATCGCAGGTGCGGAATGCCGAGCCTACATTGTGCATACTGCGCACATCGTCGAGGATTACAATGATAGGGTGTTTTTCTGCTTCTTTTAATTGGTCCGGGCTTTTACGGGCCAGTTCGTCCATTGTTTTTTTCGGGTGTTCCATGATTTTCAGGGGGCAAAAGTAGGAAGTATGGAAGGATAATTGGCAGAATAAATTAAATGTGGGTAAAAAACGATAATAAATTGCATGCAGAACCGCCGTGGCTCAGTTCAATTTATTCAGAATAAGTGCAATAAAATATTCAAGCTCCTGAAACTATCCTATAATAATGTTCAAATTGGCCATACAAAATGTAGCTGGCTAATTGTACCAGCTGATTTTCCTGCAGGAAGCCAGTAAATGTAATTAGTATTGGAATGGAAGTTATTTGAGGTTAATTGCTTTCTGATCATTTGTGGGATTTTGGCTGTTTTCCGGTGTATGTTTGCCGCCAAACCTGAACTGATAACCAACAGTGAGCAGAAACAGGTTGACATTGTAGCCGGCATAAGGGGTAATGCCATTACCCGTGAAATCGGGATTGAGAAAATTGCCAGGATAATACTGCAGCTTGATGGTAAAACGTTTGTAAACGGAAGCTCCAACAAAAATATAGGGCATAAATTCGGCTGTGCGAGTGCTGAACCACTCGCTGAATTCGGCTTTCTGACTGGTAACGAGGTAGGATTTTTCCTTATAGTTAACCGGCATATCCAATCCGCCACCCAGAAACAGGTAATGCCCCCGGTCGGTCATATTGCCGATTTTAATACCCAGCGGGATGCCGATATTGTAAGTCCTTCTTACCGTGATGGAATCGGTTGTATTGTTCTTGGTCTGGTAACCGATATTTTTCAGGTCTAAACCAGAAAACAGGCCAAAATGCCTGCTGAGGTTATAGTTGAATGTAATGCCTGTATTGATAAATAAAGTAAACCTAGGAGAACTTATTGAGTCTGTTTTTTTAGGACCATATATATATTCAGGCATCTGATAATATCCAAATACCGCAGTTTGATTACTAGCAGAGCCGGTGAAATAAATTATACCATAAGTCCTGACATAAGTGGTTTCAGGGATCAAATAAGTGTGATGAACATCGGCTAAGGATAACATTGCTCCTTCAAATGAACTGCCGATATAGAATTTACGGTAATTATGTTTTGCGGTTTTTCTGGTTCGGCCATCATTAATTTGGGCTGGTGAAGAAAAGCAGCACAGGAGTGAAAAAGTGCAGAGAATAAATGATAAATAGCTTTTCATAACTGAATGATTTAAAGTTTATTGGTCTTCAACTGATATTCAAGTAGTTCTACACTGTCTTTTTGTTTTTTAAGTGGTACGGCATAGCCTATACTTGCAAAGAAAATGTTGACATTATACCCTGCGTAAGGATGTGTGCCAGCAGTGGTGAAACCCGTATTCAGAAAATTGCCCGGATAATACTGAAATTTCAAAGTGATACCATCGCTGACCGAAAACCCGGCAAATACGTAAGGCATAACAGAGGGAGTACGCTGGCTGAACCATTCGCTGAATTTTGCTTTCTGGTCGCGGATAACAAAGGTTTTTTCCCGGTAATTGAAGGGTGCATCGGCACCGCCGCCCAGAAAAAGGTACGGGTTTTTATCTACCATATTGCCAATTTTGATGCCGAATGGCACCCCCAAATTGTAAGTGCGGCGTTTCACTGTTTCGCCACCGGCATTTTTTTCTATGAAGCCGATGTTCTTAACGTCTAATCCGGTCCAGATCCCGAAATGACGGGCAAGATTCCAGTTGAATGTGAGGCCGGTATTGAGGAATGCGGTAAGCCGCGCAATACCCATGTCATTGGTCGTATTGGTAACCGGCGGAGACTGCATCGTTACCGTTTTTTTAATCAAAGCCGAGGAAACAATGACGCCATCCAGTGCATTACCTACAAAAAACTTCCGGTAGGGCTTCAGCGGCTTTTTATTCAGGGCAGTATCATCAATAAAAATCCTGGCATGTGTGGTTGAAGTTGTCAGCCAGATTGCCAGGATCGTTAATAAAAATATTTTTTTGTTCACGGGTGTTTTATCATAAAGATAATTAATTATACACCGGTATGCAATTATTTACCAGTTACTTTTATATTCTTTTGCTGGGGCATTGTTACCTGTACTGAACCCGATTCTGAAACCTATGCTTAACAATACCAGGTTTACATCAGTTCCCTTGTAAGGCATGTATCCCGAATTGTCGGTATAGTTTGTATTCAGGAAATTGTTGGGATAGTACTGTGCTTTTACAGTAACACCCTGGCTGAAAGTGGCGCCAAGAAATGCGTAAGGCATAAGGGAAGGGGTGCGGTCGCTGAACCATTCGTTGATCCTTTTCTTGTTATCCCTGTCGTGATAATATTTCTCATTGTAATTGATAGGCGCATCAAGGCCGCCACCAAGGAAGAAATAGCCTTTATCGCTGGCCATGTTACCTATTTTCAGGCCGAGCGGAACACCTACATTGTAAACACGGCGCTTCAGCGTATAGCCGTTGTCCTGCTCCACATAACCTACATTCTTGATGTCGATACCGGTATAAAGGCCAATATGATGGCTGAAATTAAAATTGAATGTAGCGCCGATATTGGTACCGGTGAAACGAATGATGCCCAGCGTATTAACCGACTGCGGGCTGGTGCTGTTAACTGCCAATATACCGGCATCGTGGTGTATAGTTGCAGTAGAGAAAATAGCATCAATTTCTCCGCCAACATAGAATTTCTTTACTTTGGGTTCCTTCTTCAGGTAGCCGGAATGGTGGGTGGGGTATTGAGCGTAAGTGGATACTGAATTGAGGCTTAAAGCCAGTAATGTGATTGCGAATAGATTATTTCTCATGAGCCAATTTTTTGTAAAGATATAAAACTATACTTTTTTTCTACTTTTTCTGCAAATCTTCAATTATTTCTTTGTTCAAAAAGAAAAATCCTGCAAAAATTGCTGATTTATTGAATTGGCATAAGTATTGCCGCTTATCTTTACCCTTCCTTAAATACCAAAAATAGAAGGTAACTTTGCCATAATGTCGGAAATAAGATCAATGTTGGATATGTTTTTAGGTTCAGGTGAGCAGGAAATGGAGTTTATGCCTATTGTGCCACTCGGAGAAGATGAAATGGATGAGCAGGAAAGAGGTTCTTTGCCGAATACATTGCCTGTAATAGCCTTGCGGAATACCGTTTTGTTCCCTAATGTAGTGTTGCCCATAACTGTTTCGAGAGAAAAATCGGTAAGGGCTATTGCCGATGCCCAGCGAAATGATAAATGGATTGGGGTAATTGCACAGAAAGACAGTAATAATGAAGACCCAAAGACGGATGATATATATAGTGTAGGCACGCTGGCCAAACTGGTGAAACAGATAAAAATGCCCGATGGCAACATTACCATTTTTATTATGGGCCGGATGCGGTTCAGGATAGATTCTTATACCCAGACTGATCCGTTTTTAGTAGCTAATGTTACCTACCTCGATGATGTTTATCCGCAGAAAGATGCATCATTCGATGCGTTGATCTCATCAATTAAGGACTACTCTGAGAAGATTGCCCAGCAGACGCCGAATCTGCCAAATGAGGCCAGTGTAGTGTTGCGCAATATTGAGCAGCAGTCGTTTCTGATGCACTTTGTGGCATCAAATATTTCGGCAAAGCTGCAGGACAAGCAGGCTATGCTGGAAGAAAATGATATTACAGCAAGGGCAGAAAAACTGCTGAACCTGCTGCAATCTGAACTGCAGCTTGTAGAGCTTAAAAATGAGATCACCAACAAGACCCGGGCAGATATAGACAAGCAGCAGAGGGAGTACTTCCTGCAGCAGCAGATGAAGTCGATAAGGGACGAACTGGGTGGTGACCCTAACGACAGGGAAATAAAAGACCTGCAGAAACGTGCTGAAGAAATAAAATGGACTGATTCAGCAAAAGAACTGTTTAAGAAAAATATAGAGAAGCTGGAGCGGATGCACCCCAGCACGCCCGACTATTCGGTGATCTACAATCACCTGGACCTGATGCTTGACCTGCCTTGGGGTGTATATACCGAAGATAGCTATGATCTTAAGAATGCCCAGAAAGTACTGGACAATGACCATTACGGTATGGGAAAGATCAAAGACCGTATAGTGGAATACCTGGCTGTACTGAAGCTGAAAGGAGATATGAAATCGCCTATTCTGTGCTTTGTGGGGCCTCCGGGCATTGGTAAAACCTCGCTTGGGAAAAGCATTGCCAGTGCTATTAGCCGCAAATATGTGCGTATGAGCCTGGGCGGTCTGCATGATGAAAGTGAACTGCGCGGGCACCGCAAAACCTATATTGGTGCAATGCCCGGGCGTATTATTCAGCAACTGAGAAAAATAAAGGCTTCCAACCCGGTTTTTATACTGGATGAGATAGATAAGCTGGGTAAAGACTTCCGTGGCGACCCGAGTTCGGCGCTGCTGGAGATACTTGATCCGGAACAGAACAGCAGCTTTTATGACAACTATCTGGAACTGGAATTTGACTTGTCCAAAGTACTTTTTATAGCTACTGCCAATAGCCTGAGTGATATTCAGCCTGCATTGAGAGACAGGTTGGAAATAATACAGCTATCCGGATATTCGCCTGAAGAAAAAATAGAAATTGCCAAAAGGCACCTGATACCCAAGCAGAAAGAACTGCATGGCCTGGACAAAGTGAACCTCAAATTCCCGGATAAGGTGTTGATGAAAATTATCCAGGAATATACCAGGGAAAGCGGTGTGCGGGAGCTGGACAGACTGCTGGCATCTATGATGAGGTCTGTAGCGCTGCAGGTGGCAATGGAAGAAAAAATAGACGCGCAGGTTAGCCTGGCACAGGTAGAGAAAGTATTGGGCCGGCCAAAGTTTATCAACGATATTTATACAAAGGGGCACCCGGCAGGCGTGGTTGTGGGGCTGGCATGGACTGCAGCAGGTGGAGACATACTGTTTATTGAGTCTTCCTTATCGAAAGGCAAGGGCAATCTTACCCTTACCGGTAACCTGGGCGATGTGATGAAAGAGAGTACCAGCACGGCTTTATCTTACCTTAGGGCACATGCGGCTGAAATCAATATAGCCCCTGAGAAATTTGAGGAAGTGAATATACATGTGCATGTGCCTGAAGGCGCTGTGCCCAAGGACGGGCCAAGCGCCGGTATTACCATGCTTACCTCTCTTGCATCGGCCTTTACAGGCAGGAAAGTAAAGCCTTACCTGGCCATGACCGGCGAAATAACGCTGAGAGGCATGGTATTGCCGGTAGGGGGCATTAAAGAAAAAATACTGGCAGCCAAGCGGGCAGGGATAAAGGAAATAATAATGCCCAAACTCAATGAAAAAGATGTAGAGGAAATAAACAAGGAGTATATAAAGGGGCTCAGTTTTCATTATGTAGCTGATGCATCGGAAGTGCTGGCACTGGCGCTGGCGAAAAAGTAAAGAAGTATATTAGAATCAATTGGTTAAATCAGGCAGGCAGTTATGCTTTGCCTGATTTACTTTTTTGAGATAGCGGTGATTGCGCAGGAATTTATAAGCATAAGAGGGCCGAATATAACCGTATGCAGGGAGTCTATCCATGAAACAATTCACTAGCCTCACTATATTGGAAATCAGGCTCTGCTTCTATGTTTTTTTAGTTGCATTGGTCAGGCTATAATAGTGTTAATGTTTCCATTATTCCGTTGATGTACTGCACACTTGCAGCTTCATTGGCTTTTTTGTAAGTAAACGAAATCTGGATGTCGTATTTATGGTGGTGAATAAAATAGATAATATACCGGCTGTATCCGGGATCAAGGCTCAGTATTTCGAATCGCAGCAGTGTCGTTTTTTTTGGGTAAAAGTCGGATATATTGCAGCTGATCAAACGTAATGACGTGTCGCCATAATCAGATTGTAGTTGCTGCTCCAGTTCCAGGTGTGAGCAATCAATATAGTCTTTCACATGTTTGAATGTTCCTTTTTGTGCCGAGATCATCAGCAATAAACTTGAAGCCGAATCGTAGTAAGCGGAACTGAATAATGAATTGCTGCTGTCATTTATTTCAATGAGCCTGTCGGGCAGTGTAATGCTGTATCTGTAATGTTTGTTATGGATTCCCTTGCCGCTGCAAAAATTAAAAATCCCGGCAACGAATAACAAAACTATCAGCCATAAAAGTTTATTTATTGCCATAATCAGTCTTTTGAATTAAGAGGTAATAATTTATGGTTGTGCACTTTTAGTGTTTATCCGTCGCTCACCCAGCCATGAAAATGGCTGCATCTTTTTCCGGCGTTTTAACCCGAAGCCCTGTACCGCAAATTTATTGATGTGCTCCATAGCTTCGGCTACAGAATCGGTGCACAGAAAAAGCCGTGCATCTTCAGGGTTTATGGTTTGCTGTTTTACCATATTCCGGATATACTCTATCAATTCTTTATGGTACATTGTGCCGAATAGTATAACTGGAAACCGCTTTGTTTTACCCACCTGCATAAGCGTAATGGCTTCAAAAAATTCATCCATGGTACCATATCCTCCGGGCATTACTACAAATGCATAGGAGTACTTGGTAAGCAATATTTTGCGCACGAAAAAATAGTTAATCTGCACCCATCTGTCCAGGAATTTGTTGGGTTTCTGTTCCTTGGGCAAGATGATGTTGCACCCAATTGATCTGCCTCCCGATTCTTTTGCTCCCCTGTTAGCCGCTTCCATAATACCCGGGCCGCCCCCTGTCATAACAGCAAAACCCATTTCTACAATTTTCTGACCCATCTGCCTGGCCATTTCATAATAATAATTATCTTCCTTAAATCTGGCAGAGCCGAAAACGGTAACACATGGACCTATGAAATGTAATTTGCGGAAACCCTTAATAAATTCTTTCAGAACATCGAACAGGAAGATTAACTCTCTCCGCCGTGACTGCGGCCCTTCCAGAAACCCGGACTCCTGTTTTGAGCTCTGGGGAGTGAATACGTCAGGAATGTGTTCCATCGGCAAATTCATCAACTTTAAATAATTCATCAGCATAGAACGGGCAATAATGTACTTCTCTTTTACCTTCTTTGTTTTTTTCGAACCAGATGCAATCAAACATATTTTCATTGTACTCATTAGCCAGTACATCGAAATGTATTCCTCTTATAGTCATATCAGGCCCTCCTGATACCAGTCTGACTTTATCTCCAGTATTAAATTTAGGTTCCATGCTCCGAATTTTCATCAAATTTAATTGACATAAAACCGAATGTTCCTAATGTCAGTCAACTGAAAACATGAACTTTGTCATGTTTTATAAAAACTATATATTTTAGGTAAAAAGGAACTTTTATTAATAACAAAAAGCCTCGGTGATTTAAGTGAAGTTTACTTGCTGTTGCTATTCAATAACCTCATTAATTCAACAACTCCCTGGGTGGCAGGCATCTGGATGGGTACAATATTTTTATAACGGCTCACCGGCGGAATATTTTTGTCTATTACATACTTGGTTACTTTCTCTTTCACATAGTCTACCAGGCCGGCAGCCGGGTAAACAACCAACGATGTACCGATGAGCACAAAAATATCGGCATCATACATGATCGGAATTGCTTCTTCTATCATGGGAACAGGCTCTTCGAACCATACCACATGCGGCCTGAACTGGCTCCCATCAGCATCTTTATCGCCCAGTTTTATATCCTGTTTGACCTCATAATATTTATGTTCATTTTTTTCGGTGCGCATTTTCAGAATTTCGCCGTGCAAGTGCAATACTTTTTTTGAGCCGGCACGTTCGTGCAGATCGTCAATGTTTTGAGTTACTATATGTACATCATAAGAGTTCTGCAGTCCGGCAATGGCAATGTGTGCAGCATTGGGAATGGCATTCATTACATCTTTGCGTCGCAGGTTATAAAAGTCGAGCACCATTTGCGGGTTTTTGCGCCATCCGCGTGGCGTAGCTACATCTTCAATGTTGTAGCCTTCCCATAGTCCATCAGTATCCCGGAAGGTCTTTAAGCCACTCTCTGCACTGATACCGGCGCCGGTAAGCACAACGAGTTTTTTCTTTGATTTCTTTTCAGGCAGATCCATAACCAAAGATAATGATATTGTGTAGTAAATCTAACCCTAATGACAGACGATTAACCCTGGCTTTACATGTGCGAATAGTAAAAAATGCAGTGGCTGAATAGTAATCAGAAATGAGATCCAATAAGGCAGTACTCACCTCTATGAGCTTGAAAGATTAATGCCCGGTAGCTGGTACCGGGCATTAATTTATAATATATTTTAATTATGTAATTTGTAATCAAAATCGGTAATTATTTCACACCGATGCCAAAATCATAATACCCATTAGCAAATGTTGATTCAACTTTACCTATGTATACAAAGCAATATTCACCTTCTTCAAGATCTGCTTTTGGTGTTATTTTAAATATCCCGGCAGAAAGCCTTTCATAAGTGAATTCCACTATCTGCTTTTCAGAAATACCAGCTTTTCCACCAAATGCATTTGAACTTCCTACTACTAATGTGCGTTCGTGCTTAGATACATCAAACTCACAAAGGCTGAATAATTTTGGATTAAGATTATCGGCTTTAAAGTAGAAATAGAAGGAAGGCCTTTTATTGCTTATTACAGTTTGGCTATGTGCACCGGCAACTGCTGCTTTTTCTTTTGTTTGAGTGAGCCCACCTGAATAGCTGGTAGCTAAAGCATGCCCGAAACCACCTTTCTTAGCTTCTCCGGCAACAGATGGATCAATCATAATCATTGCATTGGCCGGTTGATCTTTATTGTAATAATAAATTCCCTCATCATGCCATGTGGCTGGATCATTTTTGTTGGCTGCATCCTGTGCAAATACGCCTAAACTGCTTAAAGCAAAAACCGGCAATAAAAATGTTAAAGCTGTTTTTCTGATTTGTGTCATAACTTCTATTATATATGTATTGTGTTTTGGTATTTATGTGATCTAACTTCGCTAACTTATTATTATTTTTTACCAGGCTTAGAAGGGGCTGGTTTAGCCGGAGCAGAAGGTTTTGGAGCCGGAGCTGATGGTTTTGCGCCACCTCCTCCCGGAGCACCTCCACCCATATGAGCTGAACCCGCCGGAGCCGCAGTTCCTGATGTATGACTTGCTCCGCCTGGAGCAGCGCCACCAGAAGGTGCACTTGGAGCCGGGCGACCTGAACCTCCGGACCCTGCACCACTTGATGGAGTGGCAGCGGGACGTCCGGAACCTCCTGCGGCAGCGCCACCTGATGGTGCACCTGCAGCCGGACGGCCAGAACCACTTCCAGCAGCCTCACCGGCAGCGGGACGACCAGAACCACCTGCTGGTGAACCAGCAGCCGGGCGACCTGAACCACCACCAGCGGGTTCGCCACCTGCCGGACGGCCTGAGCCACCTCTTTCAGCTTCGCCACCTGCCGGACGGCCAGAGCCACCTCTTTCAGCCTCTCCTCCTGCCGGACGGCCCGGAGCACCGCCCCTGCCAGCTTCGTTGCCTCTTCTTTCTTCGCCACCTCTTCTCTCTTCACCGCCTCTTCTCTCTTCTGCCCTATGTTCTTCATGACGTGACTCTTCAGCACGACGATTCGACATTTCTCTGTTGCGGGCCATATCTTCGCGGCGAATCCTTTCCATATCTTCATGGCGAACCCTTTCGCCTCCATGGTAATAGTCGTTACCACGGTAGTAAATACCTGTACGTCCGTGCCAATACCTGTCGTCGTTGCTATACCTGATCATATCCTGATGGTAAATGCCTTCATGATATTTGAAATAGTAACCTCTGTAATAATCATGCCTGAGCCATGGATTCACTTCGCCTACGACCACTTTGTAAGCAGAATAAAGATCAAAATTAGCATAGCGTTCCGGAAGTTCAGGAGAATGTATCCACTGGCCATAAGCCGGTTCGAAATAATAATATTCACCTGTTGGTACATTATAGTAAGCTTCAATAGCTGGTATGTAGTAGTTCTCCACATAATTGTAGCCAGTAAGGCCCCAAACCGGTTGAACAGTAATATTTATCTGCGCATTTGCCGGATTGGCGAAAAAAGCACTGATAATAATAGTACATACTAATAAAAATTTGTTTTTCATAAAATTGAAATTTAAAATTTTAACTGTAATAAATTTATCTTTAAAAGAAATTGTATCAAAAAATTAGGGGTAAAAGTAGTGCTAAGAATTTGAAAAGCAAATTATTTTTTTATTCCAGATTTTGTTATAAGTATAAATATGTACATAATGTAATATAATTTTATAGTTAGATTATATACTTTGCTTCTTATTAAAGAATATCTATTTATGCAGGCAGATTGAGTATTATTTCTGGTGCGCAGATGACCATAAGGATGGTTTCTGTGTAGTTTATTTAATGATTGAGGATACTGCAGATTTCAAACATGCAATAATGCAACCCTCAGAAAGAGAATTTGGCATTAAAATAATCTTGCCTGAAACATTCACAGCATTCTATTTATCATCCGCAAAAATTGCCATCATGCACTAAATAATTGTGCAACCTAAGTGTAAACCAAATTTAAAATAGAATCAATCATCTAAACAGTGCCGATTTTTTCTTTCTTTTGCAGTATCTCTTCAAACTGATACATAGTATGCTACCAAAGTATAGTCGGGTTCTGTTAAAACTTTCAGGTGAATCGCTGATGGGTGTTCGCAATTTCGGCATTGATTCCAAGATGCTGGAACAATATGCCAAAGAAATCAAAAAGATAACGGAGATAGGCGTGCAGGTAGCTATTGTGATAGGCGGCGGTAATATATACCGCGGCATGAATGAGGCAGAAACCGGCATAGAACGCGCCCAGGGCGACTATATGGGTATGCTGGCAACCGTGATCAATGGCATGGCGCTGCAGGCGGCTCTTGAAAAAGAAGGTGTAAACACACGGCTTCAGAGCGCCATTAAAATGGAGCAGGTAGCCGAGCCATATATCCGCCGCCGGGCTATGCGGCACCTGGAAAAGGGCAGGGTAGTAATCTTTGGCGCAGGCACAGGTAATCCTTATTTTACTACAGATACTGCAGGCTCGTTGAGGGCAATAGAAATCAATGCCGATGTGATACTGAAGGGAACCCGCGTTGATGGCATTTACACAGCCGACCCTGAAAAGGACCCAACTGCTACCCGTTATGAACATTTGTCGTTTACAGAAGTGATCAGCCAGAACCTCAAGGTTATGGATATGACTGCCTTTACGCTATGCCAGGAGAATAATCTGCCTATAATAGTGTTTGATATGAACAGGAGCGGCAACCTGCTCAGTGTAGTTACCGGGCAGATGGTGGGTACGCTTGTGTCCTGATTATTCATTCTCTGGGATATTTTCAGGTATGCAATAATTTATATACTATTTTGAGGATATCAGCGTTTCCGGTATTCATATGATAATGTGAAATTCAGAATAGGTTATCTAAACATAAAAAAAGAAGAAAGCGATGGGTTTTGAGGTCAGCCTCAAAACCCATCGCTTTTTATAATTCCGATATTTTCAATTATTTGCCATCAGCAGCAGCCTTACGTGGGTTGCGCTCCAGCACTTCATCCACCATGCCATATTCTTTAGCTTCGGCAGCGGTCATCCAGTAATCGCGGTCGCTGTCTCTTTCAACCTTGGCAAGATCCTGGCCTGAATGCAGGGCAATGATCTCATACAATTCCTTTTTCAGCTTGCCTATTTCCCGGGCGGTGATTTCGATATCGCTCGCCTGTCCTTCAGCACCGCCAAGTGGCTGATGGATCATGATTCGGCTGTGGCGCAGTGCAGTCCGTTTGCCCTTGCTTCCGGCACACATCAGCACTGCAGCCATTGAGGCTGCTATACCGGTACAAATAGTGGAAACATCGGGGTTAATGATCTGCATGGTGTCATAAATGCCCAAACCTGCATAAACGCTTCCACCCGGGCTGTTCAGATACATCTGGATATCGCGGGTACGGTCTGTGCTTTCCAGAAACAATAACTGTGCAGTTACTATATTGGCTACATAATCATTAATGGCCTCGCCCAGAAAGATGATGCGGTCCATCATCAAACGGGAGAATACGTCCATTGAAGCCACATTCATTGGGCGCTCTTCAATAATGTAAGGTGTAAGTGCATTAGGTGTCCTGAACAATGAAGAAGTATAACTATCTACTGCCAGACTGCTGATGCCATGATGCTTGATGGCATATTTGCGGAATTCGTTCTGATTCATAAATTGATCTTTGTATTTGAAATTGTGTAGCAAAATTTAATCCAGAATAAAATTAGTGCCATTTAGTCATACTTTTCCATAACTAGTAATAATAAGGGCATAGGAAAGTAATAAGCGGGTTGATAGAATTAAATATGCTGGAGCTGAAAGGCATTAAACCAGCCATTTCTTTACTTTTCCGGAAAATAGTAATCATATGCCTGTTCAATAAAGCCATCGCCCAGGTGAGTTAGATTTATTGAAGTGTATAGCAATACAATACAATCTGATTTACTTATTTCTTTTTTCCAGTCACAGTGATCTTTTAGGGTATTGTCGGCATTATAAACACTGTTTTTTGCGTTGAACAGGTAAGCGAAATAAAACCAGAATTGCCACCCTGTTGTTGTATTTTGCAGTATGTTATTTTCCATCAGGTTAAATACAAAGCTGTCGCCAATAAATACTATCCGGGGCTTACTGGTAGTTGGATATGCAACATACGTATAGTCAGGATAGCTGAATGTTTCTGTTGTGGCTGGGAAAACCAGGTTTTGCATATCGCCTATATCTACATCGGCATTGCGGGGCTGTGTTGTATGAATGATGGAGTTCAGGACGGGGTGCGGCATTCTGATGTTTCTTAGATTTTCAATGCATCTGAGCAAACTATCACCGGCTAAAAATGCAGCATAAGAAGTCCAATGGATACCTGATTTTGAAAAAAGCAATTCTTTACTGGTGTTTTTTAAGGTCAAAAACCATTCATTAAAATCAATCTGGTTAATACCCAGAGAATCCCCTGTTTGCTTAAAAACCTGCAGGTTCGTTTTTCCTTTTCTCTGATGTATATACATTGCGGGTATGTATTCGGGATAATAATAGGCTTTATTTGGGGCATAAACCAGAATCAATGATTTTCCAGACCTTAACAGAGTATCAGATACCACTTTTAATTTCAGCATTCTTTCTCTTATAGCTTTTTCACCCGCAAAATCAGCCCCGGTATACTCATTGATATAACTATCAACAAACATGCAATTTTCCCTCCCCAATATAAATTTACCCGTTATTTTCCTGAAAAGTGAAAACCTAATCTGATTATTTATTCTTACCATGTCGGCCCTGAAGCCTATATGGTCGTTATAGTATTTGCTTTTAGCGGATTGATAGGAACCATTGTACCATTTTTCCAGGGAGAAATCAATATCCGGCGCATAATCGTTGAACCCTTTTAATGCTCCGCTTGTTAAAAATGGGAGATTATACTGTATAAAAGGCAGCAAAAATACGATCAATAAAAATGCAAGTAATCCTTTTTTGATTTTATTGTCCATTAAAAAAATGAAATCAGGAAACCAGCACCTGAAAATCAGAATAAATATACGTTAGAATTGCTGGAAAGATCAAATAATTGCTGTAGAATGGACTTACATGCTGGGGAGGTAATAGTTATAAACAGAATGAATATATCGTTGTTAATCCGGTGGGGTTATTATAAAGATACAATCGGTTTTGCTTAAGTCCCAATCAGTCTGCCGCTGTCAATAAATGGCAGGTATTGCTGAACAAATGGCAGTAATAGTACAATAAAGATCAGGGTAAACAATCTTGATTTTTAATCTGTCCTCCTCCCAAACTGGTATTGAAGGACTGGCATAAAACAAAAAAATAACTATATAAACCATAAAGTAAATTGGGCAGGCAGATTTGCCGGGTACGCTGCGCTATAACCAATGCGTTAATTAAACAAGATATAATAATGAATTCTGCAATTATTTTGCCGCCGTTGCAGGCTAAAATCGTATTTTTGCACCATGCAGGCAACAAAAAACATCACACCGCAAACCCAATATTTTCTTGAAAAAGAGGAAAGATACGGGGCACACAACTACCATCCGTTGCCGGTGGTATTAAAAAAAGGCAGGGGCGTGTTTGTGTGGGATGTAGATGATAAACGCTATTACGATTTCCTTGCTGGATATTCTGCTATCAATCAGGGTCATTGCCATCCCCGGATCATAGAAACCATTATTGAGCAGGCGCAGCAGCTAACGCTAACTTCAAGGGCGTTTTACAACAATGTAATGGGGGAATATGAAGAATATATTACCCGTTTATTTGGTTATGATAAAGTGTTGCCAATGAATACCGGGGTAGAAGCCGTGGAAACTGCTCTGAAACTGGCAAGAAGATGGGGATATGATGTAAAAGGGATTCAGGAAGGAAAGGCAAAGATTATTGCCTGTGAAAATAATTTTCACGGCCGTACCATAAGTGTTATTTCTTTCAGCAGCGATGAGGGTAGCAGGCGGAGCTTCGGGCCCTTTACACCCGGATTTGAAATAATACCCTACAATGATATTAATGCTTTACAGATAGCTCTGGCTGATCCGGATGTAGTGGGATTCCTGGTTGAGCCGATTCAGGGCGAAGCTGGTGTTATTGTGCCTGCAGAGGGTTATATCGCAAAAGCTGCTGAGTTATGCAAAGAAGCCGGAGTACTGTTTATAGCAGATGAAATTCAAACCGGTCTGGCACGTACCGGCAGGATGCTTGCGTGCGATCATGAGAATGTAAAACCGGATATTCTTATATTGGGCAAAGCCCTTTCCGGTGGAACAATGCCTGTATCGGCAGTGCTGGCAGACAATGAGGTTATGAATACGCTGAGACCCGGCGATCATGGTTCTACTTATGGTGGCAATCCCCTGGCATGCAAAGTGGCTATGACAGCGCTGCAGGTGCTTACTGATGAAAAAATGACTGAAAATGCAATGGTTCAGGGGGAGTATTTCAGAAAAGAGCTGTTAGCGCTGAACCATGACCTTATATCTGTTGTCAGGGGCAAAGGCCTATTTAATGCTATTGTCATTGATCATCCGGATAAAGAAACTGCATGGGAAATTTGCCTGGAAATGAAAGAAAACGGGCTGATTGCCAAACCTACCCATAACGACCGCATCAGGTTCGCGCCTCCTTTGGTAATAACCAGGGAGCAGGTAGATGAATGTATTAAGATTATCAGCAAAAGCCTGGAGAAAATTTGAAAACCATGATTTTCGCTGGGTAAATGATTTGTTATTTTTCATTTACGGCTGTATATGCGGCAAAAGTGTTATGTTCTGGTAATTAAACTCAATATAGTTAGCTGGCAAATCTTTATTTATGCAGGTGATATAAATTTTAGAGAATAAATTTTTTATGAAAACCAACTGCTATACCTTTGCATCCCCAATTATAACAAAGGGAATTAATGGAGTCTAACCATTTTAAAAAAGTTACCACAGCGGGACTTTTAATTACATTAGGGATCATATTCGGTGATATCGGTACTTCCCCACTTTATACATTTCAAACCATATTAAAAGAAGGCGGAGCCGCAACCGAAGAACTGGTACTCGGTGCCATTTCGTGTGTTTTCTGGACACTTACCCTTCAAACGACTTTTAAATATATCCTGATCACACTTCAGGCCGATAACAAGGGGGAAGGGGGGATATTTTCATTATATGCACTGGTGCGCCGCTATGGCAAAAAACTGATGCTGCCTGCCATGATTGGTGCCGGTACCCTGCTTGCAGATGGTATCATTACGCCACCCATATCTGTTACATCGGCCATTGAAGGCCTTGGAGGTGTGAAAGGCCTGGAGGGAATTATAATACCGGGCAATCACCTGGTTATGGGTCTTGTAATGACCATCCTTATCCTGTTGTTTATTTTTCAGAGGTTTGGTACTAAAGTGGTAGGGTGGTCGTTCGGGCCAATAATGTTTATCTGGTTTCTGATGCTGGGCGGATTGGGGATTAACCAGATTTTGCATTACCCCCAGATTTTTAAGGCATTAAATCCATTATACGGATTCCGGTTACTCACCTTGCATCCCAAAGGTTTCTGGCTGCTGGGCGCTGTGTTTCTGTGTACTACAGGTGCTGAGGCACTCTACTCGGATCTGGGCCATTGTGGCAGGAAAAACATACAGGTTAGCTGGATATATGTAAAAACCACCCTTGTATTGAATTACCTCGGGCAGGGTGCATGGGTTTTACTGCAGCATAAACAGAATCTGGGTGATATTAATCCTTTTTTCGAAATTGTGCCTCATGGCTTCTTATTGCCTTCCATTCTGGTGGCTACGGCAGCTACCATAATTGCCAGCCAGGCATTGATCAGCGGATCCTTTACCCTTATCAGTGAAGCAATTAGCCTTAATTTCTGGCCCAAAGTGAGCGTTAAATACCCTACCACGGTGCGTGGCCAGATTTACATTCCCAGTATTAACTGGATCTTATGTTCGGGTTGTATACTGGTAGTTTTGTATTTCCGTACCTCAGAAGCCATGACTGCCGCTTATGGTTTTTCCATCACCATAGCCATGCTGATGACCACAATCCTCGTTTATTACTTCCTGAGGTATGTGAAACACTGGCCTTTGTGGATAGTGGTAATTATACTTTTAGTTTTCGTATCAGTTGAGTCATCGTTCTTTATAGCTAATGCCGTAAAGATTGTAAAAAGGTTATTCTTCCTGGTCTTCGAATTCGGGCTGATATTTACCATGTATGTATGGTACCGCGCCCGTAAGATTACCAACAAGTTCCTGAAATTTGTGAATATGAGGGAGTATGTACAGTTGCTTGATGATCTGAGCCAGGATACAAAAGTGCCAAAATTTGCCACCCATGCCATATTCTTAACCAAGGCCAATAATACTTTCCAGATTGAGGAGCGGATCATTTATTCCATTTTCAGCCGGAAGCCCAAGCGCGCCGATATCTATTGGTTTGTGCATGTGGAGCGCACCGATGAGCCCTATACTATGGAGTATACGGTGGAAGAGCTGAAGAAAGATAAAATTATACGGGTAGAATTCAGGCTGGGTTTCCGTGTGCAGCCCCGGATCAACCTGATGATGCGGAAAGTTGTGGAAGAAATGGTGGCGCATAAGGAACTGGATGTAACGAGCCCTTATCCTTCACTAAGTAAGCACAACCTGGCAGCCGATTTCATATTTGTTATTCTGGAAACATTCCTTTCGACAGATAATGAATTTAAAGCCAGCGATGGTTTCATATTGCATAGTTATTTCTTCCTCAAGCATCTTTCATTATCAGATGATAAGTCGTTTGGCCTGGATACCAGTGAAACCCGTACAGAGAAGATACCTATGGTAGTAACACCATTTACCAAAATGGACCTTAAACGCACGCAATTTAAGATATATGAATAGGGTTCATGAAATGCAGTTGATTACTTTGAATCTTTCAAGACGGTTATTGGTAAAATAATACCACTTTATTCTTTTAAAGACATTCTTATTGGCTATTTTTGTTCTTCAAAATCAACTACTCCCGTGCTGCAATTAACAGTAAATGAAAAGCAAACATTTTCCATAACTCAGGATGAAGGCCGTGTTGAGATAAATAGTACACCTGCGGATTGGGACGCAAGCTGGCAGGCCAACGGCCTGATAAGTGTATTGTATAATGGTAAGAGCTTTACTGCCATTATTGAAAATGTGGATCGTAATAATAAGGAAATATCACTGCGCATTAATGGTCAACTTTATACTACATCTGTCAAAGAACCTATTGACCTGTTATTGAGCAATATGGGCATCAACCTTAAGGCCGGACATAAAACAGAACCTGTAAAAGCCCCTATGCCAGGTATGGTGTTGAAAATACTGGTTACGCAAGGTCAGCAAGTAAATAAAGGAGATGGCCTGGTGATACTGGAAGCAATGAAAATGGAAAACATTCTTAAGGCAACAGGCCCGGCTACTGTTAAAGCTATTAAAGCTACCGAAAGGACAGCAGTAGAGAAAGGGGCTGTTCTGATTGAACTGGAGTAGATATTTAAGTCTGAAATATTTAGTATTTTGTCTAAAATTGCAGATAAGAATTCGTAATTCTAAACCTCCAGGCAGGAAGGGTTGAAAATCAGATTCCTAATTAGTAACAGGCGCATTTTACAACGTGAACAGAACGAAATCCGCATATTTATTTTTTCTGGCTGTTGTTTTCAGCCAGGTTGTCGCTGCAAGGCACTTTTCCTATGTTTATATACAGGGCGACAAAGTAACCCCATTTTATGTGAAGATGGAAGGTATAATGATGCCCCGGTATGGTAAAAATTATTGTATTTTATCCGAATTGAAAGCAGGGCCAGTACATATTGAAATCCTTTTCCAGCAGAATATATACCCGTCGCAGAAATTTACCATTATGGTTCCTGAAGGTGGTTACAGAGGTTTTTTACTGGACAGAAAAGACAGCAGTTTTGTGTTATACGATCTGCAACAAAAACGTTATCTTGCCTCCGGCGAACAATGAAATAGCTGAATTATGAAAAAAACGGGTCTTTTCCTGATATTAATAATGGCACTTTTTTCCTGCAAACAGGACAGAAAAAAGTTGCTTACAGGCAAATGGCATGTAGTCGCATTCGAAAACAACCTCCAGAAGCTGATAGGTAAATGGAATGCAGTGCAACTGATTAATCCGGGAATGGATAGTACAGCCAAGCTGAACCAGCTGTATATTGATACTATCGGGAAAAATAATGATGCTGCCACCAATATAAAATTGTACGGTGCGGCCAATATGGACAGTGTGCGAAGACTGCTGCAGATACAATTTGACAGCGCTAAAAAGATGAGGGATTATGGGGTGAAAACAACCTCTTTTTATTTTGGCGAAAATGGATTGGCGCTGTTGTCATTTCAGGGAAATATAGATTCCAGTGCATGGTATGTAGACAGCCTGGGTTATCTGATACTCGATGATATGAACGATGCTACAAAAGGGGAGAAGGTGAGGATGGAAATAGTTTCGGTTTCAGATACGGCGCTTCAGTTGAAATTCAGGGATAATGGCGATTATAGTATCGTTACATTTCATCCGGAGGGTGACAGAATTACAAAAAAGGAGCCGGAAGCCGATACCTGGTTTAATTTCAGGCCAGACGGAATAGTGGAGTTGATTGTAGATAAGGAAACAGATACAGCCAACTGGAACCTGGAGAATGATTCGATAATCAATATCAGAAGTGTGGTGAAAACACCAGATGGTGAACCTATGAGGTGGAACATTCTGGCGATTGGAAATGACAATCTTACCTTAAAAATTATAGAAAACAGCGCTATCAGCAAGCTTACTTTTAAGCGGGAAGGGAAATGAGGCAGGTAATTATTATCTTTGCCGCATACCACTTATAAGTGAAGAATATTTATGAAATTTCATTGAAACATTGAACTTTATAGATATATGGTTGTCAATCATTTAACTAAAATAACTACAGGCGAAAAAGTGAATACTATGCGATCTATACCATTAAGACAAGCCCTGCGCGAAGCTATGGAAGAAGAAATGCGCCGCGATCCTTCGGTTTTTCTGATGGGTGAAGAGGTAGCGCAATATAACGGAGCTTACAAGGTGAGCCAGGGTATGCTGGAAGAGTTTGGCGCCCGGAGGGTGATTGATACGCCAATTACAGAACTGGGTTTTGCTGCTATAGGCGTAGGCGCTGCCATGAATGGTACAAGGCCGATTATTGAATTTATGACCTGGAATTTTGCTGAGCTCGCTATCGACCAGATCGTAAACCATGCCGCTAAAGTGGTATCGATGAGCGGCGGCCAGTTTACTTGCCCTATTGTTTTCCGGGGCCCGAATGGCTCTGCCGGACAGCTTGCTGCACAGCATTCACAGGCTTTCGAAAACTGGTATGCCAACGTACCTGGGCTGAAGGTTATTTCTACTATCAATCCGTATGATGCAAAAGGCCTGCTGAAGGCTGCAATCCGCGATGAAGATCCGGTTGTGTTTATGGAGAGTGAAACTTTTTATGGCGACCTGGGTGAGGTTCCGGAGGAAGAATATATTATACCAATAGGCAAAGCTGCTATCAGAAGAGAAGGCAGTGATGTAACCATTTTGTCTTACAATAAAATGATGAAGGTGGCTATGGCAGCCGCTGAGGAACTTGCAAAGGAAAATATCAGCGCTGAAGTAATTGATCTTCGTACAATCCGACCACTCGATTGGCATACCATTGTAGACTCTGTTAAAAAGACAAACCGTCTGGTGATTGTAGAAGAGCAGTGGCCTTTTGGCAGCGTATCTTCCGAGATCAGCTACAGGGTGCAGAAAGAGGCATTTGACTACCTGGATGCGCCTATACGCCGCATTTGTTCAGCCGATAGCAATATGCATTATGCCCCAAACCTGGTAGCCCTTTATCTGCCCGATGTGCCCCGCACAGTAAAGCTGGTTAAGGAAGTAATGTACCTGGTGAAATAAGGTATAGAAAATTTAGTTATAGAAAAATACATAGCCCATGGTTTCAACCGTGGGTTTTTATAAAAAAGAGTTGATACCAACCGTTTTAACGGTTTACCTGGTAAATGTAACGGTTAAAACCGTTTATGTTTGCCATATTCATTTTACCCAAAGCCGGAACTATGAGCTATATAAATAGGTAAGCAATTTTGAAACAAGGAAATAAAAATAGCGAAAGTGTGTTACCCTTAATGAAACAAAAAAAATGTCCTGCCTGTAATGCTGATTTTTCCTGCACCAATACCGAAATAGACGGTAGCTGCTGGTGCGAAAGTTTCCCATCTATTTTTCCATTAAACCCTGAGGCAGATTGCCTTTGCCCATCCTGTCTGAAGGCAGAAACCATTAAGAAAATCAATGAATATACGGAGACGCTTAGTCCCGAAGAAGCACTGAATAATAAAGCGCAGTTATTACCAAAAACAGCAAATACAATTGAGGGCATAGATTATTATACCGAAAACGGCTATCTGGTATTTACAAAATGGTTTCTTTTAAAACGGGGCTATTGCTGTGGCAATGGTTGCCGGCATTGCCCGTATGGAAACAGCCCATCAACTCAGTAGCTTTGGCAGAAACTGATCATTTTCAGCGCAGTGATTGCCGCTTCTTCCCCTTTATGGCCATGTATGCCCCCCAGCCGTTCCCATGCCTGATCTTCATTGTCCAATGTAAGTACTCCGAAAATTACCGGTACAGGTAAAGTCATATTCAACTGCAGAATACCTTCAGTTACGGCTTTGCATACATAATCGAAATGAGGAGTACCACCACGTATCACTGCTCCGAATGCTATTATGGCTTCGGGTTTTACTTCTTTGTTTTTATAATGCTCCCATAAATACCTGCAGGCAAAGGGCAGCTCAAAACAACCCGGCACAGCAACATTTTCCAGTATCTCGCCCGAGTACTTATGAATGACGCTTTCGCAACCATTCTTCAGTTCCCGCACTATTTTATCATTCCATTCGGTATGAACTATTGCTACCCTGGGCAGTTTTAAAATGTCCAGTTTATGCGTATCCATCAAACTGCTGCTGTTGTGCGATTGTGCCATAAAATCTCTTTTACGGACTAAAGGTAAAGATCGGAAGTGTAATTTTAATTTTAATTACCGGATGGTCTTTCCCGGACAATTGAAAAAAGAATCGGCAAGTATAACGGACCACAAAATAAATATTAGATTTGAAGGAATAGAAAGTGTTCAATATTTATGCTACTAGGATTTGATATAGGAGGCACAAAATGTGCTGTTATTTTAGGTGAAACAGGTAGTAATGAAACAATAAGCATCATTGCTAAAGAGGTGTTGTCAACCAGTTTGCCGGTATTTGAAATGATTGAATTATTGTTTGCAACTGCGGAGGAAATAATAAGGAAACATTCTTTTCAGAATAGCCATTTGGATGGCATAGGAATTGCGTGCGGCGGGCCATTGAATAGTAAAACAGGTGTTATCCTGTCTCCGCCCAACCTGCTGGGCTGGGACAATATTCCCATTATTGAACTGACTGAAAAAAGATTTGGGGTAAAAGCAATACTTCAAAATGATGCCAATGCCTGCGCTGTGGCTGAATGGAAATATGGCGCTGGCAAAGGGTTGCAGAATATTATTTTCCTCACCTTCGGCACCGGTATGGGTGCGGGGCTGATATTGAATGGACATTTATATTCTGGAACCACAGATGCTGCAGGCGAAGTGGGGCATATCAGAATGGCCGAAGCTGGGCCTGTGGGTTTTGGTAAAGCGGGTTCGTTCGAAGGTTTCTGCAGTGGTGGAGGGATAGCCCAATTGGCGCAGACAAAAGCCAGGGATACATTGCAGCGTGGTGGGCAAACACTCTATTGCAATAACGTGGATGAATTAAATTTGATTACCGCCAAAACAGTTGCTGAAGCAGCTTTTAATGGTGATGAAAATGCAATTGAAGTTTACAAAACATGCGGACAATACCTGGGCAGAGGGTTGTCTGTACTAATAGATATCCTGAACCCCGAAATGATTATAATAGGTGGTATTTATGGCAGGGCGCAATCTCTTATTGAGCCATGGATGAATGAACTGATCAGGAAGGAAACATTGCCAATCTCTGCAAGTGCCTGCAAGGTTGTTTCGGCTGCTTTGGGGGAGGGGATAGGCGATTATGCAACGCTGGCATTGGCAGGGATAGTTAATTAAATTTAAAAATGGAGAAGCCCAGGAAAAAATTAGAATTCCTTTCCAATTTAATTTTACTCCAACTTATTCATCATTTAATTAGCTTTATGATTTTACAATTAAATGCGATGGCCGCTACTCAGGACGATAAAATAAAACCGCAACTCCGAACCTTCGACCTTACCATGATAGTGGTGGGATTGGTAATAGGCATGGGCATATTCAGGGTGCCTTCAGAGGTTGCCCATAAAGCAGTCATGCCAGTGATTTTTTTTGCAGCATGGATCATTGGGGCGATTGTCAGTTTTATTGGTGCACTCACATTTGCTGAGATTGGTTCGCGGTACCCGGTGGCAGGTGGTTTCTATAAAATATTTTCCCATTGCTACCATCCCTGTTTTGCATTTATGGTCAACTGGATTGTTGTTATCAGCAATGCCGCTGCCACAGCGGGTGTGGCTATCATGGGTGCTGAATATATTGCACCATTATTACTGCCCAATATGGAGCATGACCTGGCAATAAAATCAATCACCATTTCCTCATTGGTTTTGCTTTATATCATCAATATGATTGGTATTAAAGTAAGCGCCAAACTGCTCAATGGTTTGATGCTGATAAAACTGAGTATGCTGGTATTGCTGATCTCGGCGGTGTTTTTTGTTGCCGGAGATCATACCATGCCCGTTGCTGCAACACCCGTTCAGTCATCCGGCGATATGTTTAAGGCTTTTTTTCTTTGTTTTATCCCGGTTTTTTTCACCTATGGCGGTTACCAGCAAACTATGAATTTCGGAAAGGATATACCCAATGCAAGCCGCACCATGCCCCGGGCCATTTTCTTCGGGATCACTATAATACTCATCATTTACCTGAGTGTCAATTATTCTTATTACAGAATTCTCGGACTGAATGGCCTTGCTCATTCCACAACAATAGCATCGGATATTATGGGGCTCCTGTTTGGTAAAGTAGCCTTTAAATTAGTATCGGTGATAATGTTCTTTTCCGTTATGGCATACGTCAATGTTTCGGTAATGAGCAACCCCAGGATCTACTTTGCTATGGCTGAGGACAAAGTGCTGCCACCCATATTTAAGCGGTTCAACCATAAAACCCAGGTGCAGGAATTTGCGCTTACCGTATTTTGTGTTTTCATATTTATCACCTTGTTTTTTATCTCCTCATTCCAGAAAATACTGGAGCATGTGATGTTCTTTGACAGCATCAGCCTGATTACTGCAGCGGCTGCCATATTCATTCTCCGGTACCGGGCAAAGAAATCGGGTGAGACAAAAGATATTTTCAAAATAAAAGGTTACCCCTACCTGCCTGCTTTCTTTATCCTGATTTACCTGGCGGTAAATATCAGTGTTTTTTATGCCAATCCCTGGGCTGCAACCACCGGCTTTATATTGTTTGTTTTGGGTTTCCCGTTGTACTACCTGGTTAAATATGCAATAAGCGAAACAGACAAAACAAAATCCTGATACCTGTTTTTATGCAACCACGTTTCGTAATACTCCCGGAAAAATTGCTCATTGGCCAAAAGCTTACCATGAGTCTTACCAACAACCGCACTTTTGAATTATGGAGCAGTTTCATGCCCCGCAGAAAGGAAATCAAAAACATTGTTTCTAATGATTTGATAAGTATGCAGGTATACAAAGACATACTGGATTTAATAAACTACAATTATGAGGAAAAGTTTGAAAAATGGGCATCCGTGGAAGTTACCGATTTTAATTCTGTTCCCGTCGGGATGCTGAGCTATGTGCTGAAAGGCGGGCTGTATGCGGTTTTCCTATTTAGAGGTCCGGCAAGCAATGGCCCTGAAACGTTTAAATATATATTCACACAATGGTTGCCTGGTTCAGGTTATGATCTGGACAGCAGGGAGCATTTTGAAATTCTTGGAGACAAATACAAAAACAATGATCCGGATTCGGAAGAAGAAATCTGGATACCAATCAAAAGAAAACAGTAACCCTATCCGTTTCTCTGCTTATTTTGCAGCCAACTTTTACTGTTTATGATCAACCATTCAAAACTGAAATCTCAGTTTCTCCTCAATCCGGATATTACCTACCTTAATTTCGGATCATTCGGCGCATGCCCGCAACCGGTTTTTGATGATTATATAAAATGGCAGCGCCTGCTGGAGTGGGAGCCTTGTCGCTATATTGCTGTGGATGGGGTTAATTATCTGAAAACATCCAGGGAGGCACTTGCTTCTTTTATTAATTGCGATGCCGATGATGTGGTTTATGTTACGAATCCCACATATGCTATCAACATTATTGCCAAAAGCCTGAAGCTGAATGAAGGTGATGAAATCCTGACCACCAACATTGAGTATGGCGCTATGGATCGTACATGGAATTATTATTGCCGGAAGAATGGCGCCAAATATATCCGCCAGACCATTGAATTGCCGGTAACTTCAAAAGAAGCGCTGCTTGAACAGTTCTGGAAAGGATATACCGATAAGACTAAAGCCATTTTCATTTCCCAGATTACCAGCAGCACTTCCCTGCGCCTGCCCGTGAAAGAAATTTGCGACAGGGCCAAAGAATTAGGCTTATTGACTATTGTGGATGGCGCTCATGTGCCCGGGCATATACCTCTCAACCTTGCTGAACTTAAAGCAGATATTTATACCGGGGCCTGCCACAAATGGCTGATGACACCCAAAGGCTGCTCATTTCTGTATGTGAAAAAAGAATACCAGGATTTGTTTGACCCGGTTATTATAAGCTGGGGATATGAGAGCGCAGCGCCAAGCCATTCCCGGTTTCTGGATTACCACCAGATGCAGGGTACCCGCGATTTTTCGGCTTTCCTTACCGTTCCTAAAGCTATTGAATTCCGGACTGAAAATAACTGGGACGAGGTTGCTGCCGTCTGCCGGCAATTGGTAAGGGAAAACTATGAAAGATTCTGCGATTTACTGGGTTCAACTCCTGTCTGCCCTGTCAATGATGATTTCCTCGGCCAGATGTGCAGCATACCGGTTAGTACCGATCAGCCGGAAATGTTGCACAGCCACCTTTTTGATCAGTATAAAATTGAAGTTCCGGTAATGCGGCAGGAAAATAATGTTTTTCTCAGGTATTCTATCCAGGTTTTTAATGACCAGAACGATCTTGATATTCTTTTTAAAGCATTGCAGGAAATTCAACAGAAAACCGATTTATTGAAAAAGTGAGTTAACTGGCATAGAATGCCCTCGCTATAAGCAGGTGTATCAATGGCTTTAATGTGCGTTTTCTTTTTTATAAGCCTGTTTTATTTACTAAAAGCAATATTTAGCCGGAATTATAAATATTCCCTAAAAATTAGTTGGGGCATACTTAATTAATAAGGGATTTTATTGCTATATTGCGTGATGATGATTATTTCCGGGTTATTTCTTAATCATTATAATGAATAATGAGTTGATTTTTCTTTAAGAAGAAGCATTGCCCAAAGTTAACAAGTGTCATTTTATATATAATACACAAATAGTATTTTTATGAAACAAATTAAACCTATAATACTTTCCCTGATTCTGCTTTGCCTCGGTTTTTCGGCTCAGGCACAGCTTACAGCAGGTTTTACAGCTTCCCACCTTGCAGGCTGCGCCCCACTGGTTGATACATTTTTAAATACCACCGAGCCAAGCACAGGTACCACTTATGTCTGGAACCTGGACAATGGTACCAGTTTACTTACACTGACAAATGTTTCCGGTACTTACCTTACTCCAGGTACTTATACCGTAACACTTACTGCTACTAATGGTAGTTCAACAAGTACACATTCGCAGGTAATTACAGTTTATCCCAACCCGACAGTAAGCTTTACTGCCGCTCCATTAGTAGTATGCCCGGGAAATCCAGTGATTTTTACCAGTACCACTACAGGCGGTGTTCCTGGTCCGGTTACTACCTTATGGGCTTTTGGTGATGGCCTGTCCGGAAGTGGTTCTCCTGTTTCACATTCCTATGCTGCTTCAGGAATATACACCGTTACCTTGTATGCCACCAATGCTGACGGATGTTCAGCAACCCTTACCAAACCAGGGTATGTGGATGTAGTAGTGCCTCCGGTAGCCAGTTTCGTAGCTTCTCCCAGCCATTTCTGCAATCCACCGGGCATCGTTACATTTACCAGCACATCCACCGGAACAGCGCCAATGACTTACTCATGGACCTTTGGAGATGGCAGCCCCGGCGGCAGCGGTGCAACACCTACCCATACCTATACAGCTACCGGATCCTATACTGTTACCCTGAAAGTTACCGATGCTGCAGGCTGTACGGATAGTACAGTTATGCCGGATGCTATTGTTATCAGTAATATCCATGCAGCTTTTACTGACCCTGATACAGCATGTGTCAATTCGCTGGTTAATTTTCCCAATACCAGCAGTTATCACATAGGCAGTACCTGGCATTACGGCGATGGTATATCCGGAGGCAGCGATGCCGGCGCTCATGTTTACACCGCTCCGGGCACTTACAATGTAACCCTGGTTGTATTTGATGGTTATTGTTATGATTCAGTAACCCATCCTATCGTGATACTGCCTCCACCGTCGGCTACATTTACCATCACCCCTGCCGAACCTTGCCCAGCGCCAGTTACAGCCACTTTTAATGGAACAATTACAGGCTCTGGCGGCGGGGGCACTCCAACTATTACCTGGTTGTATGGAGATGGTTCTACCGGATCGGGTAACCCGGCTACGCATACTTACCTCAATAATGGCATAGATACCGTTAAAATGATTATCACCAGCGCCTTTGGTTGCGTGGATACTACTACCCAATACTATACTATTTATGACCTGGTTTTCAAGATTCACCATCCGATAGATACGACAGGTTGTGTTCCACTTACCGTCAATTTCTCAACAGATATACTGACCAGCGTACCGGGCCCCGGCTATACGCCATATCCTTACCCGATTTCCACTTTTTCATGGACTTTTGGTGACGGGTCTCCCGGGTCAACTTCTCCCACACCCAGCCATACCTATACTGCGGTGGGCACCTACAATGTAACGGTAACGATTATTACAGCAAATGGTTGCCCTGCAACTGCTACTACTACAATAATAGTCGGTGCACCGCCAGCGGTCACTTTTACAGCCACACCCACTGTTGCCTGTTACAATAATAACGAGATACATTTTCTGGCAACCATTATTACAGGGCCTGTGGGCGCTTATAAATGGCAGTTTGGCGATACTACAGGGGTAGAATATACCACTGTAGATTCGGTAACCCATCATTATCCGTACCCTGGTATATTTTCGGTTACGCTTACGCCTATCTATAATGGATGCGCAGGCGCTCCTGTAGTATTTAATTTTATCACTATCGATTCATCAATGGCTATTATAGGCGATAGTGTATTATGTACACCAGCTAAACGAGTCATGTTTACCGACTTTTCCTACGGGGATAATACCCATATCTGGATGTTTGGTGATGGTACTACATCTACTGTAAGTAACCCTACGCACGATTATCCGTTACCTGTTGTTTATACCTGTACGCTAACTACATATAATTCATTAACTGGTTGCCGCGATACCGCAACAAGAACTATTGACCTTACCCGACCGGTCGTCACATTTTCCACGCCGGATTCCAATGTATGCTCCGGAGCAATAGTTTTGTTTACTTCCTCCGTCACGGGTGGGGTGGCATCCAACTATTTCTGGCACAGCAGCGGCCATTCGGCCGACAGCACTTCTGCTACCTACCTCGATACTTTCAGTTTCAGGGGTATATATACAATTGAGCTGATAATAGAGGACCAGAACGGTTGCTACGATACTTCAACCAGGCTTAATTACCTGCATGTGGGCAGACCTGTCGTTAGCTTCACCGCAGTGCCGGCAAGTGGCTGTGTGCCGCTGGCGGTAACGTTTACCGATGCAAGTACCGATATTGCCGGCACTACCTTCCCGGGGCATGTGTGGGTATTTGGTGATGGTGGTTCGTTGCCTTCCGGAAATCCGGTTGTGCACACTTACACCACTGCCGGTTCATTCACTATTACCGAAACGGTTACCGATAATATAGGTTGTGCAGGTACTGCCTCATTGGCGCTTGTATCGGCCTATAAACCAATAGCTTCGTTTACTGCAAGTAATCTTAATCCTTGCCTTGGCTCAGCAGTAATATTTACCAATACATCCAGTTCTACCACTACCTGCAGCTGGACTTTCGGTGATGGTTCCACATCGACCGCGGTAAGCCCTACGCATACCTATGCTGATACCGGTTTGTATACTGTTTCTCTTACAGTTACTGATATTCATGGCTGCTCTAATACAGCTACCTATCCGGCGTATATTCATGTCAATCATCCGCATGCATCATTTTATATGGACGATTCGATTTCCATATGCCCGCCGCTTACGGTTCACTTTTACAATACAAGTACCGGAGCCACATTTTATAACTGGAAACTGGGCGATGGCAGCATATCTACATTACTGAACCCTACCGACCTGTATATTGCTGAAAGCTATGATACTATAAGGTTGATTGTATCTAACCTTTATGGATGTACGGATACTGCTTATGGCCATGTGAACATACTGGGTTATGCAGGAGCCTTCAGTTATACGCCCGATTCGGGTTGTGTGCCGCTCAATGTGTTTTTCACCGCCGACCTTGCCAATGTGCCCAGCATTACCTGGGACTTTGCAGATGGTACCACTCTGACAACATCTATGAGCGATACCATTACGCATCTATACCTGGTACCTGGCAAGTATGTGCCCAAACTGGTATTAAGCAATCTTACCGGCTGCGAGAATTCGAGTGTGGGTCTGGATACCATAAAGGTGGATGCGGTTTACCCTGGTTTCAAAACAGTTCCCGATCCGGTTTGTCTTTATGACAATGTTACTTTCACCGATACCTCCCGCAGCTACTGGTCACATATCACCAACTGGAACTGGACTTTCAGTGGCACAACCAGCACACTCCAGGCACCAGTTACGTCCTATACTGCAGTTGGTATTTACCCGGTAACCATGCAGATAACTGACGGATGGGGCTGTACAGGCGTGGCTAATGAGAATGTAACGGTTTATCCGCCACCGGTGATTACTGTTAGTCCGGATACTGTTATTTGTCTTGGGGATGCCGCAACCTTGTACGGTTATGGCGGAGTATCGTATACCTGGGCAGGAGCAGGCACTATGAGCTGCACAGCGTGCAACCCAACCCTTGTATCTCCTGCTGTTGTAACTCAGTATACTGTTACCGGTAAAGATATACATGGCTGTACCAGTACCGATACTACAACCGTATTCCTTAAAACACTCACCGTAGCACAGGCATGGGGTGATACCCAGATTTGCTATGGTATACCTGTGCCACTGTTTGACACAGGTGGAACCAAGTACACATGGATACCAGGAACGGGGTTGAGCAACTCCATGAGCTGGGATCCTATTGCAACTCCGCCATCTACCACCACTTATATGGCCATAGCCCAACTGGCAGGTTGCCTGCCGGATACCAACTATGTAACCGTAGTTGTATTCCCGCTGCCAACAGTTACTACCGGGCCGGAGCAGGACATCCTTGCCGGTACTTCTGCTCAATTGACTGCCACGGGAACGCTTATACATAAATATATATGGAAACCGGCAAACTCGCTGAACTGCGACAGCTGCTACAACCCTGTATCCACACCATCGGTAAATACAACTTATTCTGTAACTGTTACAACCATACATGGGTGTACGGCTTCGGATTCGGTGCGGATACTGCTTTATTGCGACAACAGCCAGTTGTTTATACCCAACAGTTTTACACCCAACGGCGATGGAAAGAATGATGTATTCTATCCTCGTGGCAGCGGAGTAAGTACTATAAAGTCATTCCGGATATATAACCGCTGGGGCAATCTCCTGTTTGAACGGACCAACATCAGTCTGAACGATGAATCGAACGCCTGGGACGGCACCTTTAATGGAGGAGCGCCAAAGCCGGATGTATATGTGTGGGTTATAGATGCAATTTGCGAAACCGGCCAGTCGCTGTTTCTGAAGGGTGATGTGACGATAATACGATGATATAAAAGATAGTTGATTTTCTATAGTTGTGCCACACACAAATAGTGTGGCACAATTATGAATAGAAGTGGCATTACACTTCAAAAATTCCATAATAGGTAAGTTGTAATTTTCAAGTGCAATATAAAAATAATGTGACGTTGTTGGCTATGTTCCATTACAAGAGCATTAAAAAAACCAGCAAAATCATTGCATAAGGTTAGAAATATCATTTGAGAAATGGTGCTAATTGGTGATTTTGTAGTTTAATAGTAAATGCGCGGACATTTGTATGCAGACGATCGCCACATCTATCTGAAAAGTGAAGCCTCAGCCAAACGAGTGGCAGAAAGCATCATAAATTACATAGAAGAAAAGCTGTTACTTAAAGTAACCAGGGAGAAGACAAAAATAAGCAGACCGACAGAAAGCACGCTTTTGGGGTTTACATTCTTCCGGAGTGCAAACTTTTTATACTAAACACGGGATAAATCGGCGCATTAGATTTTCACAACAAAGTTTACAAAGGTTGAACACAAAGTGCACCAGACTGTAAGTATATATAGGTAAGAGTATAAAGTGATTTTTTCAAAAATAAGCTTCCTTTTATCCCGATGAAAGTATAAGTCAAGAACATTGGGTAAATAATTGTGGGGTACCATAAGCCTAAATACTACATGGGCTGATGCCCTTTGTATACTCTGGCATCCTGTTTCCTGATGAGTTCTTCCCGATTGTAATACCTGATGTATTGACCGTGATCAAGTATGGTTTTCATTTCGGCATCCATTTTCTTCATCAGTTTTGCCTGTCTTTTTTTCTTGTCGGGCTGGTTGGCGGCTTTGTCCATATCCTGCTGGTAGGAGAGGGATATGGCGCTGATTTTATTCAGTTGGGCGTCATTAATTTGCAGGCTGTCTTTCAGCCATTGAATTTCTTTTTTCGATCTTACTTCGGGCGAATACCTGGGCTGGGCCCAGGTGGTCAATGAGCAGAACAGGAAGATGATAATGCTGCAATACCGAAAAGAAGCCGACAAAAGGTAATTAATAGTAATCGAAGATCCTTTCAGTGATGCGTTTTGGTTTATCATTTTCATATACAATTTTTATAAACCAGTTGCCTTCTTTGTCGTAGGTATAAATATTCTTGATTTTCATTGCGGGTTTGCCCTTGGTGTTGATGCGCTCATTCTCCGTTTCGTTGTTGTGGGTATCGTAGGTATATTTCTGGGTTATTTTTTCGATCAGTGTGCCATCTGGTTTGTAGGTGGCATCGAAGGTATGATTGCCCCATTTATCGAGCTTGCACTCATAAGTGGTTTTGCCTTTTTCGTTGTACTGTAATACCTGAATAACGTTGTTTTCATTGTCGTATTTGGTTATTATTTTTTTGTACCTGTCGGCAAATTCATTGTCATATTCGCGCTCTTCGGTCTGGTTGCCATTGGCATCGTAGGCATAGGTGTAGCGTGATTTGAAGTTACCTGTCTGGTTATAATCTGTAATTTCGGTTACATTGTGTTTGTCATCGTATTTGAACAATTCTTTCAGTTTCAGCCTGCCATCGCCTTCGAAGAAATTTTCTTCCTTAACGTTGCCCTTGTCATCATACTTGTAGGTGTGGCGGGTTTTGAGTGCACCTTTATAGGTTTCGTTCGATTCTATGAGGTTGCCCTGCAGGTCATATTCACGGTTGTAGTTCCATTCCAGGCTGCCATCGCCTTTATAGGTGTTCCAGTCTATTCGGTTTCCTTTGCTGTCTACCTTATAAGAAGCTGAATCTTCGAGGGCTCCATCGCCATTGTAGCGGCTGTTGCTTACAAGGATTCCGCTGTTGTCGTACTTATACAGGCTTTTCATAGCCTTGAAGTGCACATATTCGTTCTGTACGGTATCATCGCCGGCAGTAGAGTTAAATTCTGTGAGAAATCCTCTATCGTTATACTTGCTGGTGGCGGTATGCACGGTGCGCCCTTTCTGCAACTTGCCATCTTTGCGCACTACAGTAAAACCGGTTACCGACATTGTTTTGACCTTGCCCCTGATTTTATCTTTTGCTAGATCGCTTTTGTCTTTATCCTTATCTTTATCCTGAGGATTTTGCGCGGTGGCTGCAAAACATACAAGCAACAACAAAAGAGTGCACTTTATTAATCTCATATCTGCTGATTTTATGCGGGAAGAGTTCAAAAGTACCTTAGTAATCCTGAATTATCAAATGGCAATTCCCAAATGCAATTTAAGACAAGTTATGTTAATTGTTTTCTTAAATTTATATTCACCTTGAAGCGGGTGAAGGGCTTAATTAATTTTCTTTCCAGTAAATGTTTCATCTGTGATTACCCAATCATAGCTGCCGGGAGGAGTATAGCTGTAATGATATGTATAGGATATACTGTCGTTGCCCAGGGAAATCTGAATGGTTAAGGCTTCTGTATAATCATTATTGTTTAGTGCAGCATGAGCAACAACAAAGGAATTTGTGTTGCTGTATAAAAAATTTATATTCTGATGATAGGATGTGCCATTGAGCACATAGTTGCCTATGGCGCGGCTGTAATTTAAAGTACATGTTATAGAATCATTCGCTGTTTTAGTGATGATAAATGTATCGGAAGCGATCAAAGTATCAAAGTTATTTGGCGGATTGGTAACAGACCCCCACTGATGTAACGTGCCAACGAAGGAGCCTGGAACCCTATTAATATGGGATTGGCTTGTTTTTTTACACCCGAATATTATGAACAGCATTATAGATATCACGGGCAGGCATATACAACGATTTACGAGAGGGGAAAAGCTGGTCATAATATTGTATTAATCAGTAGATATTGCCAGATAGTTACCTTTTAAGGATGTTACAAACACCATGCAAAAATAATTTGAAATCAATTTATTACAGAACAATAATCATGCCAAAGATAATTCAATCTACATATGCATCAGGATGAAAAGCTACAGAAACAAGCGAATAGAAAAGGAGCAGGGATTAAGAAGGCGGGAATGAAGCCTTTTTTATTTTACTTTTATCCAATAAAATATTTTATGTCCAGATGCATTATACCTTCAGTCCTGTTATTAATTGCGTTGGTAGCCTCTACTACATTGACCTATGCACAAACTTTTGTTGCCACTTCCGCATATACCGGCCATCCTGTTAATATACATGGTTATCAATGGGATAGATCACCTGCCTGGGTTTATCCTGCCGATTCTATAAAGAAGCATAACCGGCGAATAGGCTTTTTCAATAGTGACGATGGCTCCGATATTGCAGTACGCGGGTTTGCTGGTGGCGCAATATTATCTGCAATTGGTGGTATATTGATGCTGGCCAACCAGCATGACCAAAACAGTTCAGGATTCCAGGATGGGGCAGGTTGCACGGTAATGGGTGGGTGTTTCGTAGTGTGCAGCGTATGGGGGTATTTAATTGTCAAGATAGCCAATCGCCATCACGGTTTTTCTTTGGCTGCCAAGAAGAACAGGGTAGGGATAGCTTATAATTTTTAATTTTAATTTTAGAATATCATTGAAACTAAGTTGCTGCCAAACCTGCACCTAAGTGAATGACTATTAAGAATATTGCTACAATTAGTTTTGCTGCTGAAATAGCTGCTGAAAATAACTGAAAAGGAAGAATGCAGAGGAAATAATTACAGGTTGCGACTAAATATTTTTTTATTAGTTTTTTCATACATTTGGGTATAAAACCGAAAACAATGAAACCATCCCAGAAAAGAAAACGGGCTGTATTTATGCTTGTTTTTATTTTGTTTTCGCAACTGTTGCTTGCACAGGCTAAAACAGATACCATTGGGTTTGTAGCTATGAGGCATTTTGGTTGGCGAAGTTCGAGGCATATGGCATGGCGCACCTATAAAGGTGAAAAAATAAAGAGTGCACATAAGCTATCAACGATTCTGAGGCAGGACCCGGAAGCTTTCAAAATTAATAAAAAAGCGATGCGCTGCCTAACATGGGGCTTAACCCTGGACGGCGCTGTTATAGCAACATGCATTGGTAACTGGGCATCCAATAATTCACACGCAAGCCCTGATCATAACATACCCTATATTGCAGCCGAATGTGGATTTCTGGCTGCTGCATATGTTTGTACTTTATCAGCGCTACGCAATCAGGAGAAAGCAGTGAAGCAATTTAATTCCGATGTTCAAAAGACCGGTTATAATGAAGTAAAGCCGAAGTTTTATTTTTCTTATACAGGATTCGGTGTTGGTGTTGGATTAAGGTTTTAATCAATCAGAACCTGCCAATAACATACAAACTGAGCTATAAGCCCTAGAAAATAAGAGGGCTGCCATTGAAGTCTTTTATTATCTTGCATTTAGATGAATGTACAGGAACAAATTAAGGAATACATAGCCAGCCTGCCTGAGCCAAAGCGTAGCGATATGCAGGATCTGCACGCTCATATAGTTCAGGTTTTGCCGGGTTGCAGATTGTGGTTTGATAATGGTATAAACAGCGAAAATAAAACGGTTAGCAACCCTACCATAGGCTATGGATTTTATACCATAAAATATGCTGATGGAAAGACGAGGATTTTTTTTCAAATAGGTTTGAGTGCTAACAAAACCGGGATATCTGTTTATGTAATGGGTATAAAAGATAAGGCCTACCTGGCCCAAAAGTTTGGGGAAAAATTAGGTAAGGCAAGTGTGACCGGGTATTGCATAAAGTTCAAAAAGCTGCAGGATATAAACCTGGATGTACTTGATGCAGCGATAGTGTATGGGGTAGGGATGAGTGGTGGAGATTAGATTTTTGAAGTGAGATACTTCCCCCAAATGGCTAATTCATTGTTTGAGTTATTATGTGATTGGATTGAGAATATTTGAATCTACTGATCATCTTTCAGACTGCTTAATGAAAGGTAAATTGCCAAATGACCTTGATATCGCATTCCCCCTTTGTGCGGTAGCTTTGAGCGTAAGCGAAGGGGGTAGGGGGATGTTTGGTGCCGATTATTTAATTGTAATATTATGACCAACAAAATCATTCCATACAACCCCGCATTGAAAGAACTTGCCAGGAAGCTACGCAAAAACAGCACTCTGAGTGAAGTATTGTTGTGGCAACAAATAAAAAACAATTCCCTGGGTTTTGAATTTCACAGGCAGGTGCCTATAGATAATTATATAGTGGATTTTTATTGCCATGAATTAATGTTTTGTATTGAAATTGATGGCAATAGTCATGAATTTAAAAATATTATTAAGAATGATATAAGGCGGCAAGAAAAATTGGAAGGATTGGGCGTTCGATTTTTCCGCGTTAATGATATTGATGTGAAAAGAGATATAAAAAATGTAGTTTGGGCAATTGTCGGATTTATTGAAGAAATTAAGAATAGAAAAAAGACATCCCCTAACCCCCTTGCGCCAGGGCGGCACGCAGTCGCGTACGCACAAGGCCAGGGCACAAAGGGGGAATGCTAGACAACATATTTTCAACATTTCATCCATTATCTTAGTATAAATAAAAAACATCCCCCTAACCCCCTTCTCACACTCACAAGGCCCTCGCGGCAAGGGGGAATGCTGCGGAACATATTTTCAGGGTTATCAATAATTTCAGCAGTTCCTCTATTATCTTAATATAAATAAATGAGATATCCCTAACCCCTTGCGCCACAGCGGCACGCTGTCGCATACGCACAGGCCCTCACGGCAAGGGGGAATGCTGCGGAACATATTTTCAGGGGTATCAATAATTTCAGCAGATCAACGATTATCTTATAAATGCCAGACATCCCCCTAACCCCTCCCGATGAAAAATCGGGATAGACTTTCGCATACACATAAGGCCAGGGCGCAAAGGGGGAATGCTCCGGAACATATTTTATGGGTCATCAATAATTTCAGCAATTCACGCATTATGCAAGACAAAATGC
>Ga0364887_10219_pt1 | contig 37603 bp, 30 predicted proteins | sample ExccelJu500001D4_4_FD_206924 | JGI IMG/M metagenome (GOLD analysis project Ga0364887, IMG submission 206924) | Enriched cells from Trout Bog Lake Hypolimnion, Wisconsin, USA - BchlTB.July23.5000.01.D4 | ecosystem: Environmental > Aquatic > Freshwater > Lake > Hypolimnion/Profundal zone | place...
CTATGCTGACATTTTCAAGTAGCCGAAAGTTTATTATGGTTATATTTTTTATTCTCATAATGCAAATCTTTTATCTTTATTCTCTAAAGTAGGTTATACATCTTCCAACTATGAAACATCACTCCGAGTGTCAAAATCATTTCAAATACTTTCTACTTCTTCTCATTACATCATCAAACTTTGGCAAGTCATGTATCTGGTTACGAAGTTTTGCATCCCATCCCTTTTCAAAAATTGCTTCTTTCTTCAATACTTTAGCTGCAAATTGTGCCGGGTCTTGTCCTTTATGTTTGGCTTTGCTATTGAATTCTCCTGCATATTTTTTAGGGTTTATTCCTTCAATTTCTGTTAAGTACAAAAAATCATAGAGATCTCTCGGCTCTGTTCTTCCCATTAATGCCGCCATTTTCTCTATTAATACTTCGGACAGCGGATAACATTGAAGCTTAAATGATTCTTCGGGTAAATCAGAATAAGTAATATACACTTCCTTTATTTCTACAGGAAACTCCATCTTTTCTCCCCTTGTAATATCAATTTTTATATCCCTACTACCCATGTTACCTCCTAAAGGACCGATATAATTCATATAAAATAAAGAACTGCCGCTTTCTTTATGGATATCATCTGTTTTATGTTCCAATGTTATATTGGATTCTTCTTTTACCCAAGCAAAAACTTCTTCAAGCATTGCTTTTAGCTGTGCATGTGTAAATGTTTCATCTAACAATGTAAAATCCAGGTCTTCTGAAAAACGATAATCTTCAATATAACATTTTTTTAATACAGTACCGCCTTTAAATACCATTGCCTGGCTTAATACTTTATGATTGGCAATACCATTCAATGCCCATGTAAGTACATAATCTTTTTCAATCTGTTTATCACTTACTTTATTTTCTGCAGCATATTTGTTTATCTCTTTAGGAAGAATCATATTTAACTATAAATAGGTGATAAAATAGATTGACTGTCCACGTTTTCCTGAAGGTTCCAGCGGTAGAGCATTTTGCCTTCTTTTACTCCTGAAGGTTCCAGCAAGAAATACGATCTAGTTTTTAATTGTTGCAACGTATCTATTATGGCTGTATCGATCTTTAATAAGTCTAACAAATACCCCAGTCTTTTACTTACTGCTAAAGAATCGAATTGCATTGCATAATTCAACATCTTATTAAAATCAATCTGACCTTTACTTTTGTGCAATGCTTTCGCTATTTCAGTTATCCCGCCAGCATACTCCGGTTTAAATAATGCATCAATAAAAGTTTTTTCGAGGTCGGAGCATTCGACTTTATTGAAACTATCAACCCATGTTTTTTTCTTACCAAAAAAATGCTTTTCATTGTGATAAATGAATTGAAAAGGAATATCTTTTATTTTTAGTATTGCAGGTTTGATTTGTTTGTTTACTACAATTTGTTCCTTTAATGCAGGCTGTGTTATCAAACTGTGAATTTGCATGGCAGAATAATAGCCTATATAATACTTTGCTTCGCCAACAATATATTGAGCCAATAAATGCCAATCAGGCATAAAAGATTCAGGATTCTGTTCATAGGGTATTATATAGTAAATTCCTTCCTTTATCCTCATTAAAAGCCCTCTTTTGGTCATATCGCTAAGAAGCCGTTTTACTGCATCTCTGGATGAACCTACCAGGTACTTTGCAGCTTCATTTAGTGTAAAGCAATCCCTGCTATCTTCATTAAGTTTTTGAAGGAGCTCTGCTGATTGTGATGATAATGTCTTATTTTTTATAGCCATATAGTGAGCCTTAAACTCACTGTAAAGATATAAAATATTATATTTGTTAGAATAAAAAGTGCAAAATTCGATTGCATTGACCAGGGCATTCCGATTTTGATGTACCAGTGAAGTCGGATTTGTATTGGCCCTATTTAACCGATCGAAATTGACCAGTTGTAATTACCTCCAAAAATAATTCCTCTAACAAATGAATCGCCGCGGCGATTCATTTGTGTTTGAGCTCCTCCAAGGATAGTTGGATTCTTTATATATTTGATTCCTATAGGTTACTAACTTTTTTGTTCATTTTGCAAAACCTCATCTCATACCTGCCGATCCTGATGGCAGGCTATTGCTTGAAGGGAAAGCGGATGAAGTCATAAAATAAAAGTATTTAAACAGTCATTTATATTATCTTCAAACCTGCATAATCCTTCTCCGGGCCTCCTTATTGTGAATGATCGAACAACAGATGCAAGTATCATTCATGCTGCTTTAGCGGCCAAATAAATCACTATGTTAGTAAAAACATTTGGAAGTGCTGTTTATGGCGTGGATGCCATTGCGATCACCATTGAAGTGAATGTAAGTAATGGACAGGGTTATCTGATCGTTGGATTACCCGATAATGCCATCAAGGAAAGCCTGCAGCGAATAGAAGCGGCCATCAAGACCAATGACCTGGCCATGCCCCGAACCAAGATCGTAGTGAATATGGCTCCGGCAGACATCAGGAAAACCGGATCTGCATTTGACCTTCCTATTGCCGTAGGGGTATTGGGAGCCAGTGAACAACTGGAACAACCCGATAACCTGAAAGATTATATCATGATGGGGGAATTGGGACTGGATGGTAGTGTACAGCCCATTAAAGGGGCATTACCCATTGCCATACAGGCAAAACAGGATGGCTTTAAAGGACTGATCGTGCCCAAAGCCAATGCAAGGGAAGCAGCTATGGTGAGTGACCTGCAAGTTTTTGGTGTGGGGCATATTCGGGAAGTCATTGATTTTATCCGTGATGCAACCAGTCTGCAGCCTGTTGAAGTAAATACCCAGGAGGAATTCTTCTCGGATCAGTATGCCTATGAATATGATTTCTTTGATGTGAAAGGCCAGGAAAATATTAAAAGGGCTTTGGAAATAGCCGCCGCAGGCGGACATAATGCTATCCTGATAGGCCCTCCCGGTGCTGGCAAAACCATGCTGGCAAAACGTTTACCCACTATTCTTCCACCCCTGAGTTTGTCTGAAGCCCTGGAAACCACCAAAATACACAGTGTGGCCGGCAAACTACCTGAAAATGCCTCACTGATCACCAAACGCCCTTTCCGTTCACCCCATCACACCATCTCTGATGCGGGATTGATCGGTGGGGGAAGTATGCCCCAGCCGGGCGAGATCTCCCTATCCCATAATGGGGTTCTCTTCCTGGATGAACTGCCCGAATTTAAAAGAACTGTATTGGAAGTCATGCGACAACCCATGGAAGAGCGAAGGGTAACCATCAGCCGGGCCAGGATCGCACTGGACTTTCCAGCCAATTTCATGCTGATCGCATCCATGAATCCTTGCCCCTGTGGTTTCTACAACCATCCGGAAAAAGAATGCACCTGTGCACCAGGTGCAGTGCAAAAATACCTGAATAAGATCTCGGGACCCTTACTCGACAGGATAGACCTGCATGTAGAAGTAACGCCGGTTCCATTCAGTGAACTGAGTAATATTAACCACCAGGCCGAAGTATCTGCACAGATCAGGGAGAGGGTGATCAGGGCCAGGGAAATTCAGGCAATGCGGTTTACCGATCATCCCGGCACTTATGCCAATGCGCAGATGAACAGTAAACTATTACGGCAAATGTGCAGGATCGATCAAACCGGAGAAACCTTATTGAAGAAAGCCATGGAACGTTTAAACCTGTCTGCCAGAGCCTATGACCGTATCCTTAAAGTGAGCCGCACCATTGCAGACCTGGGTTCCAGTGAGCATATCAGAACGGAGCATTTGGCGGAAGCCATCCATTACCGATCCCTGGACAGGGAAGGCTGGGCAGGCTAAGCAATATCTTATTTGCCATTCCCTTTTTTATTTTGCATCTTTGCCGTTTGTTACTGCCTTTTCGGCAAGTTATTGCCGTCATATCGAACTTATATTAAAACCAATACATGTACGTAGCTATCTGGAACAAATATTTACCAATTATCAGAATTTTATTGAAAAGAGCAGTAACAGGGGAACAGGTGCTTGATTTAAACCGTATTGATTTTGAAAGGGCCGGAAGTGGCCGTAAAGCCGGTTATAAGTTCATGATAGAATTTAATAAGGGCAGGGTTAGTAATATTATCAGTGGCATTCCACTGGCTGCTGATCTGGCTTTTGTAATGATGGATGACAGTACCACCCGCTCTATTTTACTGGCTAATAATTATACCATCAGCTTAAATACCAGGTTTAAAGTAACCATCGTCTGCACCAGTGCAGGTGAAACTCCGGTTGAAGAAAACCCCCTGGAAGAAGATCAGGCTTCCTGATCACCGTTTCCTATACCTATTAGGGATTGATGCATTCAGGATGATTATTTTTTTATCCTGCAATATTTCTGTTTCCTACCCGTCTATCTCAATAAGATGAATGCAGCAGCTATCTTAGAGGTTCCAATGGCGGATAAACAAAAACGCAATATCACACAGGTTATCAATGAATACAGTAAGCGCTTACTGGGATTTATTAGAAAACGTGTGCCGGATGATGCAGATGCTGAAGACATTCTGCAGGATGTCTTTTATCAGCTGATCGGAAATACAGCCCCCATTGAACAGTTAACGGCCTGGTTATTTACCGTAGCCAGAAACAAGATAACAGACCGGAAAAGAAAAAAGAAACCAGAATTACTGGAAGACCTGTATCCTGAAAGTGCAGAGGATGAAATGCTGAACTGGTCTGAACTGTTTTTTAATATAGACGATAACCCCGAAACTGAATACCTCCGTACCCTCTTTTGGGAGGCGACCAATGATGCACTGGATGAGTTACCCGAAGAACAGAGATCTGTATTCATCTTACATGAACTGGAAGATGTTCCTTTTAAAGAAATCAGTACCAGGACCGGTGTACCTGTTACAACCCTCCTGTCGCGAAAGCGTTATGCTGTCTTGCATCTTAGAAAAAGATTGCAGGTATTAAGGGACGAATTAATAAACTATTAAAAAAAATATAATGGAAAAGTTTGGAATGAGAAAAGGTTTCAGAGCCAAAAAAGCAATAGGCATTGCGATCATGGCAGTTGCTGCGATTGCCTTACTGGGATTTGTTGTGATGGGATTGTGGAACAGTGTGCTTGCAGTTGTATTACCTGTAAAGATCATAACATTCTGGCAGGCACTGGGCATCTTTGTCTTAAGCAAGATCCTCTTTGGCGGATTTAAAAAAGGCTTTGGCGGACACCGCAGACACGAATGGAATGAAAAAATGAAGGAGAAATGGGAAAACATGAACCCCGAAGAAAAGGAAGCATTCAAAAAGGAATGGCGTAATAAATGCCGTAACTGGAGAATGTTTAGGGAGCCTATACACGAGCAGGGCCCTGATGCATGATGTTAACAACCAAGAACGGACAGTATCCGTTCTTGGTTTTTTGTATTGGACACAGACTTATGGCAACTGCCTACAACTAATTAAATAATAACCTGCTGTTATGGATATACTCGTTTTTAAAACGAATGTGGAGGATGTAAAACAGATCAAAAAACTTTCGCCGCATCTTAGGAATATACATGGTGTTATCAAGTGGAATATAGACCTGCATGACTGTGATAAGGTACTGAGGATAGAATCGGAAGGCTTATCTCCTCATTCTATAGAAACCTTACTGATCAGTGCCGGTTATTTTTGCAAAGAACTGGAAGATTAGCAGATCGGCTTCCCCTGATTCCCTGATAGTTGTATATTGTTCTCCTAAAAAACAGGTATGCTGAAACAGTATTTGCTATTGATCTCATGTTGTATAATAGGATCTGTATTACAGGCACAGAAAACAACTGCGATCAGATGTGGTTCATTGCTGGATACACGTAATGGTGTGGTACTCAACAATCAGGTGCTATTGGTGAGAGACAATAAGATCGAATCCATTACAGCAGCTTCGGCATTTGATCAAAAAACAGACACGACCATTGACCTTTCGGATTATTTCGTTTTACCCGGAATGATCGACTGTCATACACATGTACTGTTACAAGGCGATATTACCAGCGATGATTATGCAGCACAATTGCTTAGGGAATCCATTCCTTACAGGACCCTAAGGGCAGCCAGGAGTGCAGGTATCAGTCTGCAAAATGGATTTACCACCATCAGGGATCTGGAAACCGAGGGTGCCCTCTATGCCGATGTAGATATTAAAAAAGCGATCAATAATGGGATTATTCCGGGTCCGAGGATGCAAGTTGCCACCAGGGCCATCAATACTGTTGGACATTATGCGATCAGTCCGAGGGATTATAATTGGGAGCTGGACCTTCCGAAAGGAATACAGGAGATCAATGGGGCTGATGAAGCCCGTAAAGCAGTACGGGAGCAGATTGCGCATGGTGCAGACTGGATCAAGATCTATGCAGACAGAGGTTATTACCAGCAGCCCGACGGTAGTTTTCGCAGTCTGTCCAATTTTACAACCGAAGAAATCAATGCCATTGGAGACGAAACCATCCGCAGCAGAAAAAAGATGGCAGTACATGCCATGACCAGGGATGGTATACTCGCTTCCATCCGTGCAGGAGCTGTTAGCATTGAACATGGCAGTGGCATGGATGATGAATGTATTCAGCTGATGGTAGAAAAAGGTGTGTACTGGTGTCCAACCATCTATATCAATGCGTATGTGGCAGCAGGCAGGGCTAAAACGGGCAGTAATATCAATGTTGAGTTTGTAAAAGCGGGTCCCTCCATCTTTAAAAAAGCATATGCCGCAGGTGTAAAGATCGCGTATGGTACAGATATTGGCGGTTATGACTGGAATGAACCCCAGGCCAAAGACTTTGAATACATGGTACAATGGGGCATGCCTGCTATAAAAGCCATTCAGACTGCCACTACAGTAGCAGCCAGTTTACTAGATCTTCAGGGACAAGTAGGCGTATTACAACCAGGTGCTTTTGCAGACATCATTGCCATCAAAGGCGACCCCTTGAAAGACATTCGTCTTTTACAGCAGGTGCAATGGGTAATGAAAAACGGCATCATTTATAAATCACCCAAATAAACTGACAGATATTCTTATTTATGCCGCATTGGCAATTTTTATTGTGCAGCACAATTATTGAAGAACACCCGCAACACATAAACCATGAAAATACTACTGCAATACCTTAAACCTTATAAATGGATGATTGGCCTGGCTTTGATCCTGGCCAGCATCAACCAGGTCTTTTCGATGCTGGACCCCTATATATTTGGTAAGATGATCGATAAGTTTGCTTATCATCCACATCATGTAGATACCGCAAAAACCATTGCCCGCTCTCAGGGTGATTTTACCTGGGGTGTACTGGGATTTTTGGGTTTGATGATCGGCACAGCCATGGTAAGCAGGATCGCCAAAGCATTCCAGGATTACAGCGTGAATGTAATCATTCAGAAATTTGGGGCTTCTGTGTTTACAGACGGTTTAAAGCACAGCATGAAACTTCCGTATCAGGATTTTGAAGATCAGCGCAGTGGAGAAACATTATCCATCCTGACCAAAGTAAGGGCGGATACTGAAAAATTTATTGGCTACTTTATCAATGTACTCTTTGGTATACTGGTAGGTGTGGTTTTTGTATCTGTGTATGCTTTCAGTAAGCATTGGAGTATCATGCCTACCTATATTGTTGGGATCGGATTGTTATCCTGGCTTACCAATGTACTCAGCAGGAAAATCAAGAATATACAAAAGACCATCGTTAAAGAAACCACCATGCTGGCAGGTACAACCACAGAAAGCCTGCGCAATATTGAGCTGGTGAAGAGCCTGGGATTAACGGATCAGGAGATCAAGAGGTTAAACAATAATACCTATAAGATTCTGGGTTTGGAATTACGTAAGGTAAAAAGCATACGATCACTGAGTTTTGTACAGGGAACATTTGTAAACCTGCTGAGGCAGGTCATCATGTTTACCCTGATGTTCCTGATCTTCAAGGATATCCTTACCACGGGGCAGCTGATCACTTTACAGTTCTATAGCTTTTTCATATTTGGCCCCCTACAGGAAATTGGCAATATCATTTTAAGTTACCGTGAAGCGGAAGCCAGTATCAATAATTTCCATAACCTGATGAACCGGGAAATCGATCGTACCCCTGAACATCCCGAACATTTGGGGGTCATTGAAGAACTTGAATTTAATAATATCAGTTTTAAACACCAGACCGCCCAATACAATGCCCTTGAAAACATATCATTTGATGTGAAAAAAGGGGAGACCATTGCTTTTGTTGGACCCAGCGGGGCAGGCAAGAGTACCCTGGTAAAATTGCTGGTGGGCTTATACAGGCCCCAGGAAGGAAAGATCTTTTACAATAAGACAGATGGGAATGAACTGGACTTTGATGATATCCGCAATCAGATCGGTTTTGTTACCCAGGATACCCAGCTCTTTGCAGGAACTATCAAGGAAAATCTTTTATTTGTACGTCCGGATGCAACTGAAGAAGACCTCTATGATGCGCTGGAAAAAGCCAGTTGCAATAAATTATTATCCAGGGCTGAAAATGGTATCAATACGCTCATTGGAGAATCCGGATTAAAATTAAGTGGTGGTGAAAAACAGCGTATCAGTATTGCCCGTGCACTTTTGCGGCATCCGCATTTGCTGATTTTTGATGAAGCTACTTCTGCGCTTGATTCTATTACAGAAGAAGAAATAACCAATACGATCAAACAGATCTCTTCTGAGAAAGAACAGATCACTGTGATGATTGCCCATCGTTTGAGTACCATCATGCATGCTGACAGGATCTATGTACTTGAAAAAGGACAGATCGTAGAAACGGGCAGTCATAGTGAACTGGTGGCTGAAAAGGGATTATACTATGCCATGTGGAGACAGCAAATTGGGGAAAGAAAAATGTTTACAGCCATGCCCGGATAACAGACAATAGATAACAGATTTACTGTTTACGCTTTTATAGAAATAGCTGCTCCCAATAAACAGGTGAGCAGCTATTCTTTTTCAAACTTCTTTTTAAAGTATTCTATTACGGTAGGATCTTCGAGTCCTTCCATATCACTCAGTTCAATTTCAAGAGCCCTATTACTCAGCTGAATTTCCCAGAAAGAAAGAATCAGTGAAATGATGAAACAGATCAGACTACCGGCAAATACAATATGAGCAGCCAGTAGCTGTTCTACATAAATGAAATACATGCAAAGGATACTGCCAATAAAGGTAAGTACACCAAATGCCTGCATGTTCTTGACCAGTTTAAGCCGGAAACGGATACTTCTGATCTGACCATGAATCAGGTGCTGTTGTTCATGGCTTTTATACTTATCGTGCAGGTTCCGGATCACACTGGCCAGTGCCAGAAAGCGGTTTGTATAGGCCAGCATGACCAAACTGATGGCAGGGAATATCAATGCCGGTGTATTGATAGAGATGTCCATAGACTAGTTATTATTAAAAAACCATCACAGCTTACTGTGATGGTTCAAAATTACTGAATTAAAACTAGTCTACTTTTTAAGGGTAAAATCCAAAGGAAAATCCAGCTTAAAGGAAATATTCCTACCCATATTATAAATACCATGTTCTTTGGGGTTATCGTTTGGTGCGGGGTTAAGATAGTTGCCATAGAAATATTTAAGCCTGCTCAGGTGATCCCAATAAGTGACATCGAAAATATTATTGACCATGATATAGAGGCTGAAGATCGTCTTATGCTGACGGTTGACAAAGTTACCACCTACTCCGGCATTGAACAATGTGTAACCGGGTGTTCGGGTTTCCGTAGCGTATGCTGCATAGAACCTATTTTGGTTACTGTAATATTCCATCTGCATTTTCACAAAACCATGCCTGATATGAAATGCCTTAGAATCAAAATCAAAGCGCAGTTCAGATGAACCATGGAGGGGTGGGATCTGGGGCAGGTACTTTTCAGAATCAGGAACAGGACCGGAACCCGCAGCGCCTTTATTCAGGGCATTAACAATGGATAGACTGTTTTCGAAATGCAAGAAACGTGTTGGGTGGATATCTATATTAATTTCACCTCCAAATAAGTTAGCCCTGGATTCTTCAAATTTAAATGTAGAATTACCGGTAACAATTACAGAATCCTTACCATTGACACCAATCAGCTTTTGATTGTAGATATAATTATTGATATCATTATTAAAGACATTCATTTCAATTACTGCATATTGAGAAACAAATTCCAATCCGATGTCTTCCTGCAAGCTGAATTCTGACTTGAAATTGGCGTTACCGATCTGGTAAATATTTGTTCCGGGATGTACCCCATTGGCTGAGATTTCGGCAATATTGGGAGCCCTGAATCCTCTGCTGATATTGGCTTTGAGCGAAACTTTTTCTGAAAGTCGGTAGGTTGCACCCAAACTTCCGGAGGCACCGGTAAAAGTATGATCGTAATTGGAGAATATCTTCGCTGCTCCAACTGTATCCGCACCTGATACAGGCATGGAAAAGCCAGAAACAGGATTGGGAACTGTATACAGTTGATCATTGTGAAATGAACGCATATCATAACGGATGCCACCCGAAATATCCAGTTTTCCAAAGCTGCGTTTAGCGGTTGCAAAGGGGCCAATATCAAACTGATGATAAGAAGGAATAACAAAATCAGTACCATGGGTCACTGAGTTTTCTTGGTACATACCATTGATCCCCAGTGTAATATCCCAATTACTTACATCCCTGAGGGTATATTTGATATCATAGTTCAAGGAATTCAGTTGCAAAAATAATCCTGCCACATCCTGGTATGGAATTTCCGGATGGTCAAATTCCCTTCTGATACTTCTTTGAATGCCGAGGTTCAGCAATATCCTGGAACCATTGTTCAGTATAAAATTATTGGAAGAAAAAAGCCTGTAATGCTGTACATGCTGGTGCAGGGTAGCAATTTTATAGCTGTTCAGATCTGCATCAGACACAATTTGCCTTACGGTATCAGCTTCAGTGATCTGTCTGGTAAATTTCCAGGTGGCACTATCCCTGCTTCCATCGGGAATTTCCTGTAGGTCGTCGAACATCACAAACGATAAACGAGAATATCCCCATTTGCGATGCAATCCAATAGTAGCATTGGCATCGGTTTCATTGAAAGCAGTTGCAAAAACACGGCCATCCACCTTATTCTGGTAATTGGTAGCTTCTTTATGAGAAATCCGGGCCAGCCATTCAAAACCATTTTTGGTGGCACTCAGCATCCCGGATCCTCCAAACATTTTGTTGTTGGTCTGGTAATCGTAGGTAATATCCCCTACCATTTTACCCTCCGGAGCCGGTTGCGTAGGTATCAGGTTCACCACACCAGCCAATGCATCTGAGCCATAGCTTAAACTGGCTGGTCCTTTTATCACTTCCACCCTGTTCACGGCATACTGATCCACTTCAATACCATGTTCATCCCCCCATTGCTGACCTTCTTGTCTGATACCATCATACAATGTGAGGATCCTATTATAGCCCAATCCACGAATAAAAGGTTTACTTACATTAGGCCCGGTGGTAACTGCATGAACACCTGGTATCCTGGCAATCGCATCAATGGCATTGGTACTGATGTTGGTAAGCAAATAATCGTGACTAATAGATACGATAGGAACTGGGTTCTGACGGATCTGTGTTGCTTTTGAAGATCCGGTTACCACTACTTCACTTATTTCGGCAGCTGTTTCTTCCATAACAAAATTCACATGTTCCATTTTGCCGGAAACCATGATCGTACGGGTGATACTTTTATACCCTTCAAATTTGATCTCAATAAGAAAATTACCAGATGGGATATTTTTAAATCTGTAGTTACCCGAAGAATCAGATACAACTCCCAGATTAAGATCATGAATAAATACACTGGCCCCGGTAAGTGGATGATTGCTCTTTTGATCTGTGATCTTGCCTGATAAGCTGGCAGATTCATCAAAAAAAGGGTATTTATTAAAAGTAGATGCCAGTAAGATATTTGTTGAATTGACCCCTATTAATAAAAATAGAATTAAAAAGGTAAAGCCATTGGACTTCTTGTTCATTGTAAATGTTGATAGAAATAAAAAATAATTCCATGCAGAAACTGCATGAATGATGCCAAACTAACAAAATGAACCAATAGAAGGTGGCCCCCTGAAAGAGCGATACTGAATGAATTGAGGAATAACATTAAAAAATTTATCCGCTTTAAAAACTTCAAATTCAATAGAACTTGTCAGTATATTTTCTCTAAAGGCCGGAAGAAAAGAAGTTGTTACAACGAGAGAATCGCATTGGCAGTTAAAACCTGAATTACGGATACATGAATTTGTATGATTGTCATCAATATTTGGGCTAACCTGACTATCCGTATGATTGGCAATATAGTCATGCAGAATTCGACGAGGAGTGATACTAAAAACAAAAAGTAGTATTAAAAAAGATGCTGTAACACTTTTAAAATGAACAATATTTTTAGTTAAATGAAACATTGTTGCAATTATACGGAATTATTGATTGAAAATGACCAAGGAAGATGTTTTTTTGATAAATGGCAAGTTCCTGCATTTTTGATACTTTTTTGCCAGACTCTCTTAAAAACGGCTTTCTTAAAGAAATAGTAACCAGCAATTCCCTTACGATCCTGCAAAAATTAGCTGTACTGGCAAAAAAGCAGACGGAATTACAATTTAAATGCAGAATGAAAAATAAATTATGCAGCATTTACAATCAACATATGTCTTATATTTAAGGGTAAATTATTATCCCCTAATGACTGAACAAGCAATAATAGCTGGCTGTCTTCATAATGATCCATCGTCTCAGCGAGAATTATACAGCAGGTATAGTCCTAAAATGCTATCGGTATGTTACCGGTTTGCACAAAGCAGAGAAGATGCGGAAGATATGCTGCAGGAAGGGTTTATAAAGATATTTTCCCAGATACATACCTTTCAGAATAAAGGTGCTTTTGAAGGTTGGATCAGGCGTGTTATTGTGCATACCTGTATCAATTTCCTGAAAAAGTATAAAAAATTCAATGAAAGTCTGGATCTTGATTATGCGCAGAATCAACCGGTTAGAGAAGAATCTATCGCTTCCATTATGCAGGGGAAACAGGTCATAGAATGTATCCGTTTATTACCTGTTGGTTATAAGACTGTATTGAATTTGTATGCACTGGAAGGATTTAGTCACAGGGAGATCTCTGAAATGCTGGATATTGAAGAAAGTACCAGCCGGAGTCAGTATACGAGAGCCAAATCAATGCTGGAATCGATACTGATCAAAAAAAGGATTATCGAAAATCCGAAAGAAGAATTCAAATGGCTTGCCATTTTACATAAATAGACATTGTGGGATACCATGGAACTAAACAATCATTCAAATGACCAGTTAGAGCAATTCCTCAAAGAGGAGGTTGCTGATCATACGATGTATCCTTCAGAATTTGTGTGGGAGAACATCCGGACTGAAATTCATGGTAATCCATCATGGCCGGCATTGTCTTTTATTGCTATCACTATCATCTTTGCGCTTACTATTTCCACATTATACAATTATCCACCTAAGACCATTACAACTAGGAATGGTGCTCTTGTTAAAAAGACCGACAAATTATTGACAGCGAACAATACGACTGCTGATATAGCTGAAACTGAAAATGAATCCATTGAAAAGCGAATTAATGATGAGATCTATTCCACCGTTAGATGGTCTGCTGAAAATGATAATTCCGGACAAAACTTAACTGCCAATGCTGTTCCTGCATTGTTACAGAGCACTATTTTACAACCTATTACTATTGAGAAGGGTATTCCGGTTACCAGTATAACTGTGAACCGTCCGGCCCCGCTTAAGAAAGAATTCATTTCAGGGTACAATATTTTCTTTGATGAACCTGTAAATACCAATCTTTCCGACAATGCAATTGTAACAGACACAAAGCCAGCTATAAAAAATACCAAAAAAAGCAGGTACCAGAATTTGGTTCTTAATAAGCATTCCAACTTTTCAGATGACAACTCAGTTGATGACTATTTAAATCAGTTTGGATTTCAAAACAATCAGGGGACTGTAGTGTCAAAGAAAAAACGTTTTGATTTTCAGATGTACCTGACACCATCAAACAGTTACCGTAAACTTCAGGTAGCCAATCCGGTTAATAATGGACCGCAGGGAACACCCATGATTCCTTTAAACATCATGAACAGTATCAATAAAGGTATCAGCAATACACCGGTACCTGGAATTGAAGCTGGAACTGCCATAACTTATAAGCTGACCAACAGGATCAAAATAAAAGCAGGATTACAATTGAATGTCAGACAATTTTATATTGATGCAGGTCAGGTGTTTGGCATTTCCACTGCGGGATTGGTACAAAATAACCACCTGGATTCTGCAAGTTTGGCCTCCTTATTTTCAAAAAATACAGGGAATAACCTCATTACGAATTATTTCAATACCAGACTGGACAATAAAATTTACCAGTTATCTGCACCTGTGGGCTTCCAATGGGATATATTTCGGGTACACGATTGGGGTTTAAGTACCAGTGGAACAATACAGCCTACATTAACATTGAATAAGAATGAGTATCTGGTAACCAGTGACTTTAAATATTATTCAAACGGGGCAGCCCTCTTCAGGATCTGGAACCTCAATTCAAGTATTGAATTAAATGTAACTTATAGAGCAGGTAATCTTATTTGGTTTGCAGGCCCTCAGTTACGTTTTCAGTACCTGCCTACATTTAATAATGCTTATCCTGTAAGGGAGTACCGTAATGATTATGGTTTCAAAATAGGGGTTTCAACTTCATTATTCTAAAATTTGGTTCAATTACTTGTCCTGATTTTTGCGCTTTAGTTCTGCTGCTTTGAGATAATTTCGCAGTATGTTCAAATACATCGCTTTATTGTTGGTTACGGGTTATCTTTTGAATGGATGTCAAGATAAAAAAACAACTGTTTCAGAACAATCTTCCCTGAAGGATACCGTTCAGTTTTTTCCGGTTAATGATTTCCTGGAAGCCGATATCAAAAATATCAGGGAAACCCACCCCCGTTTATTGAAATCTTCACAAAAAGACAGTCAGCAAATAGTTCAATCGATCATAACATTTGATCAATTCGATTCAATAGCGCAGCTTTTTCTTTCGAAGGACATTACCACGACAAAATGGAAATCACATTTCTCCGAATCTGCTTTTCATGACCTCTCTACCAGTAGTATCGTTTTAGAATATACTGCGACTGATACAATTCCTGAAATAAGAACAGTTACCGCACTTCTGGATGATAAGACCAATACCCTTAAAAGGGTTTTTATACGGGCATTTGAAACGGTTAAAGGTGAACAATGGATCAACCAGTATAACTGGAAAACAGGAAATAATATTCAGATCATCAAATCCCGGCAAATAGGTAATGCAAAACTTACGGTTGAAACCATTACCGTTTCATGGAATATAAAAAGCTAATGTACAGATGACAGGCACAGAATTTCAGCTTATTGCAGCAACGATCCCACACCAGCCGGGTATCTATAAATACTTTGACCGAAACAATGAATTGATCTATGTTGGTAAGGCAAAAGACCTCCGAAAGCGTGTTAGTTCCTACTTTACCAAAACATTTACCAGTTACAAGACCCATGAATTGGTTCAAAGGATTGATCATCTGGAATTTACGATTGTGGATAGTGAGCAGGATGCTTTCCTGCTTGAAAATGCATTGATCAAACAATTTCAGCCAAAGTATAATATCAATTTAAAAGATGACAAGACCTACCCTTATATTGTCATTAAAAAGGAGTCTTTTCCCCGCATCTTCCTTACCCGTAAAAAAATCAATGATGGATCTGAATATCTGGGTCCGTTTACATCTGCAGGTAGGGTAAGGGAGCTGATCAGTTTTATCAAGCAGTTCATACCCCTGAGAAGCTGTAAGCTCAATCTCACAGATTCGAATATCATGAAGGGGAAATTTAAAGTATGCCTGGAATATCACCTGGGCAACTGTAAAGGTCCATGTGAGGGTTTACAATCCACAGAAGATTATGCAGAAGGCATTCAACAGATCCGTCAGATCCTAAAGGGAAATCTGACTGAGGTGATGGCACATTTTGAAAAAGAAATGCTGGCGCTCGCAGCTAATATGTCTTTTGAAAAGGCAGAACTGGTTAGAAAAAAACTGGAACACCTGGAAAACTACAGAGCAAAATCTGTCATAGTAAGTGCTCATCTAACGAACCTGGATGTTTTTTCCATATTGAAAGACGGTGATAATGCTTATGTCAATTACCTGATGGTTCAGAATGGAACGATCGTTCAGACACATACGGTGCAGCTTCAAAACAAACTGGAAGAATCGGATAGTGAGGTGCTCAGTTTTGCCATAATGAACCTGCGGGAAACATTTAATAGTATAGCCAATGAGATCATTGTCCCCTTTCCTATTGAATTTCCCGATCCAGAGATTACGATAACCGTACCTAAAGCGGGAGACAAAAAGAAATTGCTGGATCTATCGCTTAAAAATGTGAATTATTATAAGGAAGAACTTCAAAAGAAAAACAGATTACACCTGGAAGAAAAAACCGAACAGGAAAAGAAAGATGTGCTTTCTGAACTCAAAGAATACCTCCAGTTACAGGAATTGCCATTGCATATTGAATGTTTTGATAACAGTAATTTCCAGGGAAGTTATCCGGTTTCTGCAATGGTTTGTTTTAAGGATGGTATACCCAGTAAAGCTGATTACCGACATTTCAATGTAAAAACAGTGCAGGGGATCAATGACTTCGCAACCATGAAAGAAGTCGTTTACAGGCGATATAGCAGGTTGAAATCCGAACAGGCAGCACTTCCTCAATTGGTAATTATAGATGGCGGTAAAGGTCAGCTAAGTGCTGCAATGGAGAGTATAAGGCAACTTGATCTGAAAGGAGAAATGACATTTGTAGGATTAGCCAAAAATGAAGAGGAATTATTTTTTGATGGTGATAGCGAGTCCGTAAAGCTTCCCTGGAACAGTGATAGCCTGAAGCTCGTTAGGAGGATCAGGGATGAAGTGCATCGATTTGGAATAACCTTTCACCGAAATAAGCGATCTAAAGGCACATTTAAAAATAAACTGGAGTCGATTAAAGGGATAGGAAAAAATACCGGCGAAACTTTGCTTAAAAAATTCAAGTCAGTAAATACCATTAGTCAGAAAACGGAAGCGGAATTATCAGAAGTAATTGGCAAAGCAAAAGCCAAGATCGTATGGTCGCATTTTCATGACCAGGATTCATAAAATAAAAAAAGGGCCAGAATAAAAATTCAGCCCCGTTTTTAAAATCCAATATCCTATGAAAAACCGTAACGAAAGTATATAATAGTTAACAATAAAACAATAAGTTTCAATGATTTTTTTATTACGTACTGTTGATCATAATAAATAAATAAAAAAGAGAGGCAGTTTGCCTCTCTTTTTTATTTATTACCACTTGCATACCATTTTTAGTATTGCCAAAGGTCCTGTTCGTAGTTGAAAATCTTTTCTTTGATTTTTTCACCCTGCCATAACATATACAAATGATCATCATTGGCAAGTTGCAGTAAATCCTTATTTTGGGGATTGTCCATGGTTGTTTTTACAATGTAACTGCTGAACATTCTGCTTTCAAACAAGTCTTCCCAGGTCATCCTTGCACCTGTATTTTTAGGATTAAAGATTTCAAAACGACTTAAAGTAGCCCTTAGATCGGGATAGTATACCCAAAAAACAGGTTTACTGTAACGGAGGGTTCTGGAACCATCTGCATTTTCATTGTAAACATCCAGCATAGGCGCTATACCCAAAATCCTGAAGAACATCCTGGAAGTTTGTTTGCTGAACAATACCTCTTCTTTCACTTCAAATTTGGTTATTTTACTTGGATCAAACTCATCTACAATAATGGTGTCTTTTTTGATTCCTTTGCTTCCATCAGGATCCTTTGCCCAATCTGGAACTTCCTGATGCCTTGGTTTACCAACCAGGCTCAGTGCAATCTGCTTATAGGTGATAGGCGTAGTGAACCTGTCATCAATAGGACTAAATGCATCAACACCACCTTTTGTAGTACCATCTTTGATTGCTTTTAGCAGGATACTGATAAAACGTTGGTTGCCATTATCATCATCTGCATTGTAATTAAATGGTGAGTTGATTTTTTCCCTGGTATCAATTACCCTCCAGATCTTCTGTCTGAATACAGCATTATCCTCCCTTATATATTCATATTCTAATGGAGCACGAACCTTGATATAAGAACGATCTATTGCATTATCATTTCTCAATGAGATACTCACTGAATCAATTTTCAGATTAGGAATCGTGTCTAATGCAACGCTTTCGCCACCAGAACGTTGCTGAGCCAGTTTGATACTGTCTGACCTGTGTACAAGTTCCAATGAATCCAGTCTGGCTACATTACGTAAGCTGTCAGCCAAATGCTGTTGTTTAGCCCTCGCCTTTGCTGAAGCTGTAGTTGGCTTTTTCTTTTTCGCTGCAGTCTTTTTAGTCTGCTGTGCGAAACTGCATATAGCCAGGATACATATAATGGGCAATAAAAAAAGCTGTCTTTTCATATTAATAAGGTCTTAATTATCTCAGTGTGAAAAATATGCTGGGTAATTGTCTTTCACGTCCATCTGGTCCTTTTACCCTGATATCATCAAAATAGATCTTGGTTCCGGGGGAAGATCTTTCGACCAGGTTTGCAGCACCACCATTCCATCTGGGACCGCTATTCTGGAAGTCAAGTGGCGTAGATATAGAGCCACCATAAGCACCCAATCTATACCCTATTACCTGAAAACGGGCATCAAACTCTGATTCCAGTAATTTGGCAATTAAGCCACCCTGCGATTTAAACTCAGCAGCAGAAATAGCACCACCTTGTTTTTCATTTACTACAGCAACAGGATTAGGAAGGTATTTACACCTGATCGGGAATGAAAACTTTTTACCACCTGCATCTACTACCAGTGAATTGATTCCTGTAGTAGTGGGCAAGATCATATACTTACCACCACCCAGATTCTTCACTTCACCCGCACTAAAACTTACACTTACTTTTTCACTCCCTACACTACCACCGGATACCGTAATAGGATTTTCTACACCAATATATGCCACGTTCATCTTTTCAAGGAATATAGAAGCACCGCTGGGTAATCCTACCGTATATTTTACCACTTTTTGAACAGTGGTTTTTGTTCCATCTGGTTTTGTATATTCTATATTAACTGGCACATTGTGATCTCCAACTCCTGATGCCTTTGTCGTATAGGTTACAGTGCCATCCGAACTAAGATTTTGATAAGAGCCATTGATCGAGATATTAGGCTTTGCAGCAGCACTAAATGCACCTACACCTGCAGTTATATGAATTTCATCACCTTCCATTGCATATGACTTATCTGTTTCTGCAATAGCCGCAAATTGGTCATATTGAACTTTTACTTCTCCAACTTTACTAAATAAATATTCCACGATCTGAGCTTCACTATTCTTAACATCATTCTGGAATTTACTCAAGATAGTCAAAGCTGCTATCGTTGGGGTCATATGAAAATAAGCAGTGGTCCAGCTGATATCTGAATTTCCGGATTTTGATTTAGGTACCGATAAATCTAGTGGTAATGAATTAGCAAAATGAGCTTTTGCTGCTGTATCTACATCAAGAATCTGTGCTTTAAAATCAGTTAACTTTTGTAATAACTCAGGACCTTTTCCTTTTGTATCAAATAATCTTGTAGCAGCTTCCAGGTTTTCTTCTGCAAATTTTTCTTCCCCGTTTTCATCTTTATGTAAACCTGCTTCTTGTTTCAGTTCTGTTTTTAATGCATCTATATAATTGTATACTTCATCAGAGATGGCTTTTGCCTTATCTGCTTCAGGTTTATAAATGGCTGCCTTATCTTTTGTTTTAGGATCCTCCAGCATTTTCTGAAAAGTATTGAAAATACCCTGATTCTTATTTTCAATGATATTATTCGCATTATTCAAACTATTATTAACCGTCTTAAAAGCATTCAGGATCTCTGATGATACATTCAGTGCCAGCAATGCTGTTAGCACCAGATACATCAGGTTGATCATTTTTTGCCTTGGCTCTTTAGGTAGTGCCATTTCTCTTTACAATTTAGTAATGTATAATCAGATTCAACGTAGCCCGGTTAGTCCAGACTATCTGCCCTGCATTGCAGTCAGCATGCTACCATACACCTGGTTTAATTTACCCAGGTTATTGGCCAGGATGGTAATTTGTTCCTTGGCTTTAACTGCATCATCAGCACTACTATTCATAGCAGCAGAAGCCTGAGCCAGTTTACCATAGAACTGATTCAAAGATTTCAGGTGATTATTGCTTTCCTGCAATTCCAGTTCATAAATGGTATTCAGTGAGGTCAGGTTCTTGGTTAGTACCTGCACCTGTGCATGAAATTGTTTGGTATTTTCAGAAGCTGCATTGAAAGTTGCCAGAGAACTGGTAGCCATATTAACAGCACCGGTAACTGATCCCAATGCTACTGCAGCATCATTTGCCTTGGCAGAAAAATGCTGGGTAGATTTGATCACATCTCCAACTTCACTGATATTTGAAACAGTTGAATTCAGTTTCTGAAAACTGCTACTCAACTGAGTCAGTTTTTCTGGAGTGATATCCGCATCTGCAAACAGCTTATTAAAGGAATCAGAATGTTTTTCGGGTTTTAGTTTAGCCTGACCTGGAATATGTACCTCATGATCATCTATCGCAGGATAAATAATATACAGCACACCATAAATTAAAAACACGCCGGCTTCAGTGGTCAAACCAATTTTTAGCCATAAATCAGCATCTTCAGAATGGAGGATCTTTCTTAAGGCTCCCCAGATAACTACTGCCGCAGCAATAGAAACTAATACATCAACCCATTTACTTACTTTAGGAGGAATTGCAGCTGCCATGTTCTATTTTTTAAAATTGTTGGGATTATTGTTATTGGTATGTTCCGGAATTTCGTTTTAGCCGGATTTAATAAATATTTGAGCATTATCTGCTGCTCCTTGGTGCCAAATCAATGACACAACGGAAGCCGATATAAGATTTGGAAGTATCCTGGTATTCAAATGCCCTTGCACTGGTCTGCAGGAAAAATCCTACATCTTTCCAGCTACCACCTCTGATCACCTTCCTTTTCATCAGGGGAGGATCAGTGTCTTTAGCGTCATAACGAACATCCGGACTCATATCCGACATGAAATTATAGGCACTTTCATTAAAGTAAGAACTGGTCCATTCTGCGACATTACCAGCCATATTATATAAACCATAATCATTGGGCCAGTAAGCATCCGCTTTCACAGTATAAAATCCACCATCTTCAGCATAGTTGCCTCTGCCTGGTTTAAAATTAGCCAGCAGACATCCCTTTTTATTACGGATATAAGGACCGCCCCAAGGATATGGTGAGCCTGTTCTTCCTCCACGTGCCGCATATTCCCACTCCGCTTCACTGGGTAGCCTAAAATCGCTCTCCACCGCAAACTTTCTTTTTTCAAGTGAACTGTTCAGATAATGTGTTCTCCAATGACAAAAAGCTACTGCCTGCTTCCAGGTTACACCCACAACAGGATAGTTTCCAAATGATGGATGTGAAAAATATCTTTTGGTCATGGGTTCATTGTAAGAGTAAGAGAAATCACGCATCCATACCAAAGTATCCGGGTATACATGTTCATTCGTACGGTCGATAAAATTCTTTCTGGCCATTCCCGCATTCTCTCTTTTAGCAGCTTCAGATAACCTGAATGTTTCCATCCGATAAATGATCTTATCAGGATCGATATCTGCTTTACCGTATAAACGGTTATCGGGTGCCAGTATCAGCTTATTGCCCAGCTTTTCCAAATTGGAAGCATCATATTTAATGGTCTTCGCTTTTACCCAGTCTATTGCAATGGCAGAATCACCTCCATTTCCGGAAGCCCCTGCCCCAGACTTATAATAACCCAGTTCTTTTGCAGCCAGTGAATCCCTCACCCAAAACACAAACTGCCGGTATTGGTTATTGGTTATTTCAGTAGCATCCATCCAGAAACCTGGAATAGAAACCTGCCTGTTCCTTGCTGTATAATTGTAATTAATATCCTCATCACTTGGACCCATATGAAATGTTCCTGGGGGGATATACACCATTCCCCTGGGCCTTGCCATACTTTGTTTTGCAGTAGGGGCGACACCCCTTAGCTGTCCGTCGTCAATCGCATTGCCCGAACCTCCTTTTTTGTTCAAAAAGCATGAACTCAATGACAGCATCAGGAAAGACATTAAAATAAGATAAAAACGGTTCTTCATCATAAAAACTATTAATCAGGTAATGACAAATATATGGTTTCTAGTGGTAGGTTAGACCACGATTCCATTTGTTTACATAATTTTTTTACAAGGGTAGATTTATACGATACCTAAAAACTTAAAAGTGTTGCTTTAATTGATGAGCAGCAGTGAAGAATAAACTTACTGCAAAGTAAACATTCAACTGTTACAAAATTGCAAAAATTTTTCACTGCCTTCCACAGGTTCAGTGCAAACAGAATTCCTGCAACTGTAAAACAATGTTTTTCCTGATTTATATTTGTTTCTCAACAATGGCAAATCGGATCGTTCAGTCGTAATGGCCAGTAAAATTCCATTTGCCCGGTAGGTTTTTAAAACTTCAGTCAGTTGTGCTAAAGCATCATCACCAGCAATAACCGTTTCGGTAAATCCCCTGGCTATTAATTGTAACACATCTGCCCAAACTGCAAATGAATTAGGGTATTTGATAACCACATCCTTTAGTCCGCTCACCATTTTTTCAGCTTGCAGACGCCACTCCTGCAAATCATATACCTGTGCAAGGTACAGGAGGTTATATGCCATCATTGCATTACCCGATGCAGTGGCACCATCATACACTTCTTTCTTCCTTACAATAATATCCTGTTGTTCGGTATGCGTATAATAAAAATATCCAGTTTCAGGTTCCTGAAAATTGTTACACACGTAAGCCGTTAACAACTTTGCTTTTTCCAAATAACTACTGTTTCCGGTAATCTCCTGTAATAAGATCATGGCTTTGATCAATCCGGCATAATCATCCAGGAATGCTGGAATTTTTGCCCTTCCCTCTTTATACGTATGTTTCCAGTCTGTACCTTCCCGCATTGATGTTTCCAGGAAGTTCATATTCTGAATGGCTAACGCTCTGTATTTTTCCTTGCCTGTTGCAGCAAATGCCTGGGATAAAGCAATATTCATCAGTGAATTCCAGCCTAACAGCACTTTATCATCCGTTTGGGGTCTTATTCTTTGAGATCTGGCAAGCATCAGTATGTCCTGGCATTTTTTCAGTCTGCTTTCAAACACCTTAGGTTCAATCCCATTTTCGGCTGCAAACTGTTCCGCTGGTTGCTTCAGCCAAAGTATATTGGTTTCCTCCCAATTTCCCTCTTCCCGAATATCATACAATTCACAGAACCAGGATGCATCATCCGGTATCAGTTGTGTTATCTCCTGTTTGCTCCAGGTATAAAATTTCCCTTCCACGCCTTCACTGTCTGCATCCAGGGCACTGTAAAACGCCATTTCCGTGCTCATCAGTTCACGGGTTATAAAACCATAACATTCTTCGATTTTAACAGCATACTTTTCAAATCCTGTTAACTGATAGGCCTCACTTAATACACTTATCAGCAATGCATTATCATAAAGCATCTTTTCAAAATGCGGGGCCAGCCATTTGTTATCAGTACTGTAACGTGCAAATCCGCCCCCCAGTTGGTCGTAAATGCCCCCCTGTATCATTTTATCAAGGCTCAGCAATGCCTGATCCAGGGCTTTTCTGTCTTTGTCAAAATGGTATTGCCTGAACAAGTACAGAATAGAAAAAGTCTGTGGAAATTTAGGTGCTTTCCCAAATCCTCCCCATTCTTGATCACCTTGCTGCAGGATGTTATAAGTAATCATTTGCAGATCAGCTTCACTCCAATCGGGGATCACAGAAGTCTCACTGTTGATCCCAAAATGTCCTGAAGAACGGATATGCTCCGTCAGACTATTTGCTTGCTGATCTACCTGTTCTTTCTTTTCATGAAAAGCCTTATTTACAGAAAACAAAATATCCTTCCAGCTCTTCCTGTTATGGGCTTCTATGGGTGGAAAATAAGTACCCCCGAAAAAGGGCTTCCCTTCAGGAGTCAGAAAAACATTGAGCGGCCACCCACCACCTCCGGTCATGGCCTGCACTGCATCCATATAAATATGATCCAGATCAGGGCGTTCTTCACGGTCAATCTTGATATTGATAAAGTATTGGTTCATGATCTTGGCAGTAGCCTCATCCTCAAAACTTTCCTTTTCCATTACATGGCACCAGTGACAGGCAGCATACCCAATACTTACCAGTATAGGCTTATGCTCAGTTTTAGCCCTTTGCAGTGCTTCCTCACCCCATGGATACCAGTCTACAGGATTATGCGCATGCTGTAACAGGTAGGGGCTGGTTTCTTTGATCAGTTTATTGGTATGCATGGTATGATGAAACAGGTGAAATTCAAATTGGTTGCACAAAAAAACCCTTTGATACGATCAAAGGGTCTATATGATGATTTTTTGCTTATTTTTTTCCCAAAGCTGCAGATAAGTAGCTATCCAGTGCCGCTGCCATACTGGGCATTTGTGGTGCAGGTGCCTTAATACCCAGATTCAATCCTGCCTCCTCAATTGCCTTAGATGTATTATTTCCAAAAGATCCTACGATCGTTCCATTCTGCTTGTATTCTGGATAATTATCAAAGAGACTCTTTACACTCCCTGGGGTAAAGAAGCAGATCACATCAAAAGTTCCAGGCTCCATCACTTCTTTGATATCATTACTAACAGTCCGGTACATAAATCCCAGCTGAAATTCACACTTATTATTTTTAAGCCAGTTTACAATATCATTGTCCTGCTGGTTTTCACTGCATACATACAGAAATTTTTCATTTTCCTTATGCTTGTTGATCACATCATACATACTCTTATTACTGCCATCTGCACCATAAAATACCTTCCTTTTCCGATAGAGTATGAACTTCTGCAGGTATAAAGCAACCGCCTCAGTAATACAGAAATACTTGGTATCCTGACTGATGGTCACTTTCATTTCATCACACATCCTGAAAAAATGGTCAATTGCATGCCGGCTAGTGAAAATGACACCGGTAAAAGTGATGATATCAATTTTTTGCTTTCTGAATTCTCGCGCCGGTATAGCCTCAAGTTTGATAAATGGATGAAAAACCAATTCTAAATTGTACTTACGCTCCAAATCAAAATACGGAGATTTTTCGCTTTCCGGCCTTGGTTGAGAAATCAAAATTCGTTTAGCTGCCTTATCAGTAGCTGAATTTTTGGTTCCGTTTTTTACCATGCGTTTGTACTGAGTTAGTCTGAATTAAATATAATTACCGATGTGATCAATTAAAACTTTAAAAATTAATAACATCGGTAATACTTCTACGGCACAAAGGTAAAGAAAAAAATGTAAGGCATTCACTTTCAAGTCTTGCCGAATTGCTCTAAGGCTTATCAAATAACGATATAATAACAAAAATCCAATAAATATGAACGTACCTGTAACGATCTTCCCCCTTATGTCCATCCTTGCAAAAGAAAGAAAGAGTATGACAGGTATCAGTAGAATACCGGCTATCTTATTGACCATAAAGACGATAAAAATATAGGTATCTGTGGCAGATTTCACATTAAAAACCCATCCCGTAAATCTCAGTGCTACATATTTGCAGGCATAAATGGCCGTTAATCCTACGAAACATCCCCCCAGTAACTCCCAGAATGATAGTCCTGTAAAATTATTGGAATTGATAAGCAGACTGATATAAATACTGGCTGTAATAAAGAATAACGCATTCATCATGAGTGATGCCAGATTATCCTGCAGTAATTGCTCGCGGGTCTGTTTCTGACGAAAATTGGTCTGAAATATCAATAGTAACAGATTCTCAAAATATTTTGGGAAAATAAGCCTTAAGAGTGCGACCAGCATGACCAGTCCTGTTAAAAGATAAAACAGTTCATCCTTAGACTGATCAGGCATTTCTTTTGTGACCATAAAAACAGGGGGCTTGCCAAATGGCAGAGAGGGAATGGCCAGTACAGCATAATAAGTGGATGTATCCTTTAATTTCTCAGCGGCCTTTTCTTTCAGGTCGGCTTCCTGCTTTAATGAATCCCTGAATAGGCTATCTCTTCTTACCGAATCAGCATTTGCCAAACTTTTCAAAGAGTCTGTCGTTGTCCTGATCGCCAATGATGCTAGTGAGTCCCTTAATCTGGCCGAATCTACATGAATGACAGCCCTCTTTTTTTTGGGAGGCAATTTTAAAGCTGGCATCAGGTTGTTTCTGTCAGATAATGTTTCATTGATCTGTCCCTCCTGTATATTGCTTTGAACCGGAATAATGGTTTCCTTCCGTTTTCCATGGAGGGTATCGCCCTGTGCAAATCCATAACACCAAAAAAAACTGAAAATAAATATGATAACTCCTGTTTTCAAGCCATTGATTTGCGCAAAAATATTAAAGTGTACCGATCAATTTTTAAAAGATGCCCACAAACTCATTTTATTTGTGCAATAGCTTAAGCTTACATTTGCCCCCATACCCCTATGGCCGGAATTTATATTCATATCCCTTTTTGCAAACAGGCTTGTCATTATTGTAATTTTCATTTTTCAGCATCGCTAAAAAATAAACAACCAATGATCAGAGCCATCTGTAAAGAGGCGATACTGAGAAAAAATGAGCTTGATCAATCAATTGATACGATATATTTCGGAGGAGGGACTCCTTCTTTATTGGATAATGAGGAGATCCATCTATTAATTTCAACCATACGGGAACATTATCCTGTAAATCCGGATGCGGAGATCACACTGGAAGCCAATCCTGATGACTTTTCAACGGGAAAACCAGAAAGCTGGAAAGCCGCAGGTATCAATCGATTAAGTATCGGCATACAATCTTTTCAGGACCGTGATCTGCAATGGATGAACAGGGCCCATAACAGTAATCAGGCAGCTCATAGTATCCATGCAGCTTATGCAGCAGGTATTACCAATCTTTCTATTGACCTGATCTATGGAACACCCGGCCTCTCTGAAGATGAATGGAAACAAAATGTTGAGCAGGCTATCTCCTTTAGTATTCCCCATTTATCCTGTTATGCCCTTACTATTGAACCCAGGACCGCTTTAGCGGGTATGATCCGCTTGAAAAAGAAGGAACAAACCAATGCCGATATTCAGGCCCGGCATTTTGAATTATTGATGGACTGGTTACAGGCAGCTGGTTATAACCATTATGAAATATCCAATTTTGCATTGCCCGGTCATCAAAGCAGGCATAACAGCAGTTACTGGAAGGGAGAGCATTATCTGGGATTGGGTCCTTCGGCTCATTCTTTCAATGGCAGCTCCCGCCAATGGAACATTTCGAATAATGCTTTATATATTACCGGCATTGAAAACAATCTGCCGAATCTTGAAAAAGAAGATCTTTCACCCTTACAACAGCTGAATGAATACATTATGATCAGTCTGAGAACCATGGATGGCATTTTACTTGATAAAATTACACAACGATGGGGCAAGCAGCTGGAAATTAAAGTACTTGAAGCAGCAGCACCCTGGATACAGTCTGGTCATTTGATCCTGAACGGGCAAAACTTGATCCTGAGTAAACCCGGTAAACTCTTTGCCGATCGTATCGCATCAGACCTGTTTCAATTGTAACAATGATCAATCATGCTTACTTCAGGTACCCTTCAATTTTTTTAAACCCTTCTTCCGCAGGTAAATGATGCCATAAAATTTCATAGATCGTATTAACTATTGGGATCTCTGCTTTTAGTTGTTCATTGGTCTTGTAAACACATTTGCTTGCATTATAACCTTCCGCCACCATATTCATTTCCAGTTGTGCCGCTTTTACACTATACCCTTTACCGATCATATTACCAAATGTACGGTTACGGCTGTATAAAGAATAACAGGTTACCAGCAGATCACCCAGGTACACCGAACTGGCATAATTGACCAGGTCCTGTTCTTCAGTGTCATTTTCATCCCACATCAGCTGTCTTACAAAGACACCTAATTCATGTCCACAATTGGCAATATATACACTCAAAAAATTATCTCCGTATTCTAATCCATGTGCAATGCCAGCACCCACAGCATAGATGTTTTTCAGGATGGCTGCATACTGTACCCCCATCACATCTGTATTGGTAACTACATTGATATACTCATTTTTAAAACAGGCCGCAATCTCGATAGCCTTACGCTCATCTGCACCGGAGAAGGTAAGATAGGATAGTTTTTCTGCTGCCACTTCTTCTGCATGGCAGGGCCCCAGAATGGTGAAATAGTCTTCAGCAGGCACCTGAAATCTACTTGCCAGAAATTCATTGAGCAACTGGTTGGAACCTGGTAAGATACCTTTGATCGCAGAGATGATCTTTTTGCCTTTAAAGGCATCTGCCGGTAAAGTCAGTAATATTTCTTCTGTATATGCAGATGGCACTACAATGATCAATACTTCAGAATTCCTTACCACTTCTTCCAATGAAGAACTTAGTACCAGATTTTCCGGATTAAAATACACCTGACTTAAATAATGGGGATTATGTTTTCTGTGCTGAACATGTGCGATCACTTTAGGATTTCTGAAAAACCATTGAATTGTTTGGCTATTATCTGTGAGGATCTTGGCAATCGCCGTTGCCCAGCTTCCGCTTCCTATTATTCCAAATTGCATGTATCGTTACATTAATGATGGACAAACATACGAAAGGAAGCTTTGAATAAAGATGACAAAAAAGGGAACCTTTCAGGTTCCCTGTATTTTTAGTTCTTTTTATCTTCGAAGAGCTTGTCTTTTGGTGTGACTTTCACCTTATCCCCATCTTTGATCGTTTTACTCACTACGGTATAAGGCCCGGTCACCACTTCATCTCCTTCTTTTAATCCTTCGGTGATCCTGATATAATTCAGATCCTGTATATCGGTCTTCACTTTCACTTTTTTTACGGTACCATCTTTTTGAAGTACAAAAACCACCTCATCCTGGTCGTCATTCGAAACAGATGCTTTTGTCTGGCTGCTGTTATTATCATCTGGTTTACTCTCATCTTTAACATCTGCCGTCTTAATCTTATCTCCGTTTTTATCCCTTGTAGTTACCGCATTTAAAGGCACACTCAGTACATCCGATTGTGTCTTTGTCTGAATATCTGCACTGGCACTCATTCCCGGACGGAAAGGGAAGTGACCCTTTACGATCAGGTCTTTGTAACTATCCAGAAATAAACGAATATGCACTTTATAATTGGTTACATCAGTTGTAGAGGTTGTGGAAGTGGCTGATGAATTGGTTACCGGATTTGCTATTTTATACACCAACCCTTTAAACTTGCGGTTATTATAGGCATCGATCTCAACAATGGCTGTATCACCAAGTTTTACTTTGGGTATATCATTTTCTCCAACATCTACCTGCGCTACAATACTGTTCATATCTGCAATACGCATCATTTCTGTACCCACATTAAAACTATTACCAGCTACCCTCTCCCCTTTTTTTACACTCATCAGGCTGATCACACCATCCATTGGTGACGTGATAACAGTCCTTGACAAATCCTTATCTGCCTTAGCCAGCTGTGCTTCTGCATTCTTGATATTGGCTTCACCACCCTTAATTCCCTGAATCGCGGCATTATAATTGGCTTTAGCACTCCTTAATCCCTGATCTGCAGATTCAAATTCAGAACGGCTGATCACTTTATCGTCCAATAATTTTTTCTGACGATTAAAAGTAAGCTGGGCCTGATCCAGTGTTGCTTTCAAACCTTCCAATGCAGCTTGTGAATTGGATACCTGCGCCCTGGCCTGATTAACACCTGCCACTACCTGGTCACGCTGTGTAAGATAAATATCAGCATAGATTTTAGCCACTACCTGACCCTTGCGTACACTATCTCCCTCATCAAACCCTAATTCTACGATTTCTCCACTGATATCGGGGCTTACTTTTACTTCCACTTCTGGGTATACCTTACCACTGGCATTAACTGTTTCAATAATGGTTCGTTTTACTGCTTTTTCTGTAGAAACTTTGGTACCCTCGTCTTTACCGAGAACACCTGCAGCTTTAAGGGCAAAAAGTCCAACCATTACAACTACAACTGCAACAATAATCCAAAGAAGCGTTTTATTCATAACAACTAAATTTCTGATTTCAAAAAATGTTTTTCATGTGGTGTTTAAACAGGCTGGTCAAAAAGCTAAACCATCTGCTAACCGGTTTAATTTTTACAATTTCAAGCCCTGTCCTTTATAGAATTCCAGTAATTTCATTTTAAACACATAGTCATATTCGCTGGCCACCAATTGTAATTTTGCAGTGATCAGGTTATTTTCATTGGTAATCAGGTCCAGCGTTCCCAATAGACCAACTTCATATCTTTTCAATGAAAAATCATATACTTTTTGAGCGCTTTCCACATTTTTCTTACTTGCATTCAGTTTTTCGAGTGCATTCACCGCATTGGTATATGAGGTATAGATGTTTTGTTTCAATGTAATATTTGCCTGGTCTCTCTGAAGCACCGTATTCTTTAAATTCAGTTTGGACTGTTCGTAAGCTACCCTGGCCTGACCATTATTAAAGATGGGAATACTAAGTCCGATCCCTATACTTTGTCTGAAATTATCATTTAACTGACTGGAATAACTTAACTTTTTGCCGGACAGATAATCTATATCCTGACTATTATAAGTTGTTCCCAGGTTGTAATTTGCGCCAATGGTTGGATATAATCCCGCTTTATTGTACAATACATTCTTTTCTGCAGACTTTATCTTCAGTTCATTTTCCTTTTGAAGGGGCTGGCTGTTAAGTGCCAATTTGTATACCAATTCGGGTTGTAATTCTGCAAATGTTTCCAATGGGATCTTATCAGCAGCAGGTGTTTCTACGTCAAATGGAAGGGCTGCGTCCAGATTCAGCATTGCTTTAAGAGAAAGCAGACTCTGGTCGAATGTAGATTTATTGGTGATATAGTTGCTACTGTCATTAGCCAACTGTGCTTCTATCTGAATAAGGTTAAGTTCGGGTAATGAACCGGCATCTACCTGTTTGCGGGTAATTTCCAACTGGGTTTTACGCTGTGCGATCTGAACGATACTAACATCCACCTGTTCTTTTGCAGCCAACACCTGCAAATAATAGGTAGCCACATTGAGGGCCACATCATTTGCTGCACGTTCCACATCCAATAAAGCGGCCTGGGCACTGAACAGGTTTGAAGCAACATTGTTTTTTAACCTGTTCCAGTTATAGATCTGAAAATTACCACTTACACTGTAACTCTGTGCATATAAGGGTGCAGTAGTATACTGGTTGGTAGTAGGGTCAATAGATCGGCCAAACTGAGGTCCATAACCGGTATTAAAAGCAACATTGGGATATTGATACAATTTGGCCTGCTGTAAAAGCAATGCACTAAGGCGGGCCTGAACATCAGCCTGTTTTACCGAAATATTGTTTTGCATGCCATAATCCACACATTTTCGAAGATCCCACTTATCATTATTGGACTGTGCAAATGAAAAAGTAACTGAACAGGTCACTGTAAGAATGGTAATCAGATATTTCATAATTCAACAAAAGTAATGGAATACGGCAAGCCTGTTAATAATTTAGATGAGCGGAAAGTAAATCGTTCAAACTGTCTAAAAAGCTTATGAAAGAGATTTACATGGTAGCAAATGCTTGTTCCAGGTCCTGGATGATATAATCAGCCTCTTCCAGTCCAACATATAAGCGCAGCATACGGTGTTCCCTTACCGATGGATCAAAAGCTTCCCTTTTCATACCGGCACATCCAGGTATGATCAGACTTTCATGCCCTCCCCAGCTTACAGCCATCAGGATATGTTTCAATGAGTTACAGAAAGTTTCTATCTGCATTACAGTTTCTGCTTTTATGATAATAGTAAGCAGACCGCAGGCGCCACTCATCTGCTGTTGAGCCAGTTCATATTGCGGAAACGCGGGATTTAAAGGAAAGATCAGGCTTTCTACCCGGGGATGTTGTTTTAAAAAGTCAATGACCGTATGGGTGGTTCGGGTGATTCGTTCCAACCTGGCTACCAATGTCCTTAAACCCCTGATCAACAACCAGGCATTGAATGGCTGGATGCCGGATCCTATATTATTGTATTCGCTGTTAAAGATCTTTAGGATCATTTCTCTGCTGCCACTTAAAACACCTGCAACCGTATCACTATGGCCGGAAATATATTTGGTGGCAGACTGTAACACAAGGTCAATACCCATTTCAATAGGGCGTTGGTAAATGGGGGTACAGAAACTATTATCGCAAATGGTAATGATCCCGTTCTTTTTTGCCAGGTTAGCCACTGCTTTCATATCCTGCAATTCAAAGGACCAGCTATTGGGTGATTCCAAATAAATGACTGTCGTATTGGGCTGAATGGCGTTTTCAAAATTTTGGATAGCTGTACCATCTATATAGGTATGGGTTACATTGAATCTGGGTAATACCACTTCAAACATCTTCCTGGCCCAGGAATACACCCCTTTTACACTTACAATATGGTCTCCGCTTTTAACATTAGCCAATACAGCTGCAAAAATAGCGGCAGCACCACTGTTAAATACGAGGCAGTCTTCGGCACTATCCAATGCGGCTAATTTTTTACGCAAAATTTCAACGGTAGGATTCAAGCCCCTACTGTAGATCCAGGTACTATATTCATCTTCAAAACTTTTGCGTAGATCATCCACTTTTTCAAACGCAAAATTGGAAGTCTGTACAATTGGGGGTGACACTGCACGAAAATAGTTTTCCCTTTCTTCCGCATATTCATTAAGAATGTATGATATGTCCATATCCATTGTTTTTGTCCTTTTTTAACTGATACTGCAGAGAACCTTATATTTAAAGGAAAGAATTGCTACAAGTGTTGGTTTTTTGCTGCCAGTAGTTATTGGGCGAAGTTAATTTTTTTTCAGGCCGGTATCTTTACATAAAAGAATTTATTATCGCTTTCAAAAACAGACCTGTACCTACTGTATCAAATTCGTACAGTTCCTGTACTGCATTCGAACAACATTTCAGGAATATTTTCATAAATGGTTGATTGTCAGTATAATTTTCTCTGGCACAGCTTTGGTTATTCCTCGTTAAAATATCTTCAACGGTAAGGTTGATTAAAACACGAATGAAACACAATGATTAGAAACTATATCAAGATCGCCTTTCGCAATCTTTCAAGAAATAAAATCTTTTCTGGCATCAATATTTTGGGACTCTCCATTGGTATTGCAACCTGCTTGATTATCATGCTCTTTATAACTAATGAACTTGGTTATGATCGTTACAATACTAAAGCAAACCGCATTGTGCGTGTATGTTTTGAGGGTAATATACAGGGAGAAAAAATGAAAGAAGCTACAGTAATGCCTCCTGTAGCACAAACGCTGAAAGCAGATTTTCCGGAAGTGGAAGCAGCAACACGCATCCGAAATTATGGAACCCCCAAACTATTTTATGGAAACACCACTTTTAAACAAGATGCTTTTGCCTATGTGGATTCAAACTTTTTTCAGGTTTTTACTTTACCATTAATAGAAGGTGATCCTAAAACAGCTTTACTGGAACCCAATTCAATCGTCATTACAAAAGCTATTGCTTATAAATATTTCAGAAATGAAGAACCTATAGGTAAAGTAATTGCTTTTAAAGATGGCAAAAACACAGCCTTTAAAGTTACTGGTGTAATAGATAAAGTACCGGTGAATTCACATTTCCATTTCGAATTATTTGCATCCATGACTGGCCTGCCTGAATCCCGGGAACCCAACTGGATGATTTCCAATTTCTATACATATCTTCTCCTTCCGGAAGGTTATGCATATAAAAAACTGGAAGCTAAATTGCCACAGGTCATAGAAAAATACCTGGGGCCTCAAATGTTGCAGGCTATGGGACTTACATTGGCCGATTTCAGAAAAAAAGGTAGTGAGATCAGTTTTCGTTTACAACCTTTAACCGACATACATCTTCATTCAGATTTTTCTTCCGATCTTGGTCAACCGGGTGATATCCGATATGTCTATATTTTCGGTGCTATTGCTTTATTCATGCTGATGATCGCCTGTATCAATTTCATGAACCTGTCCACCGCAGGTGCATCTAAGCGTTCCCGCGAAGTGGGTATCCGTAAAGTATTGGGTTCAATGAAATCAGACCTTGTAAGGCAGTTCCTGCTCGAATCAATTATCCTTACCTCCATCGCAACAGTAGTCGCCTTAATTTTGGTGCATCTGGCATTACCGCTATTTAATGACCTGGCCAACCAAACCTTAACACTCAGTTTTACAGAACAACCCTTGTTAGTGCCGGTTTTGATCTTATTTGTATTGTTTGTTGGAATCCTCACAGGAAGTTACCCTGCCTTTTATCTCTCTTCCTTTAAACCCATAGCAGTACTGAAAGGTAAATTTACTTCCGGCAAAAAAAGCATAGGGTTAAGAAGTGGCCTGGTCGTTTTTCAATTCATTATTTCCATTATCCTGATGGTAAGTACAACGGTTGTTTACAATCAACTCTCTTATATCCGGCATAAGAAACTGGGTTACGATAAAGAACAAGTATTGATATTATCGGATGCCGGAATCCTCAATAAACAACAGGAAGTATTTCGTCATCAATTATTGACCAATCCGGGGGTTCTGTCTGTAAGCAATTCTGGATATATACCTGCCGGTTCCACTTACAATAATAATTTCTTTGTGTCCACTGAAGAAGATCCAGGCAGACTGATTAAAACACTGAGGTATGATGTAGATGAAAATTATATACCTACACTGGGTATTCAATTGCAGTCTGGAAGAAATTTTTCTGCAAACCAGGGTACCGATTCTGCTGCGGTTATTGTAAATGAAACCGCTGCAATGGCTTTTAAATGGGGTGCTAAAGCAGTTGATCATTCCATTTCAACGACTGACCATGAGGGTAAAAAAATAACGTACCGGGTAATAGGTGTGGTAAAGGATTTTCATTTCAGATCATTGCACGAAACCATTTCCCCACTTGTAATGGTCCTGTCTCCTGATGCAGGAACTCTAATTGTCAAGTTGAAAACAAATGATATCGCAGGGATGATTTCAAGACTTAAAAAGAGCTGGGCAGCATTTACATCCGAAGAACCATTGTCTTATTCATTTCTGGAAGATCGTTTTAATAATACCTATAAGGCGGAGCAAAATACCGGTACCATAGTAGGCATTTTCGCAGGACTTACCATTTTTGTGGCCTGCCTTGGACTATTTGGTCTTGTTACATTTACAGCCGAACAACGCAGAAAAGAAATAGGTATCCGAAAAGTATTGGGGGCATCAGTAAGTGGGATTGTATCTCTATTGTCCAAAGAGCTGCTGAAGCTCGTATTCATTGCCTTCATCATAGCCGCACCGGTTTCCTGGTTTATTATGAACAAATGGTTGGAGGATTTTGCTTACCGGATCAATATCAGTTGGTGGATCTTTGTATTGGCCGCTTTATTAGCGATCCTTATAACCATCGTCACTGTAAGTTTTCAGGCGATCAAAGCAGCAATTGCAAACCCTGTAAAAAGTTTGAGAACTGAATAAATCGATGTACTACTGGACAATAAACTTGCTCTTTATTTTGTCTTGCCTTTTTCAGCTCTTGCTTTGCAAAGTAATCACCAAGACTGGATTTCATTGCCTATCCATAGAGCGCTGCGTTTACATTCATTTAAGATAGTAAGACTTTTCTCTTTAGAAGAGATTGAATTGTAATGAAGATACCCAAAAAAAAAGTCGTTGCCTAAACAACGACTTAAGTTCTAACATTCAAACTGATTTTATTTACCAGTTCTTCAGACCCAGTAACTTCATTCCTAGTTCATTAAGTTCAGCAGTATCATATTTAGTCTGTTCCCAATTTCTGGGGTCTCCGGGAAATGCATACCCCTCAGGCGAGACTCTGTTTTTCCAGGATTGAATGCGCCATTGACGTAAAGCTTCATTATTTTCTTCTGCCGGCATCATCGAAATATATTGTGCTATCCGCACCTTATTATCACTATTATTGGCTCTGATCCCATGTGGTTGTGTACTATTGAAAATCAGCAAATCTCCTGCTTCCAACTTAACCTTAGTAGGTATAAATCCTGTGGTATCCGGCTTAAACCGATCCCTGTCTGCAGGCTGTGTTAGTTTCCAGGTATCATACGATCTGAACAGTTCTGGAATACATTGAAATCCACCCATGTTTTCATCAGTCTGGTCAGCAAGTGCCAATACCCCTTGAACATTCACGGGCTTTGTTTCTGGATCATAATCCCAATGAATAAATCCTGTATATGAATGCCCCGGCCTTATTGGAAAATTTAAGTTGGCCCTATCAATTGTCACCCATAATTTTTCTGTTCCCCAGATATCAACAAATGCATCATATATTTTTTGGGTTTGACGATTATTCCACAAATACTGATTATTGTAACATTCTACCATTCCTGTATTGGCCAGTTCTTTCATCTTCATTTCAGCTCTTGGCGCTGTGTACCAGGTCTCTTTATCATTAGGATCTTTTTCCTCAAACTCCCACAAGAATTGAGCAGTTGCCAAAGCCTGTTCCCGGGGTACTGCGTTTTTGATAACGATATAACCATTATGGATCCAGAATTGCCAGTCATCCTCACTCAACACCCGTAATGCTTTACCATTGCTTCGATCATTTAATTTTTCTGTACTACTGGTAGCTGTAGATGGATTGCCCGGAATATCCATATGGGCATTATTGGGCTGCATGGTAACAGCCATTGTTTGTTGATTCATGCGTTATGTTTATAATAATGAACTAATACAAGGCAAAGTTGCTGATTGACAAGGATGATTAAAATATCTGGATTGACCATTATTGACACTACATTGATAAAATATAGAAAGTTTATCGCCAATTATGTTATTTTAGTACACATGAAGCTTGTATTGGAAACTATTCAACCCGACTCAGGAAGTTCATTCAGGATTCTGCTCACACCCAACCTCAATAATATTTTTTACTGGCATTTTCATCCTGAAATTGAGATCGTTTATGTAGAAGCCGAAAAAGGCATCCGTCATATTGGCAACCATCTATCCAATTATGAAGAGAGTGATCTAGCCCTGATTGGTTCCTATATCCCCCATCTCAATTTTGATTATGGTGTAAAGACAAGGGTTGAAACTGTGGTCATTCAGTTGAGAGAAGATTTTTTCAGCGGTGGATTAAAGGAATTCCCGGAGCTGGATGCAGTAATCGGTTTGTTTAACAGGGTTAAAACCGGCATTGCTTTTTATGGTGAAACCAAAAGGAAGGCAGGCGAACGTTTAAAAGCAATTTCCAGATTAGACAAGTTTGAACAGTTCTTCGAATTGCTCAGCATCTTCCAATACCTTGCCGGGAGTGCAGAATATATCCCAT
>Ga0364887_10196_pt1 | contig 37403 bp, 55 predicted proteins | sample ExccelJu500001D4_4_FD_206924 | JGI IMG/M metagenome (GOLD analysis project Ga0364887, IMG submission 206924) | Enriched cells from Trout Bog Lake Hypolimnion, Wisconsin, USA - BchlTB.July23.5000.01.D4 | ecosystem: Environmental > Aquatic > Freshwater > Lake > Hypolimnion/Profundal zone | place...
TCAATCTAAGCGAGTGGTTAAACGTATACCGGTTGGACGAAATCCTAGTGGGTTAACTCTGACTCAAGATGATAAGACTCTGTTCGTTGCCAATCGTGAGGATAACACTGTTTCTGTTATATCTGTGGATAAGCTGGAAGTAACCAAGACAATTGCAGTTGGAAACCATCCCTTTGGTTTGGCGCTTGATGAGCCTCGCGGCCGCTTATATGTGGCAAACGTACAGGGAAATGATCTTACGGTTATTGATCTGGTCAGCTTAAAAGAGTTAGCAGTGGTAAGGGTCGGGGATCGACCTTATGCAGTCGCTATATCGGCCAATCAATCACGCATCTTTGTCACAAACCAGTACGATAGTTCTGTTTCTGTGATTGATGCAAATACGCTGCAGCATCTTGCGGAGATAGAGGTGGGATCATATCCGGAAGGTATAACTTCTCACCCTAATGGTAAGGATGTTTATGTTGCGAATTGGTTCAATAACACTGTCTCTGTGGTGAATAGTCTGACTTTAGAAGTGGAAGCAAATATTCTTACTGGTGAGGGGAGTCGTGCCTTTGGTGGTTTTATTGGTCAGGGACTAAAGTGAGCTCTTTTCGTGCAAGGGCAATTAATTCATCACCAATAACGTCTTTTCGCCATCCTATTACCGCCCTCGATTTGTTAGGCTCTACAATTAATTGAGTAACATCTTTTTTATTGGCTAACGTACTTGGTGAAATATTTAGCTTTTTTGCTATGTCTTGTGTCCTTTGCATCAGTTTGGACACAGTAGCCTTTGCAGTTGGTGAGAGTTCCTGAGGTCTATCAGCAAGTGCAGCCATTTGAGTGATAGAGTGGTTGTCAATAATGCTCTGTTGAATGGGTTTAAGGTCTAATTTATATCTTTTAGTTTTATCTGTACCGAGTGTCCGGTGCAGTTCATCATCTAGACGGGTGCCCTTATCTGTCATTGCTAATTTGATGAGCTGGTCATCGCGAAGAAGCCAGTTCCTGGGTATATTGTTAGACATGCAGTTTAGCTCACGCCATGCCGCGATACATATCAAGTTGGTTAACTGTCGTTGATCAAGGTGGTATGAACTAGATACGCGTTTCCATGCATTCAAGGGATCAATGTCATATAAGGTCTTGTTTGTGAGTGCGCTTGAGTCTTCATGGGCCCAAGATAATCTGCTGATTTCTCTGAGTCTTTCGGTTGTTTCGCTATAGGCCAAACTCAGGAAGTGGACATCATCAATGGCATAGTGCAACTGTTCATCAGATAAGGGCCTTCTATACCAATCTGTTCTTGTTTGGAGCTTGTCGAGTTGCACGTCAAGTACATTAGAAACAAATGCGGCGTAACCAATCTGATCGCCCATGCCTAAAAAAGACGCAGCAATTTGTGTGTCGAAAATAGGGCTGGGTATCCTCCCCCAGTATTGATAAAGGAGCTCAAGGTCCTGGCGTCCGGAATGGAAAATCTTTAGGACAAGTGGATTATAGAAGAATGGTTTCAGCGCATCTAGATTTGTTAGCGCGATCGGATCAATGCACGCGGAGAACGCTCCGTTCGAAATTTGAAGCAGGCAAAAGCGGGGGTAATAGGTGCTTTCTCGCATAAACTCAGTGTCGACCGCAAGCCATTCTGAACCTTGGAGCATTTTGCAGAACTCAGAAAGGTGTTTGCTATCTTGGATCAGTCTCATGTATTTGATTGCGTTGGAATGGTTAAGATCGGATATCCTAAATCAAATTAAGTTTTTATGAGTATCGAGATTAGACCTTTCAGCAGTAAATTTACCGTCCTTTGATCTTGACATAAAGGGGGTTAAAAAAGATAATTAGCAGTTCCACAGTGCGCCCGTAGCTCAGTTGGATAGAGTACCTGGCTACGAACTAGGTGGTCGGGAGTTCGAATCTCTCCGGGCGCGCCAATCAATAAAGAGGTTGGCTTAAGTGGTGTGCATTCTTCCCCTGTAGCTCAGTCGGTAGAGCAAGTGACTGTTAATCACTGGGTCGGCGGTTCGAGCCCGTCCGGGGGAGCCATTTAGATAAAAAAGGGCCGTTAGGCCCTTTTTTTATTAAGCTCGCGTCAGCTATGGCTTCTTTGGCTATGGCTTTTATTGACAGGATAATGAAGTTGTCGTACATTTGACCGCTTCACTATGGGGTCCCGCCATCCTCAGATGACAGTCTTATTTAAAAGAGGCTGCTGAATTATTTGCGGGGCTAGAAAAAAATGAATTTGGAGTTTTGGTAAATGACCACGATTAATCAGCTGGTTCGCAAACCTAGAGTGCGTAAAAAGGAAAAAAGTAATGTTCCTGCGCTCGAGAGCTGCCCGCAACGTCGAGGAGTGTGCACCCGCGTATATACGACCACCCCAAAAAAACCGAACTCAGCTTTGAGAAAAGTGGCTCGTGTTAGGTTGACGAACGGTGCGGAAGTAAGTAGCTACATTGGTGGTGAGGGTCATAACCTTCAGGAGCACTCGGTTGTATTGATTCGGGGTGGTCGCGTGAAGGATTTGCCCGGTGTTCGATACCACATTGTTCGCGGCAGTCTGGATACGGCGGGTGTTGCTAAGAGAAGGCAGGCTCGTTCAAAGTACGGCGCTAAGCGTCCGAAAAGTTAATCAATAGTTCGGTGTAAAGATGTCTAGAAGAAGAGTTTCGCAAAAAAGAGAGTTAATTCCAGATCCACGTTTCGGGAGTGAGACTCTCGCTAGATTTGTGAATATGCTTATGCTTAGCGGCAAGAAATCAGTTGCAGAGAGTGTGGTTTACGGCGCCTTAGATCAGATTCAGTCGAAGTTGGGCGCTTCCGTACAGTCTTTGGACGTTATGCATAAGGCACTAGATAATGTGCAGCCTTTCGTTGAGGTTAAGTCTAGAAGGGTTGGCGGTGCAACTTACCAGGTTCCCATTGAGGTTCGCCCTTCTCGCAGAACTGCATTAGCTATGCGTTGGCTGATCGACTCGGCCCGCAAGAGAAGCGAGAAAGGTATGGTGGCTCGATTGGCTGGTGAGCTGATGGATGCTAATGAGGGTAGGGGTTCTGCAGTAAAAAAGCGTGAGGACACCCACCGCATGGCTGAAGCTAACAAGGCTTTCTCGCATTATCGTTGGTAAGTTCTGCTGCTACTCTTAAATGGCAATAGGTTACCCTCGTGGCACGTATCACACCGCTTGAAAGATACCGGAATATAGGGATATCGGCTCATATAGATGCGGGTAAGACCACGACAACGGAGCGGGTTTTATTCTATACCGGAATAAACCACAAGATAGGTGAAGTCCATGATGGTGCGGCCACCATGGACTGGATGGAGCAAGAGCAAGAAAGGGGTATAACAATTACCTCAGCGGCTACTACAACGCATTGGCGGGGTATGGCTGGAAATTATTTGGAGCATCAGATAAACATTATCGATACTCCTGGGCACGTAGACTTCACTATTGAGGTTGAGCGCTCAATGCGTGTTCTGGATGGGGCTTGCATGCTCTATTGTGCTGTAGGTGGCGTGCAGCCACAGTCTGAGACAGTATGGCGTCAGGCAACAAAATATGGCGTTCCTCGCATCGCCTTCGTAAACAAAATGGATAGGTCGGGTGCTGACTTCATCAAGGTTTACGACCAAATGAAGTCGCGGCTCCGCGCAAATCCAGTTCCAATTCAAATCCCAATAGGCGCAGAGGAATCTTTTAGCGGCGTCATTGATCTGGTTAAATTCAAGGCTATTACCTGGAGTGAACATGATCATGGGGCAACCTTTACATATGAGGATGTTCCGCAGCAAAGTTTAGAGCTTGCATCTGCTTGGCGAGAGCGTCTGCTTGAGGCTGCTGCGGAGTCGAGCGAAGAGCTTATGAATCGCTATCTGGAAGATGGTGATTTGACTGAGGCTGATATTAAGGAGGGTTTACGGAAGAGAACAATCTCTCTGGAAATTGTTCCTATGCTTTGTGGTTCAGCCTTCAAAAATAAGGGTGTCCAAGCAATGTTGGATGCTGTGATTGATTATCTCCCCTCTCCTTTGGATGTTCCTGCCATCAAAGGGGTTGATGCTGCTACAGATGAACCTGTTGAGCGGAATTCTAGTGATGACGAACCTTTTGCTGCGCTCGCATTTAAGATTATGACCGATCCTTTTGTCGGGACATTAACTTTTGTGAGGGTTTATTCGGGTGTGCTTAACTCGGGCGAGAGTGTCATAAATTCGCAAACGGGTAATAAGGAAAGGATTGGCAGGTTGCTGCGTATGCATGCCAATTCGCGCGAGGAAGTAAAAGAGATACGTGCGGGTGATATTGCTGCTTGTGTTGGTTTGAAGGATATTGTTACTGGGACGACATTGTCTGCTACTGATAGACCGGTTGTGCTTGAGAGGATGGAGTTCCCTGATCCGGTAATATCAGTTGCAGTTGAGCCAAAAACTAAGAGTGACCAAGAAAAGATGGGTTTGGCTCTTAGTAGGTTGGCTCAAGAAGACCCTTCATTTAGGGTCCATACGGATGAAGAGTCGGGGCAGACGATTATTTCTGGAATGGGAGAGTTGCATCTAGAGATCATTGTCGATCGTATGCGAAGGGAATTTAAGGTAGAGGCTAATGTGGGAGCCCCTCAGGTGGCGTACAGAGAGACGATAAGAAAATCAGTCGAGCAGGAAAATAAATACGTAAGGCAATCGGGTGGTCGTGGTCAATACGGTCATGTCTGGTTAAGAATAGAGCCTTTGAATTCAGGTGGGTATGAGTTTGTAAATGGCGTTGTTGGTGGTGTAGTGCCCCGTGAATACATACCTGCAGTAGATAAGGGTATTCAAGAGCAATTACAAAATGGTATACTTGCTGGCTACCCAGTGGTTGACGTTAAGGTAACGTTATTCGATGGGTCTTACCATGACGTCGATTCAAGTGAAATGGCGTTTAAAATAGCCGGTTCAATGTGCTTCAAAGAGGGGTGCAGAAACGCAGGTCCTGTGTTGCTAGAGCCGATTATGAAGGTAGAGGTAGAGACGCCTGAGGATTATATGGGTGACGTCGTTGGTGATTTGAATCGCCGAAGGGGTGTCATTATGGGAATGGAAGATAATGTGGGCATCAAGGTGCTCAAGGCTGAAGTCCCGCTAGCTGAGATGTTTGGTTATTCAACATCGCTGAGATCGCAGAGTCAGGGTCGTGCTACTTACTCGATGGAGTTCCTGAAATATCAGGAGGCACCATCAAACGTTGCGGATGCGGTGATTAAAAAGGCATCAGTTGGTTAAGGTTAAACTAAAAATTGAACGAGGTATTGGGTCGTGTCCAAAGAAAAATTTACGCGTAATAAGCCGCACGTAAACGTCGGTACGATTGGTCACGTTGACCATGGGAAGACGACTCTGACGGCTGCGCTGACGAAGGTTGGGGCTGAGCGTTTTGGTGGAGCGTTCAAGGCTTATGATCAGATTGACGCGGCGCCTGAAGAAAGAGCGCGCGGAATCACGATTGCAACGGCGCACGTTGAGTATGAATCACCTTCGCGTCACTATGCGCATGTAGACTGCCCGGGCCACGCTGACTATGTAAAGAACATGATCACGGGTGCTGCGCAGATGGACGGAGCGATTCTGGTGTGTTCTGCGGCGGACGGTCCAATGCCACAGACGCGTGAGCATATTCTCCTGGCTCGTCAGGTAGGCGTACCTTACATTGTTGTGTTCCTGAATAAGGCGGACATGGTAGATGACGCGGAACTGATTGAACTGGTTGAGATGGAAGTTCGTGAGTTGCTGTCTAAGTATGATTTCCCGGGTGATGATACGCCGATCATTCATGGATCTGCGCTGAAGGCGCTTGAAGGGGACCAGAGTGAGATTGGTGTGCCTGCGATCATCAAGCTGGTAGATGCGCTGGATAGTTATATTCCGGAGCCTGAGCGTGATATTGAAAAGCCATTCCTGATGCCGATTGAAGACGTGTTCTCGATTTCGGGTCGAGGAACGGTAGTAACGGGCCGTATTGAACGTGGTCGCGTGAAGGTAGGTGAGGAAGTTGAGATTGTAGGTATTCGTGACACGGTTAAGACGACGTGCACGGGTGTTGAAATGTTCCGTAAGCTGTTGGATCAAGGTGAGGCGGGCGATAACGTGGGTGTACTGTTGCGTGGTACGAAGCGTGAAGATGTTGAGCGTGGTCAAGTATTGGCGGCGCCTGGATCGATTAAGCCGCATACGCACTTTGAGGCTGAGATTTACGTATTGTCTAAGGATGAAGGTGGTCGTCATACGCCATTTTTCAATGGATACCGTCCGCAGTTTTACTTCCGTACGACGGACGTAACGGGATCGGTTGATTTGCCATCTGGAGTAGAGATGGTGATGCCTGGTGACAACGTGAAGGTAACGGTAAAGCTGATCAACCCGATTGCTATGGACGAAGGTTTGCGCTTTGCGGTTCGTGAAGGCGGACGTACAGTTGGAGCCGGCGTCGTTTCAAAGGTGATTGCATAACATGTCCACTCAAAAACAAAGAATACGCATTAGATTGAAAGCATTCGATCATCGGTTGATCGATCAATCAGCTAGTGAAATTGTAGAAACGGCGAAAAGGACAGGCGCTCAGGTGCTTGGACCTATACCGCTTCCAACAAAAAAAGAGAGATACACTGTTCTCGTTTCTCCACATGTGAATAAGGATGCGCGAGACCAGTACGAGCTAAGGACCCACAAGCGCCTGATGGATATCATTGAGCCAACAGATAAAACTGTTGATGCGTTGATGAAGTTAGATCTGGCTGCTGGTGTTGACGTCCAGATTAAATTGAACTGATAGAAGTACCAGGAGCGAGCAATAATGGCCCTAGGACTGGTTGGACAAAAATGTGGAATGACCCGAATCTTTCTTGAAGATGGATCGGCTGAGCCTGTATCCGTTGTTAAGGTAGAGGCGAACAGGGTTGTTCAGGTTAAAAATAATGAGCAGGACGGATACCGCGCTATACAGGTAACAACCGGTACCAAAAAACGGTCACGTGTAAATCGAGCGATTGCTGGACACTATGGCAAGGTCGGTGTTGAAGCGGGTCGTGGCTTATGGGAGTTTCGACTGCCAGAAGGTGAGGGAGAAGGTTACCAGGCGGGATCAGAGATTGGCGTGGAGTTATTTGAAGCTGGTCAGTTCGTCGATGTGAGCGGCGTAAGCATCGGTAAAGGTTTTGCCGGTGTAGTTAAGCGATACAACTTCCGGACTCAAGACGCTACGCATGGTAACTCCCTTTCCCATAGAGCCCCGGGCTCGATTGGTCAGAATCAGACGCCAGGTAGGGTCTTCAAAGGAAAAAAAATGGCTGGACACATGGGCGCAGATAACGTCACGGTTCAGAATCTTAAGATTTGTGCAATTGATGCAGAACGTTCTCTTCTCCTTATAAGGGGAGCAATACCCGGTCCAACGGGGAGCAACGTAGTTATTAAGCCTGCAGTTAAGAAATAGTAATAGGTATAAACATGGCGATTCAGATTCCATCGGCACAAGCGGGCGGAAATGGCCTAGCGGTCTCCGAAGAGGTATTTGGCCGAGATTTTAACGAACCTCTGGTACATCAGTTGGTTGTTTCTTATCTCGCAGCTGCTCGATCAGGTACCAAGGCTCAGAAAACAAGGTCTGACGTTAGTGGTGGTGGCGCGAAACCATGGAAGCAGAAGGGAAGTGGTAGAGCGCGTGCTGGCACGACGCGTAGTCCATTGTGGCGTACGGGTGGTGTTACTTTTGCAGCCAGAAATCGTAATTACGAACAAAAGCTCAATAAAAAAATGTATCGAGCAGCTATGCGTTCTATTTTCTCGGAATTGTTGAGGCAGGGAAGGCTTGTTATTGAGCAAGAGCTTAGCCCTTCCGAACCGAAAACAAAGTCACTTGTAGAGAAATTTGAAAGCATCGGGTTTAGTCGTGGCCTTTTGATTACTGAGGGCTTAGATATGAACCTACTGTTATCAGCTAGGAACATCCCGCATGTATATGTGTGTGAGGCTCGTTCTCTGAGTCCAGTTGAATTGGTGCATAGCGATAAGGTTGTCATGACACCAGAGGCAGCAAAAAAGATTGAGGAAGCGCTTTTATGAAGCAGGTAGACCTAATGGGGATTATCGAAGCCCCGGTTATTTCAGAAAAAAGTAGTATTTCTGCTGAGAAAAATAACCGAGTGGTGTTCAGAGTCCGAAAAACTGCTACCAAACACCAAGTAAAGCGTGCAGTCGAGTTGTTGTTTAAAGTTGAAGTTGATTCGGTGCATGTACTTAATGTCAAGGGTAAGTCAAAGAGATTTGGTCGATTCCAAGGTGTTAGGTCCGATTGGAAAAAGGCCTATGTCAAATTGAGGCCTGGTTTCGACATTGATTTTTCTGCAGCTTAATTTCTTCTTTGAAATAGCTAGAAACAAGAATTAAAACGGTATTCAGTTATGGCACTTGTAAAATCCAAACCTACATCACCCGGTTCTAGGTTTGTAGTAAGAGTTAAGACGGAAGGTCTCTATAAGGGACGTCCAGAATCGAGCTTGATCGAAAAGAAAAACAGGAGTTCTGGTAGAAACAATCAGGGTCGAATTACTACTAGACATAAAGGTGGTGGCCATAAAAAGTTTTATCGTTTGATAGATTTCAAACGAGATAAGGCTGGTGTTCCCGGGAAAATCGAAAGAATTGAGTACGACCCAAACAGGACTGCTCATATTGCATTGGTCGTATATAAAGACGGTGAGCGCAGATACATAATCGCTCCTAAAGGATCAGTGATCGGTCAAGAAATTGTATCGGCTGAATATGCGCCCATTAAATCAGGTAATTGCCTACCAATACGTAATATACCTGTAGGTACGGTTATCCATTGCGTTGAGATGAAGCCTGGAAAGGGTGCCCAAATAGCAAGAGCTGGAGGCGCGTCCGTACAATTAGTCGCTAAAGAAGGTGTATACGCCACCATAAGGTTACGTTCTGGCGAAATGCGTAAGGTTCTTGCTGATTGTAAAGCTGTAATTGGTGAAGTTTCGAACCACGAACATAACCTAGCCTCACTGGGTAAAGCTGGTGCGAAGAGATGGCGGGGCGTTAGGCCTACCGTTCGCGGTGTTGCTATGAACCCTGTCGACCATCCGCATGGAGGTGGTGAAGGTAGGACTTCTGGAGGAAGGCATCCTGTTTCCCCTTGGGGAACGCCTGCAAAGGGTTATAAAACCAGAAATAACAAACGTACTGATGCGCTGATTATTCGGGGCAGAAAGAAGTAAGTAATATTAAGAGGTAACGTACGTGCCACGCTCGATAAAAAAAGGTCCATTTATTGATCACCACTTGCTCAAAAAAGTACTTGAAAGTACTCAGAGCGGTAGTAAAAAACCGATTAAAACTTGGTCGCGTCGTTCAATGATTCTACCCGATATGATTGGTTTGACTATTGCGATTCACAATGGAAGACAGCATGTGCCTGTTCTTGTGAGTGACAACATGGTAGGACACAAGTTGGGTGAATTTGCGCCGACTCGAACATATAAGGGTCATCAAGCTGACAAAAAATCTAAGTAATCAGCTGATATATAAGAGAGCACATAACGATGGCAACTACAGCTAAGTTAAATACAGCGCGGGTATCTGCACAGAAATGCAGACTCGTTGCTGATCAGATTAGAGGACTTAAAGTCGATAAGGCAATTGACCTGTTGGCATTTAGTCCTAAGAAATCAGCGCGTATTATGAAGAAAGTATTGGAATCAGCGATTGCCAATGCTGAGCATAATGATGGTGCTGATATAGATGAATTGCGCGTTAAAACGGTTGAAGTGGGTGAGGGTGCGACACTAAAGCGTATGTCTCCTCGTGCAAAGGGTAGAGGTAATCGCATAAGCAAGCGTACCTGTCACATTACAATTCAAGTCTCCGAACATCGTTAAGGTCTAATCATGGGACAGAAAGTACATCCAACTGGAATAAGACTTGGCATAGTCAAGGATTGGACTTCACGCTGGTACGCCAGTAGTAAAGATTACGCAAATTATTTGCATAAAGATCTTCAAGTTCGTGAATTCCTCAAAAAAAAGCTAGGTCATGCATCCGTAAGCCGAATTCAAATCAATAGGCCTGCCAATAATGCACATATAACGGTGCATACGGCCAGACCTGGTCTGGTCATTGGTAAGAAGGGTGAAGATATCGATGTGTTGCGTCGTCAAGTCTCTGCAATGATGGGCGTTCCGGTTCAGATTTCTGTAGAAGAAATACGCAAGCCAGAATTAGATGCTCAATTAGTTGCTGAAGGCGTTGCGCAGCAACTAGAAAAGAGAATTATGTTCCGTAGGGCCATGAAAAGGGCTGTGCAGAACACCCTCCGCTTAGGAGCAGAGGGTATTAAGATAAGCGTGGGTGGACGTCTCAACGGTGCTGAAATAGCGCGTACCGAATGGTATAGAGAAGGTAGAGTTCCGCTTCACACTTTTAGGGCTGACATTGATTATGGTTTCGCCGAAGCCAAGACGACTTATGGCGTTATCGGGGTCAAGGTTTGGATCTTTAAAGGGGAAATCATTCCCGGTATTGCTGGTGAGTCGAAAGCTCAACCAGTTGAAGCTTAATATCAGGGCTAAACTGTCATGCTGCAGACAAAAAGAACGAAATTTAGAAAAATGCAGAAGGGCCGTAATACGGGCCTTGCACAAAAGGGAAATAAAGTGAGCTTCGGCGAATTTGGTCTCAAGTCAGTTGAACGCGGTCGTATGACTGCGCGACAAATTGAGTCTGCTCGACGTGCCATTACTCGTCACGTAAAACGCGGTGGAAAGATTTGGATACGTGTCTTTCCAGATAAACCAATTTCTAAAAAACCACTTGAAGTGAGAATGGGTAGCGGAAAGGGAAGCGTTGAGTACTGGGTTGCAGAGATTAAACCAGGAACAATGCTTTATGAGTTACAGGGGGTAAGTGAGGAGTTAGCAAGGGAGGCATTTGCCCTCGCAGCGGCCAAATTACCGGTTAAAACTACATTCTCTATACGTACGGTGATGTAATGAAAGCCACCGAATTAAGAAATAAGTCAACATCTGAGTTGAATGAGACCCTTTTAGGTCTTCACCGTGAACAGTTCAATCTAAAGATGCAGAAGGCAACTGGTCAGTTAAGCAAGCCAGATCAGATCAAGAAAAATAGAAGAAATATTGCAAGATTGAACATGGTTCTTGCCGAGATGGGTGTTAAGTAATGAATACAGAAGTAAAAATCCCTCATACTCTCTCGGGTAAGGTTATCAGCACAAAGATGGATAAGACGATAACGGTTCAAATTGATCGAGTCGTACCCCATCCACTGTATGGAAAATTTATTAGGCGATCTAATACTCTCCTTGCACATGATGAGAAGAATGAGTCTAAGGAAGGAGATGTGGTTGTAGTATCTGCATGTCGTCCGATTTCGAAGCGTAAAGTGTGGAAGCTTGAAAAGATCCTTGATAGAGAAATCTAGAGATCTAATCATTACAGTTAGAACAGATTGAAGGTGAATTGAAATGATTCAAATGCAAACTAACCTAGATGTTGCCGATAATAGCGGTGCTCGAAAGGTCATGTGCATTAAGGTCTTGGGTGGCTCTCATCGTCGCTATGCGAACGTAGGTGACATCATCAAGGTAAGCATAAAGGAAGCCATCCCTAGGGGACGAGTTAAAAAGGGCGAAGTTTACAACGCAGTTGTAGTTAGAACTAGAAAAGGAGTTCGTCGAAGTGATGGATCCTTAATCCGGTTCGATGGGAATGCAGCAGTTCTGCTGAATAATCAGCATCAACCTATTGGTACGCGTATCTTTGGACCTGTGACAAGAGAACTGCGCTCCGAAAAGTTTATGAAGATCATTTCTTTAGCCCCAGAAGTAATCTAGGAGACGTCAGATGCGTAAGATTAGGAAAGGTGATCAAGTAGTTGTCATCACTGGGCGAGATAAAGGTAAAAGAGGATCAGTTCTATCGACACCATCAGAAACAAAGCTTGTAGTCGAAGGTGTAAATATAGCTAAGAAACATCTAAAACCTTCGCCGATGAAAGGAATAAGCGGTGGTATTGTTGAAAAAGCAATGCCAATTGAAATTTCAAATGTCGCTTTATTCAATCCTACAACCAATAAAGGCGATAAGGTTGGATTCAGGCTTTTGGCAGATGGACGTAAAGTTCGTTTTTTCAAGTCGACTAACGAAGTTGTCGACGTTTAACCGGTAGTATAGAAACATGGCCAGGTTGCAAAAACTTTATAAGGAACAGGTTATTGGAGAACTGACCCAGCGATTTGAGTACAAATCGGCTATGGAGGTTCCAAGGATACAGAAAATCACACTCAACATGGGTGTTGGTGAAGCAGTCGCCGACAAGAAAATTCTACAAAATGCAATTGAAGATCTAGAGAAGATTGCTGGACAAAAGCCTGTTGTAACTTTAGCTAAGAAATCTATCGCTGGATTTAAGATCCGGGAAGATATGCCTATTGGTTGTAAGGTTACTCTCAGGCGTGATCGGATGTACGAATTCCTGGATAGACTTATTACAATCGCTATACCCCGTATTCGTGACTTCAGAGGCTTAAGCCCAAAGTCCTTCGATGGACGTGGTAGCTATTCTATGGGTGTTAAAGAGCAAATTATCTTCCCAGAAATTGATTTTGATAAAGTTGATGCTGTTCGTGGTTTAAATATAACCATCACAACTTCAGCGAAAACAGACCAAGAAGCTCGTGCGCTTCTTGAACAATTTAAATTTCCATTCCGTACCTAGGCGAAACTATGGCCAAGAAATCTATGATCGCTCGCGAAGTCAAGCGTCAGAAGCTTGCTCAGAAATATCTCAAAAAGAGAGATGAGCTAAGATCAATTATGTGCAGTATTACTGCTACTGATGAAGAAAAGCAGATTGCGGATGAAAAGCTGCAGAAGCTTCCTAGAGATTCAGCATCTATTCGTCTTCACAATCGTTGTAGTTTGACTGGTCGACCACACGGATTTTATCGGAAATTCGGACTTGGAAGAAATAAGCTGCGAGAGTCTGTTATGCGTGGAGACGTTCCAGGCGTCACTAAGGCAAGTTGGTAAACGATCTTAGTATTGACCAGGAATAAGTTTCTAGGAGTTAAAACATGAGTATGAGTGATCCACTGGCGGATATGTTAACCCGCCTACGTAACGGCCAGTCTGCAGGAAAGCCTGATGTGACCATGCCATCCTCCAAACTGAAAATATCAGTTTGCCAGGTTCTGAAACAAGAGGGCTATATTAAGGACTTCTCCGTTGCGCAAAATGGTGCTAAGTCCGTTCTTACTGTTGAGCTTAAATATTATAAAGGATCAGCAGTAATTGAATCGATTCAGAAAGTTAGCAAACCAGGCCGTCGTGTTTATAAAGCCACAGATGAACTCCCTTCAGTGATTGGAGGATTTGGTGTAGCTGTTATCTCTACCCCCAAAGGAGTTATGACAGATAAAGAAGCACGCGAAGCTGGTCATGGTGGTGAAGTATTGTGCGTCGTCTCCTAATTCTTGGAATTATGTAAATGTCTAGAGTAGCAAAAAACCCAATATCTTTACCTAAGGGAGTTGAGGCCACACTCGGTTCTAATACCATTACAGTGAAAGGCGCAAAGGGAGTACTGTCGGCAGATATTCATCCTTTAGTTGAAGTTGAAATTGAATCAGGCGTTATTTCTATAAAGAGTGATAGATCTAACAAACAGAAAGATGCTCTAGCTGGAACAACCAGAGCCAACATTGCCAACATGGTCACTGGTGTGAGCCAGGGGTATGAGAAGAAACTCACGATGGTGGGTGTCGGATATAGGGCTGCGACTAAAGGAAACGGTCTTAGTTTGAGCCTAGGATTTTCCCACCCAGTTGAATACGAAGCTCCTCAAGGGATCACTATAGAAGTTCCCTCACAAACGGAAATCGTAGTTAAGGGTTGTGATAAGCAACAAGTTGGTCAGGTTGCTGCAAACATTCGAGCTTATCGGCCGCCAGAGCCTTATAAAGGAAAAGGCGTTCGTTATTCTGACGAAGTGATCGTACGTAAAGAAGCTAAGAAGAAATAATAGGTCTAACGATGGAAAAAAAAGCGGCTAGACTCAGAAGAGCAGCAAAAACGAGAGCGGTAATACGCTCACTTGGGGTTAATAGGCTAACTGTATTTAGGACCCCTAGGCACATTTATGCGCAAGTGATCACGGCGGATGGCTCCAAAGTCCTGGCTAGCTCGTCTACTCTTGACTCAAGTGTTCGTGCGTCAGTAAAAGGTACCGGTAATGTCGATGCTGCCAAGGTGGTTGGGAAATCACTGGCAGAAAGAGCCATTGCGGCAGGTGTTACAAATGTAGCTTTTGATAGGTCTGGGTTTAAATATCACGGACGTGTGAAAGCGCTTGCAGATGCCGCGCGTGAAGCGGGATTACAGTTCTAGGAGCAGTCATGGCAAACCCAAATATACAAACACCGCCATCTGCTGATGGTTTCCAGGAAAAGCTAGTAGCAGTTCGTCGCGTTGCGAAGGTAGTTAAAGGTGGCCGAGTCTTCGGTTTTACAGCATTAACTGTCGTTGGTGATGGCAACGGAAGAGTGGGTTACGGATTATGTAAGGCAAGAGAAGTTCCAGTTGCTATTCAAAAGTCAATGGAGCAGGCTCGGCGTAATATGAAGAAAGTTTCACTTAATGGTGACACCCTTCATTATGCTCTTTCTTCCTCGACGGGTGCAGCTAAGGTTTACATGCAACCAGCATCGCAGGGTACTGGAATTATTGCTGGGGGAGCAATGCGTGCAGTATTTGAAGTGGTTGGTGTACATAATGTATTGGCCAAATGCATTGGTACTAATAATCCAATTAACGTTGTACGTGCCACGATTAAGGGTTTGTCTGAAATTGGCGATCCTGCTCGCATCGCAGCGAAGCGCGGTAAGTCTGTAGCCGCGAATGGGGGTTAAAAATTCATGAGCGACAAAAAAGTATCTGTAAAACAAATCCGTAGTGCAATTGGTCGTGCAGCGTCTCATCAAGCATGTCTCAAAGGGCTTGGAATCAGGCGTATGCACCAATCAGTTACTGTTGAAGCCACGCCGGAAAATCTTGGAATGATTGCTAAGATTTCCTATTTGCTAAGAGTAGAGGGTTGATATGTTTCTAAATACATTAAAGCCAGCGGAAGGTAGTAAGCCTTCCAGAAAACGCGTTGGCAGAGGGATTGGCTGCACTCTTGGTAAAACCTGCGGTAAAGGTCATAAGGGACAAAAGGCACGTTCCGGCGGTTTCCACAAGGTAGGTTTTGAAGGTGGACAAATGCCACTGCAGAGAAGACTGCCTAAGGTTGGTTTTAGATCTCACAAAAAACAGTATAAAGCCGTTATACGCTTGAATGATCTTGCTAAGGTAAATAGTGAAACAATTGATTTGTTATCACTTAAGCAGGCAGATCTGGTCGGTAACAATATTCGTTATGTAAGCATAATTGATTCGGGTGAATTGTCAGGTGCTTATACGATTGTTGGGATTCGTACTACCAAGGGCGCTAAGGATAAAATTATCGCCGCTGGCGGTAAGGTAGAGGTATAAAGTGAGTGCTGCTGGTGCCGCGTTAGCGGATCGCTTCAGTAAGCTTGGAGAACTAAGGCAACGGTTAGTTTTTGTTTTAGGCGCTCTATTTGTATACCGTGTAGGTGCTCATATACCTATTCCTGGAATCGACCCACAAGCTCTCGCCTCCATGTTTGCTGATAAAGGTGGCATCCTTGACATGGTTAACATGTTTTCTGGCGGTGCTCTTAAGCGACTAAGTATTTTTGCTCTTGGAATTATGCCCTACATTTCTGCATCAATCATTTTGCAGTTGATGGCGGGTGTTGTTCCGAAGCTGGAGCAAATCAAGAAAGAGGGTGAGTCCGGTCGAAAGAAGATTAATCAGTACACCAGATATGCAACTGTGTTCTTAGCTTCATTTCAGGCTGTCGGTATTGGTCTTGCACTTCAGAATCAATCGGCTGGCGGTATGCCTGTTGTGCTCAATCCTGGTTTTCAGTTTGTTTTTGTTTCAGCGGTTTCGCTTGTATGCGGAACAGTATTTCTAATGTGGTTAGGTGAACAAATCACTGAACGTGGAATTGGTAATGGCATATCTATTATTATCTTTTCGGGTATTGTTGCTGGTCTTCCAACCGCGATTGGTGGGACCTTGGAACTCGCCAGAACTGGTGAATTAAGTGCGTTCAGTATCATCGCTTTATTCGCTATAGCCATTGGTGTAACGGCTCTTGTGGTTTTCGTTGAACGTGGCCAGAGGCGTATTACAATCAACTACGCTAAGCGTCAGGAAGGACGTAAAATGTATGCGGCGCATAAAAGCTTTTTACCGCTGAAGCTCAATATGTCTGGAGTGATACCACCGATCTTTGCTTCTAGCATTATTCTTTTTCCTGCCACCTTAGCTGGCTGGTTTGGAAATACACAAGGTATGGGTTGGTTGCAAGATGTTGCAACGACTCTTTCACCCGGTCAGCCCGTTTATGTGTTATGCTATGCGGCTGCAATCGTTTTCTTTTGCTTCTTCTACGCAGCTTTAGTGTTCAACTCTAATGAAACAGCTGAAAATCTTAAGAAGTCAGGAGCGATTATCCCTGGTGTGAGACCTGGTGTGCAGACCTCACAGTACATTGACGGAGTGATGACTCGGCTTACATTGGTAGGGGCAATGTACATCACGGCTGTATGCCTGCTGCCTGAATTTTTGATTCTGTATTGGAATGTTCCGTTCTATTTCGGTGGAACTTCCTTGCTGATCATTGTAGTGGTTGTCATGGATTTCATGTCGCAGATACAGACTTATGTCATCTCTCATCAGTACGAAGGTTTACTTAAGAAGAGTAACCTAAAACTAGGTTGATTGGTCTGACGAAATAGAATGAGGAATCAAAGTGAAGGTTAGAGCTTCGGTAAAGAAAATCTGTAGGAATTGCAAAGTACTAAAGCGTAACGGTACTGTGAGAATCATCTGCAAAGACGCACGTCATAAGCAGAGACAAGGTTAACTTTTTTGAATTGAAGGTAGTTGGAGACAGCGTAGATGGCTCGTATTGCAGGTGTAAATATCCCGGATAACAAGCATCTCGTCATATCGCTTACAGCGATATATGGGATTGGCCGGACGAGAGCGGCTGAGATATGTGATCGCGTGGCTATAGACCCTGCGACAAAAGTAAAGTCGATCGATGAATCAGATATTGAACGAATTCGCGAAGAGGTTGCTAGGTTTACCGTAGAAGGTGACTTACGCCGTGAAACTTCGATGAATATCAAACGATTGATGGATCTTGGTTGTTACCGAGGCATCAGACATCGTCGAGGTTTACCGCTAAGAGGTCAACGTACGAGAACGAATGCCCGTACTAGAAAGGGTCCTCGTAGACCTGTCCGCAAATAAAAGTTTTTAATAAAGGTATTTCCAATGGCTACTTCCGGACGCCCGGCGAAAAAAATTAAAAGAGATGTGTCAGATGGGATAGTGCATATCAATGCCACTTTCAATAACACGATCATCACAATTACTGATAGAAAAGGAAATGCACTCGCTTGGGCAACCGCAGGTGCATCTGGTTTTCGTGGATCCAGGAAGAGCACTCCATTTGCTGCACAGGTTGCAGCAGAGAAGGCTGGTAACATCGTTAAAGAATACGGTGTAAAGAATCTTGACGTTGTAATTAAAGGGCCTGGCCCTGGTCGTGAATCGGCAGTTCGATCGCTGAACAATCTAGGATTCAAGATCGTTAATATCGTTGATGGAACACCGATTCCACATAACGGCTGTCGTCCACCTAAGAAGCGTCGTGTTTAAGGCTGAGGTTCAAAAATGGCAAGGTATTTAGGTCCTAAATGCAAGTTAAGTCGTAGAGAAGGAACTGATCTCTTCTTAAAGTCGAGAGGTAAATCACTCGAAGGCAAATGTAAGCTCGATCAGCAGCCTGGTCAGCATGGAACAAAACGTGCTCGTATGTCTGATTACGCAACTCAGTTGCGTGAGAAGCAGAAGCTACGACGTATCTATGGTGTATTAGAAAAGCAGTTTCGAAACTATTATCAAGCTGCCGCTCATAAAAAGGGTTCTACAGGCCAGAATCTTCTAAACATATTAGAGAGCAGGCTCGATAATGTAGTTTACAGAATGGGTTTTGCGGCTACTCGTGCTGAAGCACGTCAGTTGGTTAGTCATAAGGCTATCCTGGTAAACGGCAAGGTACTAAACATTCCATCGTACCAAGTAAGAACGGGCGATGTAGTTAGTGTTAGAGAACGTTCACAAAGCCAGCTTCGTATTAAGGACGCCCTAGGTGTTGCGGAACAATATGGTTTTCCTATTTGGTTAGATGTTGATACACAGAAGATGCAAGGTATCTTCAAGTCGACGCCAGAGAGAAGTGAATTAGGTTCTGAGATCAACGAACAATTGGTTGTTGAACTTTACTCAAAATAACATATACATATCAATGCAAAGTTATATCGCTAATCTCATAAAGCCACGTTTAGTAGACGTGAGTCCTGTTTCTAACAACAGTGCCCGTATTGTCATAGAGCCACTTGAAAGAGGTTTTGGTCATACGCTAGGCAATGCACTTAGACGTGTTCTGCTATCTTCCATACCAGGATGTGCCGTTACTTCAGTTAATATTGAAGGCGTTGTTCATGAGTATTCGACCATCGACGGCGTTCGTGAAGATGTTATTGATATTCTTCTCAATTTAAAGAATCTCGCTATCCAAATTCATGATGGAGATGATGTAACTCTCCACATAAGTAGGCAGGGGCCAGGTTTTGTGACGGCTGCAGATATTGTAAAAACTCATCAGGCTGAAGTTCATAATCCTGATCTTGTGATTGCAAGCCTCACGGACTCGGGAAAGCTCGAGATGACCCTCAGGGTTCAAAAAGGCAGGGGATATCAACCAGTATCCACTAGAACATTGAACGAAGATGAATCTGCTGTTGGTGCATTGCAACTTGATGCCTCTTTTAGTCCTATTAAGAGAGTTTCATATGTCGTCGAAAATGCTCGTGTAGAACAGCGTACTGATCTAGATAAGCTAGTTCTTGAGATCGACACTAATGGTACTTTGGATCCAGAGGAAGCTGTTCGACAAGCAGCTGCGATCCTTAATGAACATCTGTCAGTATTTATCGCGCTCAAAGGTGAGGAAAGTGCTGGTACTGTAGAAGAACGGCCCGAGTTTGATCCGCTTCTTATGCGACCAGTTGATGATCTGGAGCTCACAGTTCGTTCCGCGAATTGCCTCAAAGCTGAAAACATATTCTATATTGGAGATCTTATTCTTCGCTCGGAGCATGACTTACTCAAGACCCCTAATCTAGGCAAGAAATCTTTAACCGAGATTAAGGACGTACTGGCAACCAAAGGTTTATCTCTCGGTATGCGTCTCGAGAATTGGCCGCCTGAGAGTCTCAAAAGAGACGAGCAAGAAGTTTAAATTTTAAGGGCATAGCTATGCGACATCGCAAGACAGGAAGAAAGCTTAATATGAATAGTAGCCACAGAGAGGCTCTATTTCGTAACCTAACTAATGCACTAATTCATAATGAAGTAATTAGGACAACTTTGCCAAAAGCGAAGGAAATGAGGCGTTTTGCTGAGCCGCTAATAACTTTATCTAAGAATGACTCAGTTGCTGCAAGGAGATTAGCGTTTGCGAGGATTCGTGACCGTGAAGCAGTCACAAAGCTTTTCGAGGCCCTGGGTCCTCGATATAAGACTAGGCCGGGTGGCTATCTTCGAATTTTGAAGTGCGGACTTAGAACTGGAGATTCTGCCCCAATGGCCTATGTAGAGCTTGTGGACAGACCAGAAGCTTAAGACTTTTTCAAATAACGTATAAAACCCTGCCTTTACATGGCGGGGTTTTTTTTTATTTTTTATATGGATCCACGATTAATTGCCTTTGTCGACGCGGTAAATGGGGAGCGTGCCCTTGTCATGGGTATTCTCAATGTAACTCCTGATAGCTTCTCGGACGGTGGAAACTACCTTAATGTAACTAGTGCAGTCTCGCATGCGGTACAAATGGTGCAGGATGGTGCGAATATTATTGATGTTGGTGGTGAATCCACTCGCCCAGGATCATCGCGTGTAACTTCATCAGCACAACTAGAGCGAGTTATTCCTGTCATCAAGCAGCTAAGAGAGGCATTGCCGCAAGAAGTATTAATTAGTGTTGATACAACAAGTAGCCAAGTTGCTTTGGCTGCTATTAATGTGGGGGCTGACTTTGTTAATGATGTTTCAGCCGGGCTGGATGATCCAGATATGTTCAAACTTGTTGCATCACAAGGCGTACCTATTGTCCTGATGCATATGAAAGGCACACCCTCTAGTATGCAAGATCACCCTGCCTATAATGATGTGACCGCTGAGATTATTGAATTTCTAAAGCAACGTATCATTGCTGCTGAATCTGCTGGTGTTGCTGCACATCATATTATCGTTGACCCCGGCATCGGATTTGGGAAGAGCCGCGAGCACAATTTGAAACTGCTTGCAGATCTTGAAGTCCTTAAAATAGCTATTGGGAAGCCAATATTGCTTGGGACAAGCAGGAAGAGGTTTATGGGTGGTATTTGTAATGAGAACTCCCCAATTGAGCTATTGGGAGCAACGGTCGCTACAACAGTTATTGGTTATTATGCTGGTGCGCGGATATTTCGTGTTCATGATGTCAAGCCCAATAGACAAGCGCTCGACGTTTCTTTGGCAATTCAGTCCGCGAATTCTTCGTGAAAGAATTAATAGGGGCTAAGGCTTAGGGTTTCTGAACAGGGATTGTGTTCCCTATTTTAATTATCCTATTTGTTTCATTAACATAGACCAATGTTGGTTTATGAGTTATGGCTTTGCTGCTATCAAGGCCTACATATGCGCATATAATCAAGATATCACCCGGCGCGGCCAGTCTTGCAGCTGCTCCATTGACCGAAATTATTCCGGAGTTTTCTTCGGCTCTTATGGCATAAGTGGTGAAACGTACACCTGTATTCACATTGTAGATGTGAATTTGCTCGTATTCGAGGATTCCAGAGGTGCTGAGTAAAGTTCCATCTATAGCGCAGGAGCCTTCATACTCTAGTTCAGCATGCGTAACACGGGCTCTGTGCACTTTTGCTTTAAGCATTGTGGTTTGCATAGTTATGCCTGTGTAATTAATCAAACTATTTATTATCTAAAAAAAAATCAGTTGCCGCAATGATATCCTATTGGACCTTAGCTATCGATACGCAGTAAAGGGCTACTTTTCATAATTGGTTGCCCAGTATCGTCCTTAATCCGGTAAAATGTTATTTTTGGAGGAAGCCGTGATGGGGATTGGTATTTGGGAATTGGTACTTCTACTGCTTATCGTTTTGGTGCTTTTTGGAACTAAGAGGTTGCGGAATATTGGTGGCGACCTAGGTTCTGCAATCAAAAGTTTCCGCTCAGCGATGAATGATTCAACAGTCGATGACGCCGACAAAAAAACCAACAATCCTGATGACAAGGGGGATGTCTGACTTAACTTCCAAGGCTGGTCACTATGTTTGATGTTGGCTTTCAAGAAATATTACTTATCGCACTCGTAGCGCTTTTGGTCTTCGGACCAGATCGTCTCCCTAGCTTGATTAGACAAGTAACATTCTGGACTCGTAAGATTCGTTCTACCGTTGCCTCGGTTAGGACCGAACTAGATCGTGAGCTTCAGATCTATGAGATCCAGCAAACGTTTATGGAGCGGAAAAAAAAGTTTGAGACAGAAGCTAACTCGTTAACTTCGCTCCCTCTCCAATTGAATAACTCTGACGAAGCGAAAGACCGTCACCCGAAAGATACAGGTCATGAGCCTTAATAACTCTGAGGGTCTAGAGTTCGATTCTCATCAGTCGTTTATCGCTCATTTAATTGAGCTTCGTAATCGTATAATTAAAGCGTTGATTTTTGTGGCAACTGTATTCATTGGGTTGTCGTTCTATGCCAATCAGTTATATACACTTCTAGCGGGCCCGCTGACACATAGTCTTCCAGCTGGGAATCAGATGATTGCGATTGGAGTAGCGTCCCCTTTTCTTGCTCCTCTTAAATTAACGCTTTACCTTTCCGTATTCATCTCAATGCCATTCTTGCTTTACCAGTTATGGGCATTTATAGCACCTGGCCTCTATAAACATGAAAAACGTCTAGCTCTACCACTACTCGTTGCCAGTATCGTTTTGTTCTATCTTGGCATCGGTTTCGCGTATCTTATTGTCTTTCCTCTGATCTTCCGGTTTATGGTGATGACCGCGCCAACCGGAGTAGCGGTAATGACTGATATTACTCAGTATATGGATTTCGTTTTAACCTTATTCATGGCGTTTGGGCTTTCCTTTGAGGTGCCAATTGCGACTATCCTTGTTGTTTCGACTGGGGTCTCATCGAGAGAGGCTATTGCAGAAAAAAGGCCATATGTCATCGTATTGGCGTTTGTCGTTGGTGCGGTGTTGACCCCTCCAGATGTTGTTTCTCAGACCTTACTTGCGGTACCTATATGGTTCTTATTTGAACTGGGGTTATGGTTTTCTCGATTTGCTCCCATAAACCCTCATAAAAACCATCCGGCATTAGTGGATACTTAAAAGATATTCATTTAAGACTTATGAGGATTTCATGCCAACATTACTATGTTTTGCATGTTCAGTTCCTGAAAGAACAGTGAATGCTAGTACCGACCATTGTGTGTGGTCAGATTTGATCTCTCTGGATTATGTATACCCTTAGCGCCGTCTCTGAGAAGTTCACCGCGGTAATTCTGGGGGTGATCTAGGGGGGTAAAACAGTGGGTTCTAGGATCTCTTTTCCCTAGCATTGCCCTGTTTCTTTTATCGAATTTTATATGATTAATAGATCCTGAATGGCAATGTTTCTTCAATCCACTTCAATTCATCCTGGCGTGCAGACTTATCTAGATCTCCTGCCCATGCTTCAGGATCATCAACCCATTCACGAAGGGCTGGGCCACCGTTGATCAAATCAATCGGTAATTTCTCGTGCTCGTATTCGTAGGCAAAATCTCGCCAAAGCTCATACTGCGGATATAGTGTCTTAAGGGCCTTCAATGCAAGGGCTTGAACTCTCCATGGCTTGAACTTTAGATGATCGTAACTATGATCATCTACATGAATTTGAACCCCAGAGCATAACTGACCTTGATGTTTATGGAACGTGGGTTCAAACCAGCAATCTCGCAATCTGCAACCATCCAACCATTCTGGGGCTAATTGAGACATCAGTTGAATCAGAGATTTTGAGTCTATGTCTGGCGCACCAAATATCTCCAGAGGTCTAGTCGTGCCTCTTCCCTCTGATAGGGTGGTTCCCTCAAGCATCACCGTTCCAGCGTAGCATCTGGCCATGGATATATTGGGGGCATTTGGGCTTGGGTTTACCCATGTTTTTTCTCCTTGTGGCCAGCCATATCCTGGAGCTTGGTCTGGAAACCAATCCACCATCGGAATCACTTGGTAATTTACTGATAGATTGTAATTAGATATAAACCAACTTCCGAGCTCTCCTAAAGTAAGCCCGTGTCTCATCGGCATAGGACCGGCTCCAACGAAGCTTTCCCAATTTTCCCGAAGCATTAGCCCTTCAACAGGTCTTCCTACCGGATTTGGTCTATCTAATACCCAAACCTCCTTACCATATATTGATGCGGCTTCAAGTACATAGAGTAAAGTGGTTATGAATGTATATATACGGCAACCCAGATCTTGAAGATCTATTAATATGACATCAAATGTATCAAGCATTCTTTCTGTGGGTCGTCTAACCTCACCATAGAGACTAAACACAGGAATTTGATAAATCGGGTCAATATAGTCATCTGATTCGATCATATTGTCCTGCTTATCACCTTTGAGGCCATGTTGTGGACCAAAGGCTGCGCAGAGATTTATGTCCGTTAAGGTAGAAAGCGCATCAATCGTATGGATAAGTTCGCTAGTAACAGAGGCTGGATGTGCGACTAAGGCTACACGTTTTCCTGCAATTGGCTTACGTAGCTCAGGGTTTTTGAGTAAGTTGTCGATTCCAAACTTCATGAGTGGTAGGTGTGTAATGGATATGAGTATGGATTAGGCCTCTTCCAGGAAAATTCTACGAAGCCTTCGGCATGATGGAAGTCTGGTTGTTTGTTTGGATGTGAGAGTGCCCAATATGATCGGGTGTGATCTAAAGTTTCAATAACTCCGCAAACGCTAATTAAAGGGCGTTCAGTATCAAGGCCGCTGATATCTAAATCAGCCATGAGAATAAACTCATTAGAGGACCGTGTTGAATTGATTTGTGGTGGAGTCTCCATTTCTGCTAAAGACATTCCCGATCTATAGGCGGTGAAATTGTACGAGGCCCAATTCCTAGAAGGAGAGAAATTAAATTCTCTATAGTCTGAACAGCTATCAGATGGTCTTAGAAAAAATTCGCAGCATGTTTGCATCCAAAGAGAGTCCCGCCTATCTGGGTTGTCTAACCTATCTGGGATTAAAATACCTGTTAAATCCCCATATATTCGATAAAAAATGCTGAGTCTGTTTTCCTGTAGAAAAAGATCAACAAAGAAATTCCTCACAAATTTAGCTGGTTCAGAGGGATGATTAACTAGCTTGTAAGTCACCATTTCCGATTTTATCCTAATTATATGAGTTCGAAACATCCCTTCATTTAGATGACCTGGTCTCTAGTTTGTTAAATTATTCATATTCCATTTCATGAGTCCTTGGAGAAAGCGTGGTTTGTTCAAAGCACGGTTTCCACCCACATTGTCCATGATCATTGGCTTATGGTTGGGGTGCTTGGATATCCCTTTGGTAATGCTCGTGAATAGTTGAACGATTGAGGCCGCGTTAACGCCAGTCCAAGCTGATTTAAGATGCTATTTCAGCAACAAAATGGGTGTTTTGGAAAGCTCAATAATTTTCGACTCCACAGATCCTAGAATCATGGATGCGATTCGATTTAAACCTATTGGGCTCAGAATGATTTCATCGCATTGAGTTTCGTTAGCATACTGAACAATGACTTCTGCAGGATCTCCAACCCCGATGTGGAGTTTGTATTTTATGCCAGAACAGTCTAATTCGTTCCTGGCTTTTTCGAGTGCCTTTAGCCCCTCATCATGATGATAGCTATTCATTTGTTCAGCATTTACAAACAAACCAATATCGCCATGAAATGAGTGCTGCACATTGATTAAGTGTATTTCTTTGAAACCACTCCAGTTTTTTTCCCAAGCAATGAACTTTGCTACTAAAGCAATAGACTCTTCGGAGCCATCTATGGGTAGAAGTACTTTCATCATGATTTACTCTTTCGTCTGCGGGAAAGCGGGTTCACTTTGGTTGCTCGTCATCGCGAACTAGGTCGAGCAACTCCCTAAGATCACTTTGTTGTCTTCTTGAGAGCCATTTACCAATTAAGACCACGAGCAAACCAGTTGCATAAGGTAGAGCCTGCTGAGCCCAACTGTCGGGTTGGCTGATAGCCATTCCATCTAACGCGGGGTCTGTAATAAACATATCCCCTGCTACATAACCAAGTAAGGCGGCTCCAAGAGTGACGATCATTGGAAATCTATCCATCATTCTAAGAATGATTGTGCTGCCAAAGATTACTAGGGGAATGCTGACACCAAGTCCCAGCATGAGAAGCACGTTATCGCCTTTTGCTGCGGCAGCAACTGCAAGCACGTTGTCTAGGCTCATAACTAGATCGGCAATTAAGATAGTCCTTATTGCCGCTGATAAATTGTCTTGTTCTTTTATGCCATCTATACCGGCTTCTTTCTCGGGGGTTAAGAGCTTTAATGCTATCCAGAAAAGTAAAAAACTACCTACTAACTTTAAAAACGGTACTTTTAGAATAGTTAAAGCTAGGATAGTCAATACTACCCTCATCAGGATAGCCGCAACTGATCCCCAGACCACAGCCTGTTTTTTTTGGCTCTCTGGGAGAGATCGGGCTGCTAGGGCTATTACTACTGCGTTATCACCCGAAAGAATGATATTGACCAGCATTATTTGGCCTACGCTAACCCAGAAAACTGGATCAAAGGCATAAAAGGGCATCGGCGTTCTCTTGAATGAATGAGCTAGTACTTAGCTTCGAATTATACGAGTACTATAACATCCGGTCTTGCCCATCCGTTTCGGTGAAAGCGAACACAAACTGGTTCTCTAACGTTTTGTGTGGAAACTGTGGTCATGCCGGCACCGTATTTTGGAAGGGGTTAGCCGGCAGATTCGACAGTTTTCCTGTCGTCAGGAAGATGATGTTTGTCAGGCTGCGTAGCGACTTGAACCCTCTGGCCCTGACGATGGCCGCCTGAATCTGACTGTTGATGTTTTCGGCTACAGCATTGCTTGCACCCAGGCGATAGGCGGCGTGGATTCCAGGCAGATGACTCTTTAGGGTCTTACCCAGACGCTTGAAGGGCTCAAGACGACTGCGCTTGGCCCATGAGATCCAGGATCGATATAGAGGCTCAGGGTCTGCCCCAGCGCGGCACATCAGATGCATCTCTTTGTAGCGTTGCTTCATACGCCACGCCCTGGCGGTCTTGAGACCTGAACGTTGAAGCCAATGCATATCGTTGATCTGGGCTCTGGACCAATCCTCAGGGGACTTGAGCAGTCCCCAGCGTGAGCCTTTGAGTGAGGCATCCTGCTTCACTTCAGCTCGCCTCACTTCGTCGACGGCATCGTGGATCAACTGAGAAATATGGAATGCATCAAAGCAAATCTCGGCTTTCGGAAATTGTTTCCGAGCTCCAGCTTGAAAGGATTTGGACATATCCATCGTGATGAACTCAATAGCTTCAGGCTGCCCCTGGTGACTCACGAAATCGGCTTTGAAGGTTTCAAAAGTGTCAGCCTTTCGCCCTTCTGCAGTGCCGATCACACGACGGGCCAAAGGGTCATGAAAGATGGAGAGATAACCCAGGCGGCGACCAACGAATTTTTCATCGACGCCCAAGGCGGTGACTTCGGTATAGGTCGTCGCCTGACGAGCAGACTCCACATGGACATCGATGGATCGCCAGATGCGATTCTCGGAGACCCCAAACATCTGGGCGATGGCGGAGACAGGGAGTTTCTTGGCCAACGTCAGAACCAAGGCATCCATCAGCAACGTGAAGCCGCTTCCGGGACGAGCCCAAGGAACCTCAATCTGGGTGACCTTACCGCATTGCTTGCACTTTACCCTCGGTAAGGGCGCATGCAGAAAGGCTTTGAACTGGAAAAAGTGAAGGTGCTGCCAAGTCCGCTGAGATCGATCATGAATCGATTGGTCAGCCGCAGCGCAGGTAGGGCAACCCAGTCGCTTGGCATCACAAGCAAGGTCAAAGTGAATCTCTCCTTGATCAGGCTCGAAACGAATCTCGGCTACTTTCCAAGGATCTGGAAGACCCAGGGCGGCAGTGAAAAGCGGTGTGGAATCCATGTCCGGAATCATCTCAATGCTGACTGAAAAGGTCCATCAGGTTATGCTGATTTCCACTCAAAACGTTAGAGAACCCACAAACTGTTAATGCATTCTAACAGTATGACTATCAAGAAGTCGTCGGCCAATACTTGTAAGCTAAGCAGTGCTTTATAATCCGTCATGCTGTGTCAGTCGTGCTCTTTCGATTCTTCTTGATGGCCAGTTGTTGGAAGTGTTTCTATTGTCCGTAAGCTTCTATCGATCGCTCTGGATCTTGTTTCTGCAAGATCAATAGTGTTTCTTGCTTCATCTAATTTCTTTCTGGTTTTTGAAAGAATCTCACCAAATTTAATAAACTCAGACTTCACGCTGGCCAATACCTGCCAGACCTCTCCTGAACGCTTTTCTATGGCAAGAGTTCTGAAGCCCATATGAAGGCTACTAAGGATAGCGCACAGAGTCGTCGGGCCTGTAACTGTCACCCTGTATTCCCTCTGGATATAATCAAACAGTCCGGGGCGTCGAATTATCTCGGCATAAAGCCCTTCAATGGGAAGAAATAATAAACCGAAGTCGGTTGTGAATGGGGGCTCTAGGTACTTATCTTTAATAGATCTTGCCTCCAATTTAATCCGAGTTTCCAAGGCTTTGCCGGCTTCCTCGATTCCGATCAAATCTCCGGTTTCTTGTGCCTCTAGAAGCCTTTGGTAATCTTCTAATGGAAATTTGGCGTCAACCGGTAGCCAGATCGGTTGAGGGTCCAGGTTTTTCCCGGGAAGTTTGATTGCAAATTCAACCCTCTCGTTTCCTGATGGGCGGGTGGCAATGTTCTTTGCATATTGCTCTGGGCTAAGTATCTGCTCAAGTAGGTTTTCTAATTGAACTTCACCCCATATTCCTCTGACTTTAACATTCGCCAAGACCCTTTTCAGATCGCCAACGCCAGTCGCTAGGGACTGCATTTCGCCTAGACCTTTATGGACTAGCTCAAGCCTCTCACTCACCAGTCTAAATGACTCCCCAAGGCGCATTTCTAGGGTATTGTGAAGCTTTTCGTCGACAGTAATGCGAATGTCTTCTAATTTCTTAGAGTTATCGGCCTGTATCTCCTTAAGTCTGTTATCTATTGTTGAGCGAAGCGCCTCTAAGCCTTCTGTCTGCCGTTGCATTAATTGATGGAGTTGAGTGCTGATTTGTTCGCGAAAGAGACGAAGGTTTTCTGACTGTTCTGTGCGTCCATCACGTGAATCGTGTGATACTTGGATAAGTTGATTATCGACGGCTTTTCGTAGTGATTCGCTCTGACTAATAAGTGTTAGTTGGCGTTGCTCTATCGCAAGATTAAGATCACTGACTGAGCGGGCGACAGACTCGCCAATCTCGCGTCGATTAGTAAACATCTCATCTTTGAAGTCTCGTTGCAGTCGCTCGGTGCTTTCTTGTACAAGCGCTTGTAGGTCATGGAGCTGTGGCTTTTTATTAACCAATAGTCCCAAAAAGAATAGGAGGAACTGTAAAAAAACTATTAATCCCAATATGGCTAAAATGTAGACTTCTTGTGAGGTCATTCTTGGTTAATTATGAAATGCAGCAATTTAGAGTTGGTATATGGTGATCTGGCTATGCTTTGCCAATTGAGGCATAAATTAAGCCTCCAATAATTACCCAAATCGTCAGCACTAGAAGCCCTCCCAGAGACTTTTTATGCAAATTACTCAAATGATACGTTTGGGCACTTTCTTTACAGTCATCTAATACGTGAGCTGGTGTAAGCCTTATTGCTAGTCCCACTAACAATGGAAGCAAAATTAGTTCATCCAAGTAACCGAGTACCGGAATGAAGTCAGGAATCAAGTCTATTGGACTGAGGGCATATAAAATAACCGAGGTGATTAGGGCTTTGCAGTACCATGGAGTGTCTTTATGTTTGGACACAAGCATTAGGGTAATAATCTGCGACTTTAACAAAGAAGCTGATTTCTGTAGGGCAGCACAAAGCTTCATGGGGTTGATGCGTCAGCCTTAATGAGTGCCGACACAATGTCCTTGGTAATCTTCTTCAAAGCTTTTCTGTGCGCGATAACGATAGCATCGTATGAAGAGTCATTTGTTGATTCATGGGCAATGGATTTTCCAAAAATAGATGGTTTTGATCCTTCCCTGAATATAGTCCAATTGGCTTCAATGGTCGCTGAACCACCAAGAACTGAGTCAAACCGAACTATATCAATAGTAATTCGATAGTCTGGTGTCTTTGGAGCGCTATTTCTTTCATAAGTGGCAACCCAGAAGTGTTTGCCAAGACTATCTGCTAGTAATGATTCCACAGACGAAGTGATTTCGCTCTTCAGCGGGTCGGACCAACAGTTTTGATCGCTCATCTCTAGCTGGCTGCTTGATGATCTTGTAACTATCTGATTCCTATCTACATTATCCGGAACTGAGATGGGGCCTAGCGATATTGTGACTTGGCCTGTTTGCTTGATGCTTGAATGGGTGTCAGCAATAAGGTTGTCACTCAAGGTGTAATAACTTCGTTGGGGTGAACGAGTGCATCCAGCCGATGACGCTAAAAAAAACACTATTAGAGTGAGAGGCATAACAAGAAAGTATTTCATTAGTCAGTATCTCCCTTTCCTCTTAGTATTGATTCTGGTTGATTATCCAATGTCTCAGTTAGAGATCGAATAGAACGTGCGGCTTGAGAGGTGTCTTTCAGTGCATGTTTTAAGTCTTGTTGTAGTGGAGAGTCGGAGGATAGGATTGCTTTTAGCTCAGCTAAGGTCTTCCTTAGTTCTTTCAAGGTTTCTACCGACTCTGGAGTTAGATCCTTATCAATATGCTTTAGCAAAATGTTCAGGCTATTTGCGGCTTCACTTATGCCTGATAGGCTCGATTTGGTAGTGTTCCCAATTTCATCAAATGGGATTTTCTCTATCTTTCTTAAAATCCTGGAAATGGAGTGTTGAAGCTCTTCAACTTTGCCAGGGGTTGTTGGGAACTTGCGTGGATTTGTTGCCCAGTCGATTTTGGCCTTTGGGACGTCAGGAACAAAGTCGATTGCGATGTACAGTTGACCTGTTAAAAGGTTACCTGGTCTTAATTGAGCGCGGAGACCTTGGTCGACCATTCTGTCTATAATTAGCCGGTGTCTTTGTTGTCCGGCCGGTGAGTCGTCGTCATCATTAATTAAGCGTTCCCGGTGTATTGTAACTTGCACTGGAAATACAAAATTCTTCTTTTCGGCATCATAGTGTAGATCAACGGACTGGACCTCTCCAATGGGGATGCCACGGAGTTCTACTGGGGCGCCCACTGAAAGACCTCTAAGTGACTCATTGAAGTCGAGTTCAAAAATCACTGGGACACCATTGATGGTTTTCATGGCGACTGTGCGATCTTTGTGCAAGGTAAAGTGTGAGCCCGGTTCTGCGGGCTCGTTAGCGGCCAAGTTTGTGGGCGTTTCAAACGCTATACCGCCCGCTAGTATTGATGTGATGCTCTGCGTTTCTAACTTTATGCCGTTACTGTCAAGAGAGACGTCAAAACCACTGGCGTTCCAGAAACGGGTGTCATGATTTACGAATTTGTCATAGGGCGCATGAATGAAAACGCTGATATGAACATCAGTGCCATTTTGATCAAGTTCACGGGCGATAACTTCTCCAACTTGAATATGCCGAAAAAAGATTGGCGACCCGATGTCTAAAGATCCCAAATCCTGAGCTTCAAGTAAGAATTGGCGGCCTTCAAGCTTGTCTGTGAGGATAGGGGCAACCTCAAGCCCTTCAAAGCTTCTTTTGGCCTCGTTTGTCTGTCCAACATTGATAGCTATATATGGCCCTGAAAGCAGCGTGCTAATGCCAGATATATGTCCGCCTGATATCCTTGGGCGTTCAACCCAGAACCGAGTGTCTTTTACTAGGAACTCCTTTGCTTCTTTTGAGAATTGAGCCTTGACGACTACTTTAGACCTATCGTCGGAAATGGTAATCGAAGTGACTTCACCAATGTCTACGTTCTTGTAGCGGATTTTTGTCTTTCCTGCCTCAAGGCCCTCTGCTGTTTGGAACGTAATGGTTACCGTTGGACCGGTCTGCATAACGGTTTTGACAGCAATCCAAAGGCCCAATAAACCAGCAACAATTGGAATAATCCAAATAATAGGAATTGAGCTAGTTCGTGTATTTTCTGCTAAAGCTTCTGGCAGTTCATCTGATGAAGGTAATTTGGACATACTAGATGGTTTTCTCTGTTCTGGCGCTGGAAGATATTTCGTCTTGACTGACAATCTTATTCTGATCCCAAATGAGTCGTGGATCGAATGACATGGCGGCAAGCATAGTTAGGACAACGACGCAGCCAAAAGCAATTGCTCCTGGCCCTGGAGTTATGGTTGCAAGTGTATTGAGTTGTACTAATGCAGATAAAAGAGTAACAACGTATATGTCTAGCATGGACCAACGTCCAACGAACTCTAGTATTCTGTAGATTTGGGTCCTCTCTTTTCGGTGCTTTTGGGAGTTGAGCTTCACTGAATATAGAAGGAAGCTCAGTGCAATGAGCTTGGAGATGGGGACTACTATGCTGGCAAAGAAAACTAAGGCAGCAAGTGGCCATGAGCCTGTGCTCCATAAGTAAACAACACCGCTCATTATCGTGTCTGCCTGTGATCCAAAAAGTGAACCCGTTTCCATTATTGGGAGTGTATTGGCAGGTATGAAGAGAATATAGGCGGAAATAAGGAGTGCCCATGATTTCGAAAGGCTGTTAGGGATTCTAAAATGAAGTGTACCTCCACATCGAGGACATTTCTGATGCCCGGTGATGTTTTTTTTTCTAGAGGCTAAGCCACAGTAATGACAGCAAAGCACCTGGCAGTCTTGGGCTGACAAAAGCAATGGGGAGTCTTTCTTGTCTATTTTTCTGGTGCTAAACGATCCCATAATTCCTTGATATCAAGTGTTGCCATGGCAGAAGCGAAAAGGATTATTAAGGCGCCATAGGACCAAAGGGCTATTCCTGGAATAATATGAGCTAAATGTGAGAGTTTGACTACCGAGACAAGTACACCAAGCATAAAAACCTCAACCATACTCCAAGGTCTTGCTGAAACAACAAATCTCAAGGCATGAGTGGAGTAAGGAACATGCCATTGATAAGTTGTTGCTGCAAGAATAAAGGTCATCGTGAAGATTTCACATGCCGGAGCCAGTAGCGTTGTTACAAATACAAGAGCGGAAACAATGGGCATATCTTCATGCCAAAGGGTATTGATGGCGCTGTATAGAGAAGCTGAACGATATTGGCCTTGAGTTTCTATAGTGACAATTGGATAGAAATTGGCAATTACAAAGGCGATTGATGCCGCACAGAGGAGTGCTAACGATTTATTGAGGCTGCCGGTGCGGTATTTATAGAGATTGGCGCCACACCGAATGCAGGTTGCTACTTGTCCCTTTCTGAGCCGAATGCCGCGAAGAATTAGATCGCATTCATGACAAACAGTGATGGGCTCGTCGGTCTGCATTCTCTTTATTGTTAAAGATTACAGGCCATAACAATAGGAAGGTATCGCGCCCGGAAAGGGCGCGACAACAAAAGAGGAAACCTACTTTTTAACAACATCCGTTGGGTTGACTTCTCTTGGAAGAATTGGCGTTTCTGTGCTTATCTTCAGGTCGGACAGCAAGTTGAGCTCATTCTCGATCTGTAAGAACTGCCCGGCGATAATAGCGTTTGTCGCTTTCTTAATTCGGCCATAGTATTTTCTGAATAAGTCATTCCTCTCATCCCGGACATTCAGCGATCTTACGGCTAAGTTGTCGGCGATGTCATTATTCATGTTGTCATAGTTGGTCGCGTAATCACGAATGATGTTATAGCGTTCGTCAAATATTTTCTTTAACTCAGCTTCATAACCATAGTACTCTCGCCAGAAAGCATCATGCTCGGTTGTGCTCAGGTTCAAAGCTTTTTCGATCAGGGCGATCTTCTTCTCCCTATATCTGGCTCTGTCGGCGTCAAGAGCTTTCATTTCGGGGTCATTTGCCGTGATCGGGGTAAGTGGCTTTGGGCCCGAGCATCCTGCAAGAATCAGTGTCATTAAAATAGTCGCAGTAATCGCCCGAAGGCCCAAACAAAATTGCTTGTTCATAGGGTTGTCCTTTTTAGTTTTTCCAGAAATTCATTAATATTTCCAGATTTTATCTCATTATGTCTGGATTGGTTCAAGACCATGCCCTCGACGATGCAGTAAGGAAGAGGCTAGAGGTATCGGGCAGGGTCCCCGTTCTCTTTTCGTGAGGGGGCTTATTTGCCGCATCAGCTGCATCATAAGCACTATATCAGGCTTATAGACGATTGGGATATTTAAGCTGCCTTTGGGAAGCAAGGAATCAGGCCTGGTTGAAGCGTGGCTAAGATTCCTTTAATCCATACTTCCTTACCCGATACCTAAGCGTCTCTCGTGTTGTTCCAAGTGCTCTTGCGGCGCCGGTGACATTTCCTAGATGACGGCCCAAGGTAGTTTCAATAATGTACCTATCCATGTCATCTAAATCCATGCTTCCATCTAGTGGGATGAAAAGGCCATTTTTATCGCCTATCATTTCGGAGTGAGATCTCTCCACCTTACGTCTAGGGAGTTGTAACCACTCTGCAGAGAATACCGGGCCTTCTGCAAAGAGTACGCAACGTTCAACTGCGTTTCTTAACTCTCTAACATTCCCTGGCCAGTCATAAGCTCTGAGATCACTCCAGACATTTTCTGGGATGATTTTGACCTGTTTTCCAGCCTTTACGTTAAATTCGGCGACGAAGAGAGGGACTAGTTCATTGAGATCCTCCTTGACCTCTCTTAGCGGAGGTAAGTTAAGGCGAAAAACGCAAAGCCTATGGTAGAGGTCACTCCTAAATGTCCCTTCCTTTACCATCAACTCGAGATCTCGATGGCTGGCTGCGAGTATTTGTACGTCTACTTTGATTTCTCTTTCTGACCCTAAGCGTCGAAACTTCCTATCTTCAATGGCCTTTAAAAGTTTTGCCTGCAAATCCGGTGGCATTTCACCTATTTCGTCAAGAAAGAGAGTTCCACCATCTGCTTGTTCAATCAAGCCCCTGTGGCGACTGGTTGCCCCTGTGAAGGCGCCGGCCTCGTGACCAAATAGCTCCGACTCTAAAAGGTCTCTTGGAAGTGCAGCGCAATTCAGTTCTACTAGGGGGCCTGCGCCTCTTTTGCTCCCATGATGCAGAATGCGAGCAACCAGGCCTTTTCCAGTCCCCGTTTCCCCTCCAATAACTATGGCGCTAAATGGAACTCGTGTCAGTCTATTCAGCATATCTCGCACTTGCTGAGAAGAGGGGCTGCTGCCAATAAATGCTTTCGGGGAGAATTTTTTATATCCTAGTTCTGCTTGTTCAAAAAGCCGCCGCTGAGCGAGCGCGCTTCTAGTTGCGCTCGCAATGACTAGATCGAGTCTATCCATTTCACAAGGTTTTTCTATGAACTCGTAAGCTCCGAGTCGGAGCGCTCGAACCGATTCTTGTACGCTTCCGTACCCAGTTAATAGAAGCCATTCGCTGTGGGGGAGCTTTCCTTTTAACTCTTCCATCAGGTCGAGTGCATTACCATCAGGTAGGTTCATGTCTGACAAAATAAGCAGTGGATCCAGGTGGGACTGTTCTAGTAATGCTCTCGCCTGCTGAAGAGTTGTGGCAAGGTTTACTTCCCACCCCGCCTTTGTGTAGTGACGAGAAAGCTCTTTTCCAAGAAGAGCCTCATCTTCGATGAGGAGCAGCGTATTTGTCATGGTGTTTTCTTTCGGATTTCGGCAATTTGGTTTTCTGGCTGATGTAGCGCATAAACCATGCCAGACTATCATGTCTTGGTTTCTCAGTATTGTTTGTCCAAAACCCGCCGAAGATGCAACACTAAACATATGCTCTGGTTTATATGAACCAATACTTTTGGTTGAGGCGGATATAGTTTTTGGTCTTATCGGTCAAATCTAAATCAAAGGGCAAAAAAAAACCGACCTCGACAGAAGCTACTGCCGGGTCGGTTCTTTAAAAGTCCTTGGCTTATTCTAGGTTGGCGTGTCTGGCCCGCATCTCTTCTTCAGCAATACCCTTCTCATGAATAATGTGAGAAATGGTTGCTTCTAAGAAAACCAGCGTTGAAAGTTCAAACACGGTCCCCATCGGCATCCCTAGGACTTTACCGAACATTTCTGGTGTGCCAATCGGGATCACTTTGTTTGACATATCGCCCAAAGTTGAACTGGTTCTTGAGGAAATCAGAACAAGTTCAGCACCCAACTCTTTAGCCTTCTTGGCGAAAGCAATCATAGTTTCGGTTTCACCCGATCCTGAGATTACTATCAACAAGTCGCCCTTCTTAATGCTCGGCGTAACAATCTCACCAACCACATAGACTTCATATCCTCCATGCATAAGTCGCATGGCAAAGAATCTCGCCACAAGGGCCGAACGTCCGGCTCCTGTAATGAATATTCTTGATGCTGTGTCCACCATAGTGGTCAACTGTTTATCATAGGAAACATCAGTGGCATCAAGAATGCCTGCGATTTTATCTATGATGAGTCGACGATGCGCCATTTTATGCCGCCTCAATCAGTTCACGAATTTCGCGAGCTGAATCAGCAGGTGATGGTGCCCCATAAATAGCTGCTCCAACAACAATAATTCCTGCACCTGAGCGTGCAACTTGCTGTGCTGTTGATTGCTTGATACCGCCTGCAACAGAAATACGAACTGGTAAGCCGAGCTTTGCAACAAGCTGTAGGTCAGCAAATGGAGTCTGTCCGGCTGCCTGTGCATCTAGACCGGTGTGAACACCAATGATCTGGGCGCCAAGCTTGAAAGACTCACGTGCGCAAGCGGCTTTGTCAGGAACATTGATCAAGTCAACCTGTACTTCTGCGTTGTACTTGTTTGCTGCTTTAATGACGCCTGCGATCGTTGGTAGGCCAGAAACGCCCAGTACCGTTGCAATATCTGCACCAGCTTCATAGAAAGGTGCTGCCTCGTATTCGCCGGCATCCATGGTCTTGAGGTCTACAAGCAGAAGCTTGTTCGGGAACTTCTTCTTCAGCTCTCTAACTAAGCCCAAGCCATTTGCCTTGATGTTTGGTGTGCCAATTTCAAGGATGTCTACGTAAGGAGCTGCCAGAGTAGCGAGCTTGAAGGTTGTGGCGTTATCGAGGGAATCCAGCGCCAACTGAATTAATGGTCTTGCCATTGTTGTGTCTCCAATAGTTATGGTTAATTAATTGCTCGCGTGCGATGCATCTCGGAAATGCATTGTTTCGGAATTTAAGGTAGAAACATGATGCATGTCAACACACGAACCAAACCCAAGTCACGATCAGCGACCGTGTCTTGGGTGATTGAGTGAGCTGTTTTGCTGACTAAGCAGCAAGGCCCTGCGACTTTAGGTACTTCGCTACGCCGGTTTCAGTCGCTGCCTTAGGGGCCTGAGGGAGAGAATTAATATACTTCTCAACGCCCGTTTGACCGCTAGAGGCCGGTGCCGAGGATTGTGTTCCAGCAGCTGGTTTCGCATTCTCAGGTAGCGTCTTGAGATATTTCTCAACGCCCGTCTGAGTTTTTGCGGGAGCCGAAGCAGGGAGTGACTGAATATATCGATCGACACCAGTTTTCGTAGTAGATGATGTCTCTGTCAGGCCGTCAACGTAACGTGAAACACCCGTACCACCACTGACCGGTGCCGGTGCTGCGGCGACAGGAGCAGAATAAGCCTGACTTACAGTAGTTGATTTATTGCCTGACTTCTTCGTGAACCAGTATCCTGCAGCTGCAACTCCTAACCCAGCTAAAATAAGGGGCAAATTAGAGTCTTCAGTTG
>Ga0364887_10234_pt1 | contig 37165 bp, 37 predicted proteins | sample ExccelJu500001D4_4_FD_206924 | JGI IMG/M metagenome (GOLD analysis project Ga0364887, IMG submission 206924) | Enriched cells from Trout Bog Lake Hypolimnion, Wisconsin, USA - BchlTB.July23.5000.01.D4 | ecosystem: Environmental > Aquatic > Freshwater > Lake > Hypolimnion/Profundal zone | place...
CATGACATTCTTAATTTTCTTCATTAATCTCTTTGATAATCATCAACACATCCGCACATTTGCACATCTGCAAATCAATACACCATGATCTCAAAAAAAACAAGAACATATGTCCCGGCTACTTTCGAAATTAAATGGGAAAACCTGGAACCGCTTTTTAAAGAACTAACTGAACGCCCTATAAATTCGGTTGAGGAACTTGAAAACTGGTTGCACGACCGCAGTGAACTTGAAGCGGCGGTAGAGGAAGATTTTGCCTGGCGCTACATCCGCATGACCTGTGATACCACCAGCGAAGACCTGCTGCAAAAATTTCAATACTTCGCTACAGAGATTGAACCGAAAATTGCTCCTTTCAGCAACGAACTGAATAAAAAGCTGGTCGCCAGCACCTGGGTGGGGAAACTTGATCATAATAAGTATTTCATTTTTTTGCGCGGCGTAAAAAAATCGCTGGAATTGTTCAGGGAGGAAAATATTCCCCTGCAAACAGAAATCCAGGTTGAGCAGCAAAAATACCAGGGAATCACAGGCTCGATGTCCGTCCATATAGGCGAAAAAGAGTTTACCCTTGAGCAAGCCTCTGTGTTTTTAAAAGATACCGACCGTGCTAAAAGGCAGGAAGTTTGGGAAAAGATCACCGCCCGCCGTTTGCAGGATAAAGATCAGCTGGACCAGCTTTTTGACCACTTGCGTGCCTTGCGCCATAAAGTAGCGCTGAATGCTGAATTTGAAAACTTCAGAGATTATATGTTCCAGGCATTGGGTCGTTTTGATTACACCCCGCAGGATTGCTATGCCTTCCATGAAGCCATAGAAAAAGAAATAGTGCCGATACTACGTGAGCAGGCTCATAAACGTAAAGAAGCCCTAAAATTAGATGCCTTAAAGCCATGGGATATGGATGTGGATATATCGGGCAAACCTGCATTAAAACCATTTAATAACGGTGCTGAACTGATTGAAAAATCAATAAAATGTTTCAATAAGATCAATCCGTATTTAGGCGAAAGGTTAGAGATTATGAAGGAAAATAGCTTGTTCGACGTGGAAAGCCGCAAAGGAAAAGCTCCCGGAGGCTACAATTACCCGTTATCGGAAACCGGCGCACCTTTTATTTTTATGAACTCAGCCAATACCTTCCGCGACCTTACCACTATGGTCCACGAAGGCGGTCATGCTGTGCATACTTTCCTTACTGCGGATCTGGAGCTGAACGATTTTAAACATTGCCCGTCGGAAGTAGCTGAGCTTGCTTCTATGTCGATGGAGCTGATTTCCATGGATAACTGGGATGTTTATTTTGATAATGAGGAGGATTTAAAACGCGCCAAACGCGATCAGCTGATCGATGTATTAAAAACTCTGCCATGGGTTGCAGTAGTCGACCAGTTTCAGCACTGGATCTATACCAACCCCAACCATACCGATGCCGACCGCAGAACAGCCTGGATGGAAATTTACGAACCATTTGGGGCCGGGTTTGTTGATTGGAGCGAACATCCTGATGCGGAAGCAAACCTTTGGCAAAAGCAGCTGCATATTTTCGAAGTTCCTTTTTACTATATCGAATATGGCATGGCACAATTAGGCGCAATTGCGGTATGGAAAAACTACAAGGAAAATCCTGAAAAAGGACTGCAGCAATACCTTGATGCATTAAAGCTGGGCTATACTAAAACCATTAAAGAAATTTACGAAACAGCAGGCATTAAATTTGATTTCAGTGCCCATTATGTGAAAGAACTGGCTGCTTTTGTGAAAGGGGAGATGGATAAGTTATAAGTTTAGGAAATTTGCAATAATCATATGAAAATATTTGACAAAATATTAATAATGAAAACAAGCCGGTTAATCCGGCTTGTTTTCATTGCAACCATTGGTATATTCATGCTTTCTTTTAGTAATAAAACTATGGCACAGCAGAAAAATCAAATGGTACGATTAGCAAAAATTCAGGTTGACCCGGCCCAATTGGTGGAATATAGCGCTGCTCTAAAAGAACAAATGACTACAGCTATTCGCATGGAGCCCGGGGTATTAACTTATTATGCCGTTGCCGATAAAAGCAACCCATCACATATTACCATCCTCGAAATATATGCGGATACAGCAGCATATAAAGCTCATATCGAGACCGCCCATTTTAAAAAATACAAAGAAACGGTACAACATATGGTTAAATCACTGGAGCTTATTGATGTTAATCTTATCGCATTTGCAAGGAAGCCGGATATGTAAATTTATGCTTTTTGGCGGCTTAAATATTGCTAAGAAAACCATTCAATAAGTCATTGTAGTATCATATCATTCTTGTAATAAACTCAATAATCTATACTATTAATGATTATTGGAGTTTAATATAGTATGAGAAAGATATTTTTTAGTTTCACCCTTTTATTGTTTGCAATAGCGGGGTTTAGCCAGCCGATTAAGCCGGTTAAGATTGATAGTCTGGTTACTATTTCATTACCATCGGCTTATCAAAAAAAGGATACTACAGACCGTACAATATTTTCGGCCAATGCTTTATATGGCTATATGGTGGTTTTAAGGGAGCCAAATGCCAAAAACAATACGCCTTTACAAAAAGAAAAAGACCTGAACAAAGTGCTGAAAACCTATATTAAAGGCATTCAGGGCGAGTCTGCCGGCAGTAGTGCTGAAAACGTCCGCGACACTATCGTAGGTGCTTTGAAAGCCAAAACTTTTACACTGAAAACTGATGATGGAAGCGGTGATGTTGAGTACCGGAACTTTGTATTGCTTTATACCCAGGATGCTACCTATACTTTTGAATATGTGTACCCCGAAAACCGAAAGGACTTAATAAAGGATGAATACAGAACCTATATTTCTTCCATTCGTCTTTCGCCCGATTTGAAGCGTAATGACCAGTATTTGTCAAGTGCAAACGGCATGACCACCATCACTAAAATTGAGATTTTTGGTAGTGGAGCGGTGCTCGCAGCCCTTATAATAGTTGCTATTGTTATACGGAGAAGAAGATTGGCGCTTGGTTAGAAGTTTTAAGAAGTCTAAAGCCCGAAGTCTTAAGTCGAAAGTTTGAGTATATAAACTAAGACTTAAGACTTCAGGCTTTCGACTCAAAACTTACCTGAACAAACCCCTGTTCCATCCCGGAGTATGTATAAATTTTCTGCTGTCTATCCATCCTATCCAAAATATGGACAAGAAAACACCCATTGCCGAACCGCCTATAACGTCTTCAAAAAAATGTTGGCTCAGGTACATGCGCGAGAAGCCAACCATAATGCCGTAAAATAAAAGCAAAATACTCCAGCTTTTATTTTTAACAAGATAAGTGATCAGCACCCCTGTTGCAAATGCGGTTAATGTATGTCCCGATGGAAAGCTGTGATTGCTTAATACGTCAACCCCTTTTACAAAATGTATTTTACTCACCTGGTCTTTAAAATACAATTTGGGGCGCGGGGCATCAAAAAAGAATTTTGCGATCTGCACAGCTAATGAAGTAATCAGGAAGGTTGTTACCATTAAAAAGGCGACCCTGTAATTGTATAGCGTTATAAACGCTGCAATGATGATATTGGTCCAGCCATTGCCTAAATCAGTAATATAAGGTTCAATTGTGTCGAGAAAGTCCGTATGCCTTGTATTTATGGCAAAGTAAATATCGTCTTTACTAAAAAAAAGTTTGATAATAAAACACCCGCATAAAAGGATGAGGTAGGGGATAAAAAAGGGTCTTATTCGTTGTATAACATCTTTTATACTTATTTTCATCGTGCAAAATAAGCATATACTTATTGAATTAAAAAAAATAGCTATGTTTACGATGGTTACTAAATTAATTAATCCGAATGTCGAAAAGCATATTTCGTAAAAAATCAATTGATAAATTATTAACTGATGTTTCAAGCGGTTTCAGTGATGCTGAACATTCAGGGGGCGGACATCTAAAAAAAGAATTAAATGTAAAGGACCTTACGCTGATGGGTATTGCGGCCGTTGTTGGTGCCGGAATATTTTCCACAATCGGGTTAGCTTCATTTCACGGTGGCCCGGGCGTTACCATATTATTTGTAATTACTGCAGTCACCTGCGGATTTTCAGCTTTATGTTATGCCGAATTTGCATCGCGCATCCCGGTTGCAGGTAGTGCCTATACTTATGCTTATGCCTCATTTGGCGAACTTATAGCCTGGATTATTGGCTGGGACTTGCTGATGGAATATGCCATAGGCAATATTGCGGTAGCCGTTTCATGGAGTACGTATTTTGTAAACCTGATGGAAGGGTTTAATATCCACATCCCGGTTTATCTTACTATGGATTATTATTCGGCCTTTACGTCGCATCAACAAATTCAGGAACTAACAGCAAGCCATCACCTGGCCGACATAACTGATGCCATTAAACAAGGGGCGGTGGCATGGGATACAGCCCCGGGTTTCGGCGGCTTTAAATTAATAGCCAATATTCCCGCCCTGGCCATTGTAATTGGAATTACTTACCTTGTTTATATTGGCATCCGCGAAACCAAGAAGGCCACTAATGCCATGGTAATATTAAAAATTGCCATTGTAATTGCAGTTATTGCTATAGGCTTTTTCTATGTAACACCGGCTAACTGGCATCCATTTATGCCGAATGGTTTTGGGGGGGTAATGAAAGGTGTATCAGGTGTATTTTTTGCCTACATAGGGTTCGATGCCATATCAACCACGGCCGAAGAATGTAAAGACCCCCAGCGTGATCTGCCACGCGGTATGATCTATTCGCTGATTATATGTACAGTGCTTTATATTTTAATTGCCCTGGTGCTTACCGGTATGGTTAGTTATAAAACACTGGCAGTAGGCGATCCTTTGGCCTATGTATTTAACAAGGTTCATTTAACCAAAATAAGTGGTATAATTTCTTTCAGCGCGGTAATAGCAACGGCCAGTGTTTTACTGATCTTCCAGCTTGGGCAACCCCGTATCTGGATGAGTATGAGCAGGGACGGATTATTGCCTAAGATATTTTCACGAATCCATCCAAAGTTTCATACGCCATCTTTTGCCACGATAGTAACCGGCTTTGTGGTGGGTGTTCCGGCCCTTTTTCTAAACCTTACTATAGTTACAGACTTAACCAGTATAGGCACTTTATTTGCTTTTGTATTAGTTTGCGGCGGCGTGTTGTTATTGCCAAGGGAAGAGGCTAAAAAAGGACGGTTTCACTTACCTTACATCAACGCTAAGTGGATTGTGCCGGCTTTATTTATAATATTCTCGTACGCATTTCGTAAGGAGTTGATGACATTGTTTACCGGGGTCGATAATAAGGATGATTTACCGTTTTATCTTTTTATCGTCTTATCGGCGGTATTGACTGTTTTTTCTTTTATCAAAAATTTATCATTAATACCTGTTTTGGGCTTGTTAAGCTGCTTTTATTTGATGACCGAACTTGGTTATACAAACTGGCTGCGTTTTTTGGTATGGCTTGTGATAGGATTGGTGATATACTTCACTTACAGCTATAAAAACAGCGTACTGGGTAAGGAGTGATGATGTGCAGATGTGCAAATCTGCGGATGTATTGATGTTTTGCAATTGAGTTTTAACAAGGAACCGATAAGTTTACAATTAAATAATAAGATCGTTCAGCCTTAATCCGGACATTTGCATATCCGCACATCATAAAAATATGAGCATCACCATCATAATTGGCTATTTAGCCGCTTTCGGTACAACAGTTTCCTTTTTGCCTCAGGCTATTAAAACTATCCAAACAAAAAACACAGCAGGTATATCATTAGCAATGTATGCGCTTTTTACGGCAGGTACTTTATTATGGCTTACCTATGGTTTAATGATTGGCAGTTTGCCTGTAGCAGTAGCCAATGCTATTACATTTATATTCGCCAGTATTATTTTGGTTTATAAAGTAAGGTATAAGTAGGGGGAGGGAAAGTTGTAAGGTTGAAAAGTTGTAAGGTTGGAAAGTTGTAAGGTTGGAAAGTTGTAATATCGTCTAATATTTCAAAAGCCAGCAAATAAATTCGATTGGCTTAACATTTCAAGCTTACAACTTTTCAACGTTCCAACAACATATCACAGCTGCATTGCAAATGACAGGCCCGGTGTTCCATTTTGGTAGGTGGGCATTACCATGGTTTTTTTGCCGTATTTATCAGTATGGGTTAATGCTTTACGGAGATAGGGATAAACTAAATAGGCCGCTTTGGTTGAAAGAATGCCAAAGCCGGCGCCGGCGACTACATCGCTAAACCAATGGTCCCGGTTATACATTCGGAATATCCCGGTAGTAACGGCAAAAGAATAACCGATTATGGTATAAACCGGAGAATTTTCGGAATATTCCTGCGCCAAAAACTCAGCCCCCATGAAGGCAAGGCCGGTATGGCCCGATGGAAAAGAAAGATAATCTGTTTTATTAGGGCGTTGCCTATGGGTGGTGAATTTTGTAATCTCTTCAGAAACACCCAAAAAACCGGCGGATAAACCAAGTAAGGCGGTACGGTCGACAAATCTGTTTTTGCCCTCAACACCAATCATATCTAAACCATAAACCATAACAATCGGTGTAATCAGGAAATAGCTCTCGGCGTTTGTATGGAAATTAGGGCCTGTTTTTCTGACGTCACCATAAATAAAATAATCAAACTGGCGTACCGGGTGAATTACAAAGGATGATACACCATAAGCTATTAACGCGCCTGGAACAATAAGTGACCATGAACTACTGTGCAGTTTTTTTACCGTATCTGGTATGGTCAAAAGGTCTTTTTTTATAGTATCACCGAGGTTCTTTTTAGTTGTGTCTTTTATAATCTGTGCATTTGCCTCAAAAGAAATAAAGCAAAACAGGGCGAATATTATTTTTCTCAACGGCATGTAAATTTAATGTTAAACACAATTCAGTCGTTTTGGTTTCATATTACTGGTCAATAAGCCTGATTCGTGAGTCTTTATGGTAAAAATATAATTACAATCTGAAGTAATACTGAATTGTTGCTAAATTAATAAACTATTGCAAAAAGCTGCGCGTAATAGGGTTTAATCATAAGTTAATATAAAAAGTTCAAAAAACTAATGACCCCTATTTGGTTTAGCGGACTATATAGCTAATTTATTGAGCTGTATTTTGTTAAATTTTGTTAAAATACTTTACAAAATGCCGAGTATTTAAATTGATGACTGCTTTATTTATACTTTTGTAAATAATAATAAAGGATGAGGCGAATTTTTACTTACACATATTCATGGATTGTAATACTTGCAATAGCAATATTCATGGATTGTGCCTTTTCCAGTAGTGTTGCCTACTCGCAAACAGACACCACTTATTTGCACCTGCTAAAAGCGAAACAAGCAAAAAGTTATTTTAAAAACAATTTACACCTGGTGCTTCCACCAATAAAGCCGGCAGTTATTTCAACGCAAAAAATTAATGTTTATAAACCAGACGACAAGCTGTTAAATAACGTACAGGTATTTCCCAACCCGGTTACCGACCAAATCAATTTGAAATACGACCTGTCGCGTTATTCAAATGTTACCATAAAAATAGTGGATGTTTTAGGCAATGACATTGCAACGTTGTTTTCACAACGCGGGGTTGAACCCGGAGAAAAAACCTTCAGCTATCCCTTAAATAGTAAGTTATCCCGGGGGTTTTATTTTGTACGGGTAATAGCGGGGACCGAGTCTGTTATTAAACGGATTTCAGTGCTTTAACTTCGGATGTTCCTTTTTTGCTATTATTTAACTCGAAATCTGTTTCAGATTTGTTTTCAACGGTCTTTAAAAAATACCGAATGATCAGCTAAGTTCCGGTTCAGACAATGTTGCCAGCAATCCCTCCAGGTCAAGTCTTTGCGTAAACATGGTCAGTTCGCCATTTTCATCAAGCGGCCACAGTTCTTTTGGCCTGTCCCAATATAGTTCTACACCGTTGCCATCAGGATCGTCCAGATAAATAGCTTCCGAAACACCATGATCAGATGCCCCTGTAATAGTATACTCAGCGTCAATTAACCTTTTCAAAATTGCAGCAAGGTCTTTGCGGTCTGGGTATAAAATTGCGGTATGATATAAACCCGGGGCATATTCGGGGGCAGGTGGGGCGCCTTTACTTTGCCAGGTGTTTAAACCTATATGGTGGTGATAACCGCCGGCAGATAGGAAAGCAGCCTGGCTGCCATAGGCCATTATTTTGTCAAAGCCCAATAAATCGCAATAAAATGCGAGTGATTTATTCAGGTCGCTAACCTTTAAGTGCACGTGACCAATTCGTGTTTGGGCAGGTATTTTATAATCGCTCATGTAATTAAATGTTCAAACATTCAAATTTACAGAATAAACAGGCAGGCAGTGTTTTTTGATTGTAATTTTTTGGATGCAGGGTTTAAGCAAAGGATTTGACTTTTAAGGTAATTTAGTTTCTTTCGGATTTTCAAGCGGATTAAACTAATCTCTAACCTCCAATCTCAAATCTCCCGTCTAAAACCCTACCTTTGCAGAATGATCATTAAATCAGCCGAATTTATTTGCAGCAATACCCAAATTTCAAAATTGCCGCCGCCGGTAAAGGCAGAGTATGCTTTCATCGGTCGTTCCAACGTGGGTAAATCATCACTTATTAATATGCTTACCGGCAAAAAAGGCTTGGCTAAAACCTCACAAACACCGGGGAAAACGCAGCTGATCAATCACTTTTTGATAAACGACAACTGGTATATTGTTGATTTACCTGGTTATGGCTATGCAAGGGCATCCAAAAGCAAAAAAGCGGACTGGAGTAAATTCATACATACCTATTTAGATAAACGCGAAAGCCTGCAGTGCGTAATGGTATTGGTAGACAGCCGCCTTGAACCGCAAAAAATAGACCTCGAGTTTTGTAACTGGCTTGGCGAAAAAGGCCTTTCATTTGTATTGGTATTTACCAAAGCTGACAAACAATCGGGGGTGAAAACTGACCAAAACATAGCCCTGTTCAAAAAAGCACTGCTCACAACCTTTGATGAAGTTCCTCAATATTTTATTACCTCTGCCGAAACACAATTCGGTCATGATGATGTTTTAAGTTTTATTAGTGAAGTGAATAAAAGTTTCGTGGTCCCGGAATTTAAGTCCTGAGCCGATTTTGTAAGTACTAATTCACTGTTGTCCGGTAAAAATAAAATTAACTTGTAAATCATCGAAAAAACTCTATAGAGGCGCTTTTTAAGCACATTTTAAAAAGAAAGCCCCCCTATTTTTTTACTTTCTATGTTTTTAGTATAAATCGGCTGTCCGGTAAAAGTCAGCGAAAATATTGTATCTTTTTGCTCGTAGACTATTTATAGCTGCAATATACAAGCAAAATTATTTTCAAAACGCAAATATCGCAGCCATTTTCAATTCGGCTGTCCGGTAAAAAAAAATAGATAAACCTTTTACCGGACAACAGTGAGTACTAAGTCATAAAGCTTGAGGGTATGATTTGGGTAGCGGAATTTTTAATGCGAAAATTTATATTTACTCAAAAAACAAAAAACCATGAAACGTACAGCACATGCCCATTGGAACGGTACTCTTACCGAAGGAAAAGGGGAAATCAGCACCCAAAGCACCACATTAAACAACACACAATTTTCATTTAAAACCCGGTTTGCTGACGGAGTTGGCACCAATCCGGAAGAATTGATCGCAGCGGCACATGCCGGATGTTTCACAATGGCCGTTGGAGCAGCTTTAAGCCAGGCTGGTTTTAAACCCAACGATCTTAGTACCAATGCGATTTTAGACCTTGACATGGCTTCCCTGAGTATTACAGGCATCCATTTGGAATTAAAAGGATCGGCAATTGAAGGCGTAAGCGAAGAAAAATTTAAAGAAGTTGCTGAAGGCGCTAAAGCCAATTGTATTATTTCAAAAGCATTGAGCGTTCCCATTACCCTTGAAGTAACTTATGTGTAAAGGTTAGAGATTGGAGGTTAGAGATTAGAGGAAAGCCTTATTTGAATTCTGAGGCACGAAACTATTCTCTAATCTCACGCCTCAAATCTCCAAAGATCAAGCCACTTCAAGCCGGCTTTCGTTTATTGTACCGGCAGGTACTGTGAATGAAAACTCTGTACCCAGACCAGGTTCGCTTGTTACCCAAATTTTACCACTGCATTTCTCAACAAGGTCTTTGCAAAAAAGCATGCCCATTCCAGTGCCCGATTCATTATTAGTACCCGTTTTGCTGTTAACTTTACTTTTAAAAAGCTTGTTAAGCTGATCTTCGCTCATACCGGTTCCGGTATCTTTTACCGAAATAACGTAAGTTTGACCGTCCTGCTCCCAGGCACTTACAACGATGGTATCATTTTCATTTGAAAATTTTATGGCGTTGGTAATCAAATTCCGTATTACGATCCGGATGGAATTCGGATCGGCTGCAATAACAATATCATCAGGCACAATATCCACCAGGTTTATGCCCTTTAATGCCGCTTGCTCGTGGTAGCTCTCGGTTTCATAAGCCACTACATCTTTAATGAAAAAGTTTTTTGTGGAATTTTCAAAATTTTCCATTTGGCTGTTGATCCAAAACAAAAGGGTGTCAAGGAAATCTGACGTGTATTCAAGTTTCTTTAATACGCTGGGAATCATTTGCAGCATTTGTTCATGCGAAATAGTATCATCCTGCAACAGGTTAAATAAACCCCTCAATGTACTTAAAGGGGCCCGCAAATCATGTGCTAAAACAGATATTAACCTGTCTTTTAAAACATTCAGGTCATTTAATTTCTGCGCCTGGTCATCAATACTGGCTTTTTGAAGCAATACTTCGTCGTTTTTTTCTTCGAGCATCAAATTTATTTTTTGCTGCTTCCGTTTTTGCCTGTAGTAAACTATGGAAATGGCAACCATCCCTAAAATTATCGTTAAAAATATGGCGTTTATTAAACGTTGTTGCTTAATCTTTTGCTGATATAACAGGTCTTTTTCTTTCTGCTGCTGAGCAAGTAACTCTTGTTTGGTCGCAAAGTCAAGTTCGAGATTGTATGTAGTAAGCTTTTGGATACTTTCGTTGTTATTCAAACTGTCATTCAGATCATTGTATTGTCTTAACAGTTTATAAGCCTCTTCATATTTCCCCAAACCAGCTAAAGCCCTGTTCAACTGTAGCGCGGCGTTGGACCTAATTGATAGGTTGCCCAATTTAATCGCCAGTTTTTGACCCTCTATCACATATTTGTAGGCATTTTTGTAGTCTTTTTGCAAGTTATATACAGTTGCAAAACCGATTAATGCATACGCCTCATTGTATACAATTTTGTACTCGCTTGCAATTTGCAACGATTTATTAAGATAATTTAAGGCCAGTTCGTTTTGATTCTTCCTTGCATAACAAAGGCCAAAATCGGTATAAACGGAACTCATCCCATCTTTATCATCCTGTTTTATGGCAATGGTTATAGATTTTGATAAATAGTCGATAGCACTGTCATAGTTTTTTTGAGCCATCATTACCTCGCCTATATTTTCATAAACAGTACCAACGCCATTTAAATCTTTGCTTGATTGAAATAGTTTAAGCGCCTTTTTATAATATTCAAACGCCTTTGGGTAAACTTCCATAGTGGCTAAAACGACACCTATATCGTTGTAACTGGCTGCCGCAGCAAGGTCATTATGCAACTTCAAATCAATAAAAAGAGCCTTGTAGTAATAGTCAAGCGCAGTGGGCAATTGCCCTTCACTAAAATAAACAACGCCTATGTTTTTTGTGCAAACCGCAATATCAAGTTCGTTATTTAGCTGTTTGCTAATGTCGAGTGCTAAGTTTGAGTATACTAAAGCCAGTTTATATTTGGCGAGCAAATTATACATCCTGCCATAAACCGTATAACAGTTGGCAATTCCTTTTTGGTCGTTTAGGTGTTTGTAAATTAATACAGCCTCCCTAAGGTCTTGTTCTGCCTGCGAAAATTTTCCTTTAAAATAATTTGCTGTCCCGGTTTGCAACAGGCCATCGGCGATACCGGCTTTATAATTTATTTTGCGGGACAGTTCAATGCTTTTATGTCCATAAAAAAGTGTACTGTCCGGATTTGATTCAAAATAATTAGCAGCGAGTTTGTTAATCCGGTTTATACTTAAAGTATCTGGCGCCCCTTGTTTTTTTAATGAGCCAGCTACCAACGTTTTAAGACTGTCAACCTGACCCCTGTTTATTGCTGCAAATCCCGTTATAGAGATAAGTAAAAAAGATAAAGTTAAATGTAGTCTCAATGTTTAAATTTTTATTTTAACAATGTTATTTCCCTCGATTACATTTCTTTATACGACACTGGCAGGTCATTTTGTTTGCCTTTTTTTCGATTAAATTAAAAAAGCCCGTTTCCTTTGCAGAAAACGAGCTTTTTTTAATATTGTTTAAACGCGTTATTTTAAAGTGTTAACGAATTTAGTAAGCTTTGATTTGTTATTTGAAGCTTTATTTTTATGAATAACATCCTTTTTGGCTAAACGGTCAAGCATGGATATTACTTTTACCAAAAGAGCGCTTGCTTCAGCTTTGCTGGTTGTGCCTCTTAATTTTTTTATGGCGTTCCTGGTTGTTTTAGCCTGGTACCTGTTACGTAAGCGCTTCGCAGCGTTAGAGCGTATCCTTTTTAATGATGATTTATGATTTGCCATTGTATAGCTTTGTTATTCTTTCTTTTATTTTAAGGACTGCAAATATAGGAGGATTATTTTAAAAATCAAATACCTTTTTATATTATTGTTAAGAAAGGTTGTAATTGTTGTAATAAGTTGTAAAAGGTTTTAATAAGTGTTTGTTGTGGCTGGGTTGAATTTCGTTGTCAGCGCTTTTGGAAAATAATTTTTATTTATCTTGGGATCCTTATCACTAATTTAAAAATAACCAATATGGATGGTTTTGAGGATTTGGAAGTCTGGAAAAAATGCAGACAATTAAGGATTGAAGTTTCTGAATTGCTCAAAAGATTTCCCGACGAAGAAAAATACAGATTGATTGACCAGTTAAAAAGAGCCTCCAGATCGATTACAGCAAACATCGCCGAAGGCCATGGCAGATTTCATTATTTGGATAATATTAAATTTTGTCGAAATGCACGCGGATATCTCAATGAAGTCTTAGATCATTTGATATGTGCCTGCGATGAAATAATTATTGATGCCGACCAAAAAAACATTTAAGAGCCCGATATAATGAATGCTTCAGATTATTAAACGGCTATATAGCCTTCCTTAAAAAGAAGGGTGAATAAATTAATTTTGATTAATAAAGTTTAACTTTTACAACCCTTACAACCCTTACAACCCTTACAACCCTTACACTTATTACAAACTCTTCAACTAAATGAAACAAACCCTAAGGCTTATCAGCGGATCATTACTGATCTTCCTTTGCTCTTCCTGGGGATTTTATGCGCATTATCGCATCAACAGGCTGGCCGTTTTTACGCTGCCTAAAGCGATGGCAGGGTTTTACAAGGCCAATATTGACTATATCACAGAACATGCCATCAGCGCAGACAAACGCCGGTACGTGGACTCAACAGAAGGCCCCCGCCATTATTTGAACGCGGATCGCTATGGCAAAAATCCTTTTTCAAAAATTCCACAAAATTGGGATGACGCAGCAATTAAATATTCGGCAGATACATTAAATAAATATGGTACGCTTCCCTGGGTAATACAGTTTAATTATTACAGGCTGGTGAAAGCCTTCAAAGCCCATGATACGCTTGCTATTTTAAATACCTCGGCAAATTTAGGCCATTACATTGCTGATGCACATGTGCCGCTCCACCTAACCCAAAACTATAACGGGCAATTAACCGGGCAAACCGGGATACATGCCTTATGGGAAAGTCGCCTGCCTGAACTTTTTGGCAGTCGTTATAATTATTACGCCGGTAAATCCCGCTATATTGATGATCCGCTTGCACAGACTTTTAAAATATGCCGCAGGTCTTTTAATGAGGCAGATTCAGTTTTGCGTTTTGAGCGGATATTAAACAAGTCTTTTGCTGCCGGTAAGAAGTTTATTCAGGAACGCCGCGGGAACAGACAGGTTAAGGAATATTCAGTTGCATACGCCAAAGCATATCATAAAATGCTTAGCGGAATGGTAGAACGCCGGATGCGGTCGGCCATACTGGCAGTGGGTAGTTACTGGTACTCGGCCTGGGTGGATGCAGGGCAACCTGATTTGGATAAGCTGATAAAACAACCGCTCAGCGACCCCGAAAATAAAAAGATCGAACAGGAAGAATATTGGTTTAAAGCCGGAAAAGTATTAGTTTTAAAGTATTGATATGAGGAAAAAAGCGGTAAGTCTGTATAATAAAAAAAATCGCATTGAATGGCGCAGTCACGAACCTTCGCGGCTGGAGACTTTTAGCGATGCTGTATTTGCGTTCGCTGTTACGCTGATCATTGTCTCATTGGAAGTGCCGAAATCGTTTAACGAATTATTTGAAACCATGAAAGGGACCTTAAGTTTCGCCGCTTGCTTCGGGGCTTTATTCCAAATCTGGAACCAGCAAAACATCTTTTTCAGACGCTATGGTTTAAACGATAGCGCAACCAACACACTGAATGGGGCACTGCTTTTTGTTGTGCTATTATATGCTTATCCGCTAAAATTTCTATTCGACATGCTGTTTAACAACAACTTGTTTACGGAAAACGGCCATGTGCGCGAGATGATCGGGACCGCGCAAATGCCAACGCTCATGTTAATTTATGGTGCTGGTTTTACTGCAATCAACCTGTTGTTTTATTTAATGTACGTAACGGCAAAAAAACATGCTAAAGACTTGAAGCTAAAAGCAGTTGAAATATATGAAACCCAAACGGTTATTTATGTTAACCTAACGCTTACGCTGATTGGAGTCACTGCCATGTTATTGGCATGGTTGCTTCCGGTAGAATATTCGGGTCTATCAGGATTCACTTACATGCTGATAGGATTAGCTTATTGGATATGGTACAGTTACCGCGGCAAAATTGCGGGGAAAAAATTCGGGCAAGTTACTGAACCCGCTGTTTAGCCATGCGGCTTTTTATCGCAGCAAAAATTGGCGGGACAATAGACACAACAATAATTACCACCCCAACTAATGCGAAATGCGCCTTAAAAAACGGTACGTTGCCCAAAAAATACCCGGCGAACAGAAAAACGATGATCCATGCCGTTCCACCAATAATATTATACCAACTGTATTTTAAAAACGACATGCCACTTACCCCGGCAACAAAAGGTGCAATAGTGCGGATAATCGGCATAAAACGACTGAATATTACTGCCAATGCTCCGTGTTTTTCAAAAAAGGCGTGGGTTTGCTCGTAGTACTCAAGTTTTAATATTTTATTCTCTTTTTTAAATACCTTATGGCCCAAATATCCGCCCAGTAAATAATTTATAGTATTGCCGGTAAAGGCAGCAACAATCAATATTAGCGCCAGCATATAAATACTTAAACCTGTATTTCCGGCGGCGATTAAAGCGCCTGCCGCAAATAATAAGGAATCGCCCGGTAAAAATGGCGTAACCACAAAGCCGGTTTCAGCAAAAATTATGGCAAATAATATAAGGTAAGTTAGGGCATGATACTGATTGATAATAGCTTCAAGGTGCTTATCAATGTGTAATATAAAATCAATGAGGCTTTTAACTATTTCCAATGCTTTTAATTTTGCTCAAAAATATAAATATTTTGGTTATTAGTTGATTAAGTTTCATTGGGTTGATTACATCAAATCCAAATCATCATTTCAATTCAACGGAAGCAACCATTCACCTAATAAACCCAGTCAACTACTTGTTTGTTATAATAGCCGCATTAAATGCAGCAGTGTCGCTACGGGTTGTATAGCCATAGGCATACAGGGTGTATAACCTGCCATCCTGTATGGTTACTACCTGCTGTTCGTTTAATGTTGTAGTGAAGCCGGTTGGCTTTATCTTAATATCATAATTGCCAACCGGTAGTTCAATATATTTTGTAACGTTTTTATAAGTTACCCCGCTAAATGCCAGCGTATCGTTTGCAAATACATCCAGCCCACCAGTCGCCGAGGGCGATGCATCAATGAATCGCAATTTCCCGCGCCCGTTGGCAGGCGACGTGGCAGTATCCACAGTAAAAATAGGATATAAGGAATTATTGAGATACGAACCTGTAATAAACAAACTGTATTTGGCACCTGATACTAAAATGTCATTCCTGTTTAATGGTAATATAGGCGTACCCGCTACAGTGGCCTGCCTGAACTGGAAAGGTGTCACAATAGAAGGCACATAAAAATAACCATGGTCCGCTCCAAAAATAAAAGGGTTGCCTAATGTATTTACCTGGTTAAAGTTTATAAATAAATTAACAGGGCCCATGTCAGGACTCAAATTAAAAACCCGGTATTGTATATTCAAACCGCTCGGGCTGGCACCGCCTTGCTTTGCGCAAGAACTAATATTTGTTGCCAAAAAAATACACCCGGTAAACAAAAACAGCCAGTTAAATATTTTAAAATTATTTTTAGCAACCATATCAGTTTTTCAATTAACATTAATTATTACACCCACTCCAAAAGCTGCGTTGCCTTTGCCATTTAATAAGCCCTTCGAAAACAAGGTATAAACCCCGCCTGGCTGGAAGACAATAGACGTATCTTTTAGTGGGGTTGCTGCGCCGGCCTGAAAAATCTTTACTTCCTTTTTTCCGCCGCCGGTAGGTGCAAAAATTGTCGATGCTTTAAACGCCTGCGATGCGAAATGTACAGTATCACCAACAGTTACGGTCAGGTTTCCAGCATCTGGCGATACATTTACAAACCTGATCTGTGTAGTATCAAGATGTAATTTATAGTAAACCAGGGTATCATGTGTAATAAAGGTCTGATTTGCCGTCTCCCCGTAAACATATAAAGATGTGTTGGAACTGTCTGCCGTGGTTAACGGCACGCTAAATAAAAAATTGGCAGTGCCAATTTTTTTAACCTCATAATTTTGCTGGCCATCCGGCACAGGTAGATATAGAGATTGCCCTCCCGGATATATGCTTGAGGCATTATTTTGCCTTGTACCATTTAAATAAAAATTGAGCGTGTCGGTCCCGGCATTTACCACATTTATATGAGCGGGGCCATAGGTAACAAAAACCTCATCATTGTTTTTACAGGAAGCAATCCCAATTATCAGGACAATGAAAAACAGAATCAGGTAAGCGGTATTCTTCATATCTAAATGCTACTATAACTGCTTATTATAAGTTTTGTTATGTGTTTGAACAAAAAAGTCCGGCGAAACCGGACCCTTTTTTAATTATTGAATTTTTTAATTAGTGAACCTGCCTGCCGGCAGGTTAGTGATTTGGTAAATGATGATTTAACTAATTGCAAGTAACTAAGTCCCAAGGTGCAAAATTCAACAATTCACTAATTATCACGCGTAGCTATTAAGCATTACGGGCATCACCAGCATTAAAACATCTTCGTTTTCATCGCCGCCCTGGGGAAGTAATAAACCGGCCCGATTAGGAGTCGACATTTCCAGCAATACTTCTTCGCAGCTCAAATTCTTTAGCATTTCAATTAAAAAACGGGCATTAAAGCCAATTTCCATATCCTCGCCTTCGTACTGGCAGCTTAAACGTTCATGGGCCTCATTGGCAAAGTCAATATCCTCTGATGAAATATTCAACTCGCTGCCATTAATTTTTAGCCTTACCTGGTGCGTTGTTTTGTTGGCATAAATGGCAACCCTGCTCAGCGAGCCTAAAAAGGCCTGGCGGTCTATACTTAATTTATTGGGATTATTTAAGGGGATAACCGCTTCGTAGTCCGGGTAACGCTCGTCAATTAAACGGCAAACCAGGTTGATATTTCCAAACTTAAAAAACGCGCTTGTGGTGTTATATTCTACCGAAACATTCACATCATCAGATGGTAATGACGATTTTAACAGTGTTAACGCCTTTTTGGGCAATATAAACGAAGTTGTACTGGCAGCTTTCGCATCCAAACGGCGGTAACGAACCAGCTTATGTGCATCAGTTGCAACAAAAGTAAGGTACTGGCTCGACAGTTGGCAGTAAACCCCTGTCATAGCCGGACGCAGTTCATCGTTACTGACAGCAAAAATGGTTTTATTAATAGCCTCAGCCAATACCGATGCCGGTAAATTCACTGAAGATGCATTTTCAACAACCGGTATTTTCGGGAAGTCTTCGCCATTCTCGCCGCTCAGTTTATATTTTCCGTCGCCTGCATTTATTTCAATTGCAAAGGTTTTATCGTCAACAGAAAAAGTAATGGGCTGCTCGGGCAGTGATTTTAATGTCTCTAACAAAATGCGCGACGGTATAGCAATCCTGCCGTTCTCCTTAGCTTCAACTGTTAAAGAAGTGGTCATGCTGGTTTGCAGATCAGTCGCCGAAATGGTTAAGTTTCCATCTTTTATCTCGAACAAAAAGTTCTCCAGTATGGGCAATACGGTGCTATTGCTCAACGCGCCGCTAACAGCCTGCAGTTGCTTGAGTAATGTTGATGTAGAAACAATAAATCTCATATAGTAAGTATTAATCTATCAAAAGTATAAAATTTAATGTGCATACTTTCGTTTGCGCATATAATGTTGAAAAATAGCAAATATTACCAACAAACCCAGCGGGAGAATATTATTAAGCAATTGCCAGTGTAATTTCCCGTCCCGGATACGTGTACGGTCAAGCAGGCGTATTTGTACCTCTTTTGTCCGCAGGGCAATCAGCCCCGAGTCGTCGGTCATATAATCTGCAATATTCAGTAAAAGGTTTTTATTCCCAAAATTTTGCCGCATATATTGATCGTACCCCAGTGGGTATGGCGAACCGTCGGATCCCACCTGGTTTTTAAATATATCGCCATCGCTGATTACAATCATTTTCGTGGACTTGCTTTCGGGAAGAACTGTTACTTTTTCGTGCACACTATCAGGCTCCTGGCGGTTTAAAAAATCAGATTTAAACTTCCCTTCAAGTAATACAGCTACCGTTTTAGGTGCGCCCTGGAACTCTTTTGGGTCGGGCTCTTTTTCAATGGCCTGTAAGGATATGATATGCGGGGCACTTAGCTTTTTATTATAAGGCGATGACTCCAGCAAAATTGTTTTTTTAACGTTTTTTATACCAAGCGTATCGATTGTACTTACAAACTCACCACGGATGCCGTCCAGATTTTTTACGATGGGGTTTTTGGAGGTTGGCATAAAAATAGGATAATACAGCCATGGCACCATCTGTATTTGTGCCTGTCCGCCTATATTGCCTGTACTTATCGGGATCTGTGCGCATCTCATATCGGCTATCAAATCGTAATTGATACGGATGCCGTAGGTAAAAAGCTCGTCGTCGAGATTCAAATCCTTCGGGAACGACATTTCTTCGTTGCCACGCTTTCTTAAACTGTCAAGTTCGGCGTTAACCTGGTCAATCGTCCACAGTACCCTTCCGCCCCGCATTATATACTGATCTATTTTAAATTTCTCAGACTCGGTAAATTTGGTGTCGGGTTTTGGTATTACCAAAAGCTTGATTTTCATTAATACCGCAAAGGGGATGCTTTTCAGGTCTATCCTGCCCACGTTATAGCCATCACTTAATGATCGCATCGCATCATTGAGCTGCACATCGGTAAGCTCTCCATGCCCTTCGGTAAAACCAATGATGGGTTTGCCGCCGCTGGTTATTTTTTTTATCGCAGATGAAAAAGCATATTCAAGGTTTTGTATCGAATTGTTATACACTTCATCATCCGAAAGGCCGATGCGTGATTGTAAAAGATTTACAGCGATTTCCCGCCCGTTAAATTGAACAAGGGCTTCGGGAAATATCAGCATTTGGGTAACGCCATTATCAGTTTTTACACTATAAGGCTGCCCGGTGATCCCCCTCACCTGTAACGAATCATATTCAGCTTTTTGCTCATCATCGGGTAGCTTTTTTATCGCTGCTATCAGGTCGATAAAACTAAATTGCAGACTGCCATGGCTGTAGGCTTGTAAATCGCTCAGCATATCCTTTGTGGCGTGTTGCAGCCTTTTCATCCCACCGGGGAAATTATCCCCCTGCAAATAAACAGTAACATGAACGGGCCCTTTCAGGGTATCCATTATATTGCGGCTTACATTCGATATGGTAAATCGTTTTTCTTTAGTAAAATCAAAACGGGTAAATGTTACACTGGATATAACTCCTGACAAGATCAGCACACCGGCGGCTTTTGACAGGTTTTTATCCCAAAAGCTTTTTTGTCTTTGTTTGATCAATACGATCAGGGTAAGACAAATAAATAAGCCGCTTAAAATAACAAAGTAGGCCAGGTCACGGGTATCCAAAACACCCCTGCTAACTGATTGGTAGTGCTGGGTAATCCCCAAATTTTCGAGGCTCAGGCTCTGCAATGACAATAACTGGCCCAGGGAATCAAACCCACTATAGAAAAAGAAACAGAGGAACACTGCAATGGAAAAAGCAATGATCTGATTTTTACTGACAGATGATGCAAACAGGCCGATGGCACAAAACCCGGCGCCAAGTAAAAATATACCGATATATGAGCCTATTACACCGCCGGTATCAATATTCCCCTGAGGGCTGCCCAGTATGTAAACCGAATAATAGTAAACAAGGGTAGGGACCAGCGCGAAAAAAACCAGCAGCAAGGCAGCAAAATATTTACCCAAAACAATTTGCCAATCGGTTAAGGGGCGTGTGAGCAGCAGTTCAAAAGTGCCTTCTTTGCGCTCCTCGGCCAATGAACGCATGGTTATTGCCGGCACAAGGAACATAAAAAGATAGGGCGCTGTGCTAAAAAGGCTATCTAAGCCGGCATAACCGTAATTAAGGATACTGGAATCGGGGAACACCCATAGAAACAATCCTAATACCAGTAAAAATACGCCTATGGTAACATAGGCTACCAGTGAGCTGAGATATGAAGTGATTTCTTTTTTGAGGATACTAAGCACGGGTAATTGTTGTAATGGTTAAAAGGTTGTAGTGGCTGCAAATGTTGCACTAAACCATGATCACTGATACTGGCTGCAATATTAATATAAAAGTTAAACCTTTTTTTAATCCAGTTACAATTATCTGCCTCAATTTTTAGCCTAAATCACTTTAATTTAAACCGGTATGCCAAACGCAAGGCAAACTGGCTAACGGCACCTCCGCTTTCAACACGGCCTTCATATCTCAGGCCTATATCAACAGTTGCCGTATGTTTATTTGTAGGAGCGGAAAACCCAATAACCGGGGAATAAATAAATGCAGTTTTTGCAGCTGAATAATTGCTGTTAATATTGTTGGATACCCCAATGTCGCCTTCAACATACCCTATTTTGCTGAAATAATATTTACCGCCGATTTCAAATGGAATATATGTCAAAGGCGGGATGTTTGTTTTAATGCCAGCGTTTACCGGATTTACGTAATCTAATTTTACCAGGTAATCTGAAATTCCGCCGGTGACGGTAAAAAATGCCCTTGATTCGAAAATTGGTATTTCAAGTTTTGCAGAAGCGCCCAACACTGTTCCGTAAACTGAAGCTATCTGGCCAACCGGAAAGCCAAGCTCACCGCCAATGCTAAGTTGCGTTGCTGATCTCGTTTGTGCAAAACCGCTTGAAACTATAAATGAGAAAGCAACGATAAGGAGTAAAAATTTATTCATTTTTATGAGGTTGTCAGCAAACGTATTAAATTTTGTTGCAACGATTACTTCTATTGAGAATTAATGAAATTACCCCGCTAAATTGTGCCAGGCCCTATCATCGAAATTTGTGATGATGGTTTGACTCAAACTATTTTTTAAATCCTATTCTTTCTCTTTCATTCCACTTTTTCTGAGCGATCCTCTCATCCATTAAATTTTCCATCGCATCATAAATTTGGTTCAATTGTACATCATGCTCGCCCAGTCGTTCTTTTATTTCCTGTAGTTGCTTTTTTAGGTCCATCTGCTGCAAACTAAGCCTTCTTATTGACACAAAAGCTCTCATAATGGCAATGTTCATATTTATAGCGGTATCACTATTTAATATGCCGCTTAACATAGCCACTCCTTGTTCGGTAAATGCATAGGGCAGGTATTTCCCTGTACGGTTTTTTGGCAATTCCATCATCACAATTTGTGATGATGGGTCTCTTTCAGGGTATGCGGTCACAAAATGCGACCGCATACCCTCCCATTCTTTAATAGTAAGCTGAAACATAAAATCATCAGGAAACCGCTTAATATTTCGTTTTACAGCCTGGTTAAGTACACGCGTTTCCACCTCATAAAGAACTGCAAGATCTAAGTCCAGCATTACTCTTTCGCCCCGGATTTCGTATATCCTGGCTTGTATGCTCTGTATGGCAATCATTTTCTGGTAGGGTTCGTTATCCATTCGTCAGCTTTATAAAAATATTTTCCAGCGTTTTGCCTTCGTTCTTATCCCTTAGTCCGCTTAACGTATCATCGGCTACAATTTTACCTTTGTTAATAATGATCACGTGATCACATACAGCTTCCACTTCCTGCATAATATGGGTTGACAGGATAACGGTTTTTGTTTTACCGAGATCAAGGATCAATTGGCGGATGCCGATGAGTTGGTTCGGGTCGAGCCCCGATGTAGGTTCATCCAGTATCAGCACCTCAGGATCATGCAAAATGGCTTGTGCCAGCCCCACGCGCTGCCTGTAACCTTTTGACAGCTGCCCGATTTTTTTATGTTGCTCGGGACCAAGGCCTGTTTGTTCAATAATAGCAGCAATACGCTTTTGTGGCGATGGGATCTGGTGGATACCAGCGATGAAAGCCAGCGATTCTTTCACGTACATATCAAGGTACAGGGGATTGCTCTCGGGCAGGTAACCGATATTACGTTTAACGTCCAGCGGCTGTTTTTCAATATCATATCCGCATACGGTCGCTTTACCCGCTGTTTGCGGAATAAAGCAGGTAAGTATTTTCATGGTGGTTGATTTGCCTGCACCGTTTGGCCCCAAAAAGCCGAGCACGCCATTATTTGCGCTAAAACTAATGGCATCGACAGCCTTTTGCGCACCGTAAACTTTTGTTAAAGACTCGACAAGGATACTCATGGTTCAAATGTAAGTTTTAGATTTGAGATGTGGGAAATTTCGGATATTTTGTCTGAACCATGATTTATAGGATTAAAGGATTGCCAGGATTTTTTACGGAATAGGCATGTGATCAGCTAAGTAAAGATTTTCGAATCTTATAATCCTCTAATCCTATAAATCATGGTTCAGACTAATAATTGTCAGCCCAAAATCAAACAACGCGTAAATACAGGTTGGGGATAATTTAATTGTCATATTGTCAGGTATGCAATTGCGGCAAGCAATTTGAATAGTATATATTTGTACTACGAAAATTTAAAAAAAATAAAATCATGGCTTTAGAAATAACTGATGCAAACTTTGACGAACTCGTCCTTAAATCTGATAAACCTGTCCTCGTTGATTTTTGGGCAGAATGGTGCGGACCTTGTAGAATGGTTGGCCCGGTAGTTGAAGAAATTGCAAAAGAATATGATGGCAAGGCAGTTGTGGGGAAAGTAAATGTTGACAACAATCCCGGTATTTCAATGAAATTTGGTATCCGGAATATACCAGCCTTATTATTCTTCAAAAATGGCGAAATCGTTGACAAACAAATTGGCGCCGTTCCAAAATCTGTTTTGGCTGATAAATTAAGCAAGCAACTATAATAGTTTAAAGTTTATTAGGTTGGATTAGGTTGATTGAGTTGAAAAACTAAACCACTTAATCAAAAATAAAAAAGCGTTGCAAATATTTGCAGCGCTTTTTTATACATTCGGGCATTATCAAACGTTAATTTGTTTAAAGAGATTATATGCCACAGTTGAACGATGATCAGCAGATAAGACATTTAGCCAACCTGGAATTACTGGCCCGGCAGGTGGTGGAAGGCTTTATTACAGGTTTGCATCAAAGTCCGTTTCACGGGTTCTCGGTTGAGTTTGCTGAACATCGTTTATACAATAATGGCGAATCGGTAAAAAATATCGACTGGAAATTATTGGCCCGCACGGATAAACTGTTTGTTAAACAGTTTGAAGAGGAAACTAATTTGCGCTGTTACCTGTTGCTGGATACCTCGTCCTCTATGAATTTCCCCGACAAGGGTATAAATAAACTCCAGTTTTCTATATATGCTATCGCATCGCTCATGTACCTGTTTAAAAAGCAGCGGGATGCGTTTGGTTTATGTCTTTTTTCGGATAAGATAGATTGGATAAGCCAGGTAAAATCAACATCGACGCATTTATTTTACTTATACGCCGAACTCGAAAAGGCTTATAATCGCCCCAAAGTAAATACCCCCACCAATATTACCAATGTACTGCACCATATAGCCGGGCAAATACACCAGCGGTCGATGGTGATCATTTTCAGCGATATGCTTGAGAATAGCCTGAACCCTGAAAAGATGCAAGCCTTGTTTGCCGCAATTCAACATTTAAAATATAATAAGCACGAAGTGGTTATTTTTAATGTGAATGATAAGCAAAAAGAGCTGGATTTTGATTTTGATAACCGTCCGCACCATTTTATTGATATGGAGAGCGGTGATGAGGTTAGGGTACACCCCAATAAAATCAGGAGTTCTTATCTTGCATCCCTGCAAAAGTACCGCCACGAACTGGAGTTAAAATGCGCACAATACCATATCGACATAGTTGATGCCTATATTGAAGACGGCTACAACAATGTTTTAAAATCCTATCTCATCAAAAGAAATAAGATGGTGTGAAATTGATTAAGCTTTGATTGGGTTAATAGAATTTTACAGGGATTATATAACCACTCACATAATTAACTCAATCCATCGGATCAACTTAAAGCAAATTACACAAATCAATTTTTGCATATTGCTGTTAACTAATAAAGGCATTTCAAAACATGAGACTTTCCATTGAACGTAAACCGATAAGAATATATCCCGATCCGAAACGCGTTATAGCAAGATTTTTTTTTATTGGGAATGATAGAGCCAAAGACCTCATAAAAAAAGTAATGGAGCTTGATGAGCCCACTGTATTTGGTATAATCTCCCCTTTGTTGCAGGAATATTCAAAACGGCATAGAAATATTACACGTATACTGGATCGTAATTGCGATAAGCTGACCCAGTTATTTAAGGAGCTGAAAATTGATTTAAAAAGTTTAACTGCATACCGTAAATTACTTATCGGCTCGTATTTTACCCATGAATATTCTATTGAATCGGCTGCTTTTTTTAACCCGTCAATAGTTGAAGATCCGGACCAAACAGAATTACAAGCAGGTAACAAAAGGGTGATTATCAGCTTCAGGGCAGTAGGCGAAGGCCATATTTCCTCAATCACTTTCCGGCGGGCTTTAATTGATGAGAATAATAACATTACAGTTTTACCGGCAGGCAATTATATTGATGAAGCTGAGATTATCAGAAATGAGGTTTATAACAGGAAATTATTTTTTGAAAAAGCCGCCGTTACCCATACAAACATTGCTCTATTAAAGGAGTTGGAGGCAAAGCTTGATCCTCACTTTGAATATTCAAACCTGAGAAGGGCCGTTATCGAATCGCAGAATTTGAATGATAGCCATTTGAAAAAACTTGATTATGACAAGGTTTTATGGCTGGCTGATTCGTATTATGAAATTTCTTTCTCGTACGACACAGATATTTCCGATCGCGTAATATTTCCGATATCAGAATATGAAAGTAAAGGAATTGAAGATGCACGATTTGTTTGTTTCAAAAATGAGGATGGCACTTGCACCTATTATGCTACCTATACCGCTTTTGATGGCGCGCTGATAATGCCAAAGCTATTACAAACAAGAGATTTTTATACCTTTAAAATGATGCCTTTGTATGGCGAAGGCGCCCAAAACAAAAACCTGGCTCTGTTTCCGCGTAAAGTAAATGGCAAATTTGCCATGATTTCGCGTATTGATGGCTGCAATAATTACATCATGTACTCGGATAATATAAATATATGGGAAAAGCCGGTACTGTTACAGCAGCCCAAGTTTACATGGGAGTTTATACAAATAGGTAATTGTGGTTCGCCTATTGAAACTGAACATGGGTGGATAGTAATAACACACGGTGTCGGCCCAATGCGCAGATATGTACTTGGGGCAAGTTTACTTAAATTAGATGACCCGGGTATTGAAATAGGCAGGCTAAAAGAGCCGCTGATTATTCCCAACGCTGATGAAAGGGAAGGTTATGTCCCCAACGTTCTATATACATGCGGTTCAATTGTTCATAATGGCAAGCTTATCATTCCATATGGCGTTTCTGATTCTTCATCTGCTTTCGCCGAAGTAGATCTGAATGAATTGATCACTAAACTTACAACTGGCATAGAAGAATAAGTTTAGCCGGGGCGGTATACAGACAAGCAATTGTAGGTCGCTTATTGATAAATTATTTGCTTACGCAGAAGTGGCAGTGAATGAGTTGATTGCTTAATTTATTGAGGGGTCGGCGTGATTGAGAAAGCTATAAAAGTGATTATAAATCAACGGTGTTAAGTTATTGAGCCAGTATCTGCTTATAAAGCTGTAAATAATCAGACACCATTTTTTCGCTTGAAAATTTTTCACTCGCCCGGTTAAAGCATTCCAAGCGGTCAATAAGATCAAGACGCTTTACCGCTTCTGCGGCTTCATCAACATTACTGACCAGGAAACCTGTTTCCCCATCACGGATCAATTCGGGCATCGAGCCTTTGTCAAATGCTATAACCGGCGTGCCACAAAGCATGGCTTCTGCTACGCTCATTCCAAAAGGCTCATTGAAATTAATGGGATGAAGCAATGCTGCTGCATTCCCTAAAAGCGCATTTCTTTTTTCAGGCCCGGCAGGTCCGATAAATTCAATTTGTGAATTTAATTGAGGCGCTATCTTTTCTTTAAAATAGTTTTCATCCTGAATGATTCCAGCTATCAGCAATTTCCGTTTACTTTTTTTGGCGATCTCTATTGCTTCGGATGTTCCCTTATCCGGATGGATCCTGCCGAAAAATAACAGATAGTCAGAAGGCTTATCGTTGTACACAAAATCAGCTGTACTTAAACCATTGTAAACAGTGGCCATATAACTTAGTTCGGGGCTGCGGTCAGCATTGCTGATGGATACATAATAACCGAAAGAATTATATTTTTTATACACGGGGATTATTGCTGGCGAAGAAAAACCATGTATGGTGGTTATGACCGGAGTTTTTATCAAACCGGAATAGGTAAGCGGCAAAAAATCAAAATTATTATGGATGATATCAAAATCCGCAGCTTTTTCCATCAGGTTACTGATGTGCAAACACTCCAGCACTTTTGCATCCTGGGAACGGTCTTCCTCATAGCCTATAGTACAAACAGCTGATAGTCTGCCGTTAGTAATAGAATCGCCGGTGGCAAAAAGTGTTACATCATGTCCCGATCTGACCAGACCTTCTGCTATATTCGAAGCCACCTGTTCCCATGGTCCATAATGCCTGGGTGGTGTACGCCAGGCAACGGGGGCTAATACTGCGATTCTCATTTAAACTGCCTCGACAAGCTGAGTAACTTTATTATTATATTCATACTCCAGTTCAAATGCTTTTAAAACCGTTAAATGCGAAATGAGGTATGCTAAAGTGCTTTCAGCGCCCTGGTTTCGGTTAATTCCTGTTGGTAATAAGCCATCACAACAGCCCTTTGTTTCGTGATCATACAAGGGGGCCCTTAGCGTATTTTCACCCAGGAACCATTTGTAGCACAGAAACATTTTTTCAATATACTTCGGAACGCGGAATATTTGATAAGCCTGAAAATGCATCAGCACCATTGCCATTGTTTCAATCGCCTGCTGATCAAAAACAGGGAATGTTCCTCCTTTGTGATACCAGCCATCGTTACCAACGGGGCTTAAATAACCATGCGATAAGGTTAGCTTATCTAAAAATGCCATGGTTTTTAATGCCACACCTTTGGCTTTTTCGTCTCCGGTTATTTCGCTTGAGTGCAGCAAAGCCAGGGGAAGGATCGCGTTATCATAAGTCATTTTTTCCTCAAACCAATGCCAGTCTTCTGATTGGTTTACTTCAAATGCATCCAATAAGGGTTGGGTAAGTCTAACAAGTTCATTAACCATACCTTCATCGCCCGGCACGGCCTGCAGATATAAGCTAATCCCTATTATCGTGTTAGCCATCCCTCTTAAATGCTTCAGGGCCCTAAAATGAATAAACGATTTGTGAAATATTTCAAGCGCAAACTCGCGGTACGAATTGCTTGAAGCTGAGCCTATCAGGTAGCCTAAGGCCCAAATTGTGCGTCCGAAAGAGTCCTCAGAGCCAACTTCGTCAAGGTATTGCCTGTTAAAGCTCAAAAAGTTACGAAAGTTTCCGTCCTCGGTTTGCATGTAATGGATATAGCTGAGGTAAACGGGCAAAAGCCCAAATGCCTCCTTGCTTTTACTCCGCTGGTAAGCCATTAATGCCATTATTAATGCCCTTGCGTTATCATCAAGACAATAGCCTTCTTTTAAATTCGGGATGCCATATTTAGCATGCTGCACAATACCTGTATCATCGGTTAAACGCAAAACATGAGCTAAATTAAATTTGGGCATTATTTCAGGATCCACAATGCTGTTATTTAAGATGATGGCATTTAAGTCATGTGTTGCACAAGCTTCCTGGGCTGCTTTAATAAATTCGGCGCCAATTACTGGCCAGCGTAAGTGCAACCCATATTCGTAGGCATTCTCCTTCAACTCTATTAACACACTTTGGTGATCCAGTAAATCATTTACTATTTCAGCCAGTGCATCTGCATTCTTAAATTCAAATAGCCGGCCACGGTTATCGGCAAGCAGTTCTGTAGCATGCCAGTACGGCGTTGACACAACAGCAGCCCCGGCTCCAATGGCATAAGACAAAGTACCACTCGTAATTTGCGCCTCATTCAGGTAGGGTGTAACATATACTTCGGCAGCCGAAAGGTAATTTACCAGTTCCTCTTCTGATACAAATTTATTGATGAAGCTAAGGTGTTTTGATACATTCAATTCGGTCGCGAGGCTTTTTAAATGGTCCCGGTATTCTTCGCCTGAACTTTTTATGACCCCCGGGTGTGTATTACCCAATACGACGTACATTACATCAGGGTGATTTTCAACTATTTTGGGTAATGCCCTTATCACAGTTTCCAGGCCTTTATTGCGGCTTAATAAGCCGAATGTTAGTAAAACACGGCGATTTTTAAATGCTGTTAAATTCTTTATCGGATTCTCTTTTGATGCATCAACATTCGGAACACCATGTTCTATAATTTGAATTTTATCAGCCGGTATGTCATAAATTGTTGTTAAAAATTCTACGGCACGCTGGCTCATCACAATTATTTTTGATGATTGCCCGGCTATCTCACGGATAATAATACGCTGAACATAGCTTGGATCCTTCAAAATGGTATGTAATATGGATATTAAAGGTTTTTCGAGCCTGTGCAGCAGGGGAAGGATATAAATACCGCTTTCGCCGCCATATATGCCAAACTCATGTTCCATTATGCAAATTTCGGCATCGCTGGTATTGATATAGTTTGCAGCACGTATATAGTCCTTCTGATGATCTTGCCTGATAACATATTTTACCTCCGGGGGGTACTCATATTCCTGTCTATCCTCCGAATCTGTTAAAGCCACAACAAAGCCGCCCCGCAGCGTTGTTCCCCGATCCGGGAAATTCGCACTTATTGCGCTCATTAAGTTTTGGTTAAATGTTGCTATTCCACATTCGCGTGGGGGATATGTTGATATATATGCGATTTTCATTAGTTTATAAAGCTGTTGACTTATAAACCTCCGTTTTAATTAATTGTTTAAAAATTTTTCTTAGTCAATTGTAATAAAAATAAAAAAAGGCTGTTTTAGCTGCTAAAAACGCTTGTTTTATCTTAGCCCGAGTGGTAGACAAAAGTTAATTTGATTTAACTAAAACTAAAATATGGAGAATTCAGTTGGTCTGAATTTAGAGAGAATCGTTTTAATTAAAATTTCGGGCTTGAGTATGACCGTCTGTTATTCGATGCCATGCTCAATCAAATTTTAGGAATAATGTGTCACTGCTTCCAAAATTACTTCACACGCTTTTTTTATTTCATCATGGGTGATGATAAGCGGCGGTGCGATCCGCATAGCATTGCTGCAATGTAAAAACCAATCGGTAATTACACCATTTTCAATACAGCGGTCTATTATTTTTTTATTGAGATCAAAGCTTTCCAGTTCAATAGCAAGCATCAAGCCTTTTCCGCGGATCTCTTTTATGGCGGGATGGATCAGGGCTTTTCTGAACAAAGCTTCTTTTTCAGCAACCGTTGCAACCAGGTTTTCATTAAGCAGCACTTCAAGCGCCGCAAGTCCTGCCGAACAGCAAACCGGATGGCCGCCAAAAGTAGTAATATGACCAAGTATAGGATTTTCTTTCAAAGCCGCCATGATCTGGTGAGATGAAACAAAGGCGCCAACAGGCATTCCGCCGCCAAGCGCTTTGGCCAATAAAAGTATATCAGGAATGATATTAAAATGCTCAAAAGCAAATAATTTACCGGTACGGCCAAACGCTGCCTGGATCTCATCAAGTATTAATAAGGTCCCGGTTTCGGTACAGCGCGCACGCAAAACTTGCATATAGGCCGCATCGGGCACCCTTATGCCAGCTTCGCCCTGGATGGTTTCAATAATAACACAGGCCGTTTGGTCATTTATCAAATTCAGTTCAGCATGGTTGTTTAAGCTTATGAAGTTAATTCCGGGAAGCAGGGGACGGTAAGCCTGTTTAAATTCTTCATTGCCCATTACGCTTAGTGCCCCATGGGTACTGCCATGATATGAATTATGAAATGCGACGATCTGTTGCCGGCCGGTAAACCGCTTGGCTAACTTTAAAGCTCCTTCAACAGCTTCGGCACCCGAATTTGTAAAATAAACAGATTGCAAACTTGATGGAAGTACTGAGATCAATTTTTCGGCAAAGCGCACCTGGGGAGTTTGTACGTATTCGCCGTACACCATCAGGTGCATATACTTATCAAGCTGTTCTTTAATGGCGCGGACCACATAGGGGTTACTATGCCCCAGGTTACTTACACCTATACCTGAAATAAGATCAGCATAAGCCCTTCCCTGTTTATCATACATATAAATACCTTCGGCACGCTCAAATTCAAGCAATAGCGGAAAATTGGTTGTTTGGGCGTTATTTGCTAAAAATAATTGTCGGAGGGTGGGCATGATGCAAAAATAAGTTAAAAGTCCGAAAGTCTGGGAGACCGGAAGTCCGAAAGATGAATTAATAATTTAACTGGCTGCGATGAATAAAACCATATAGGAAATGCGCACTTTATCTTTCGGACTTCCGGACTTTCGGACTTTCCCGACTCAAAAAACTCAATCCCCTGCCCGTACGCTACGTTCACTTAGTTGTTTAAGCACTTCGTCGTTAAACTCAGTTTCGCTTTTGTAAAGTTCACTTACTTTTTCGGGTGGCAATATTTTCAGGAATTCTTCATTATAGTGCTTCTTAATGTTAACGAGTTCGGTTTCGTATTTTAACTCATTATCGATCTGCTGGCTACCATTAGGTGAAGCTTTAGAATTATTTTCACGCATCAATATCCTTATAGCGGTACGCTCCTGAACATATTGACGATATACCGGCCAAAATGCACGACCCTGATCAGGAGTAAGTTTTAGCCTGAGATTTATATAACCTTCTTTAACAAGCTCTATTTTCCTGCCGGGGGGAGGTTGCCCGTATACCGGACGCAAAACGGTCACTCGTGCCGGTGGACGATAGGGCTGAAAAGGCATACGCACACGCCGCTGGGCAAGGCCATTAAAACCAAAAGCCAGTATAAATAATATACAAAAAACAGGTTTAATCAACTTATACATGATCGTATATTATTGCATGCTATCAACATAATTCTGTAAAGCATCTTTTAAATTTTTGTCATCAACAGTTGCACCTTGAGTTGCTACTGATTGCTGTGTTTCACCTGCATCCTCATATAACTGCAAATAATTTTTAATTTCATCCACTGGGACACCTGACAACTGTTTATGCAAAAACGAGTTATTATGAACATAAACAGGGTCGGTAAGTTCGTTTAATAGTATCCCGCCCCCTATAACTAAAGCAAAACATGCCGCAGTAGCGTATTTTAGAGCACCTGAGGTGAACATTCTCCTGATAACTGCATTGCGGTTTGCAGTGCCGGCTTTAACAGTTTTATCTAAAATATTTTTATTAAGCTGAGTAAAATACCCTTCGGGAACAGTGAAATTTCCGGACGCATCACTTAATGCCTCCTCAATAGCTACCCTGCTTTTTATCTGCTGCTCCAGGTTATCAAAATAACCATCCGGCACGGTAAAGCCGGTTTCATCTTCATTTAAAACTTCTTCCAAAGCTATCCTGCTTTGTATATTGGCAGTCAACTCATCGAAATAGTTTTCTGGAACCGAAAAACCATCAGAAGGCTTATTGTTTTTTAATTCCTCTAAGTTTTTTAGTGCTGCAATACGGTCTGCAAGGTCATCAAAATAACCATCAGGCACAGTAAACGGGTTAACTGGATTAACCTGTTTAAGCGCCTTATAATCATTAAGCCAATCTTTATTTTCCATTTCGCTCTTCATATCCTAACAACTATAGATGAATTAATAGTCAAAAGGTTTAAATTTATTTTAATTAATCTTTAGATAGTAAGTGTGCCTCAATTTTTTTCACTGCCAGATGAAACGATGCTTTTAAAGCACCCACGCTTGTGCCGAGTACCTGGGAAATCTCTTCGTACTTCATATCATCATAATATTTCATGTTAAAAACCAGCTTTTGTTTCTCCGGAAGTGTCAGCAATGCTTCCTGAAGTTTCCTTTGGATCGCATCTCCGCTAAAATATGCCGAATCGGCTAAAGTGTCGGCTAATTCGTAGGCAACATCATCCAGCGAAACATTGTTTTTTTGCTTTTTCTTATTCAAAAACGTTATGCATTCGTTGGTGGCTATCCGGTACATCCAGGTATATAACTGGGCATCACTGCGGAAACCGGCCAGGTTTTTCCATACCTTTATAAACACGTCCTGCACCAGGTCATCCGCATCGTCGTGGTCTATAACCATGCGGCGGATGTGCCAGTAAATTTTTTGCTGATACTTTTTCAGCAGCAGGTTAAATGCTTCATTCCTGGTTTTTTCGTCCTGGAACTTGCTTAAAATCTCCGCATCTTCAACCTCTGTTGGCATGTAGCTTAAATTAATGCTATGTAAAGTACGGGCAAATATAAAATAAAAAAGCCTTCCAAATATATGTTTTGATTGGCTTCGAATCAGGTAATAACCTGAATTAATATATTCGAAAATCTATATTATTTCTTTCAGCAAAAATTGATTGATACGTATACCTGGTTTTTTTTGCCGGATATTAACACGTGTATGAAGATAAGCGCAAAACCAGCAAGTATGAAATATCTTTCACAATAGGTTGACAAAACACTATTTGGGGAATAGCTTCATTTAACCTCGACAGCCGGAAAATCATATTGAGTAAAGGTTTGCAGCGCGTACATTCTGGCCGTTCTGAGATCTTTCAAAAAGTCAGTGACATCATTACCATAAGCCCTTTTGCTTAAACCAAATAGAAGAATTCCCTTGTGACCAGCTTTGTCGGCATAATTCTTATATCGGTAGGCGTTCCATTCAACAATGTTAACTGTTCGGCCATCACCTTCGCTCAAAATAAAATCTAAAAGGTATTCTCCTTTATCTTTATCTTTCTGTACCTGGTAGTTTGCTACCATATCAGTCTTTTTTCTTTCCCTAATCTCGTTCACCTTTACACCAACAATATTAACTGCCGGGGTATCAATCATTAAAAAATCAACTAATAGCATCTCATCAAAATGTTCTATTGATTGGTGTTTGGGGATGTATTCCTGCTTATAATAATTACTTCCCGGATGTGAACTCCAAACTAACTTGTAATCCTTTTTATTATAATTTATGATGTTGGGGGTATTAAGGTAGTTAACTACATCGTCGGAAGGTTTATAACAGAAGCTCGTTATGGCAATAAATACAAAGGATAACGATAAGAGGAGTGCTTTTTTCATCTGTTTAGCGTTTTAGTTCTGTTTGCGAGAAGTTTGATTCGGGTTCCCGGCAATAATTTATACGACAGGTATTCTTACTACAAAAGATCAATCACCTGCTGTGATGAATTTTTGGTATCAACCTTATTGATTATTTTTTCAATGATGCCTTCGGCATTTATAATAAACGTTGTGCGGGCCGTACCCATATATTTTTTGCCGTACATGTTTTTTTCGACCCAAACGCCGTAAGCTTCAACTATCGTTTTATCGGCATCTGCAATAAGCGTAAAGGGCAGGCTGTATTTCGTTTCAAATTTCTTGTGCGATTTTTCATCATCCGTGCTAACGCCAATCACTTCAAAGCCTTTGCTTAACATAGACTGATAATTATCCCTGAAACTGCAGGCTTCGGCAGTACAACCGGGGGTGTCGTCCTTGGGATAAAAATAGAGAATCACTTTTTTCCCTTTAAAATCTGACAGGGAAACAACTTTGCCATTTTGGTCTTTCGCGGTGAAATCGGGAGCTTTGTCCCCTTCTTTAAGTGTTGCCATATTATCTGTGAAATTCTGCAGTGAACTGTGAACTATTCTCTTTATTGTCGGTTACTGTTAATTCAAAAACATGCTTACCCGGCGCAATATCGTTATTAAAGGTATAACTAAGTATTTTACTTTTAAAATCCCATTCCATTAAAACCCATTTATTGTCAATTGTACCTGTGTAAGTTTTTACGCCCGATAAATTATCGCCTATCCTGAGAAATATTTTTCGGGCTTTGCTGAGGTCAATGCCGTTCTTAATATTAAGCGGGACAATCTTCGGCGGCACAGTGTCAATCCTTACATAATACTCGCCAAAGGTACGCACCTGGGTTTTTACATAGCCATTTTCATAAATACCGCCCTCGCATACACCATCGGTATTCACAATTACGGCCTTGCCGGTAAATTTACCAATGCTGCTATCTGGTTTTATCCAAAGATCATAGTTGTCGTGTACTGGCGTTAAACGGTTTTGGATACAATGAGTTACTGAAAATGTACCCGGTTTTTTTGACAGGGTTGAATAGGTAAAGTCCAGGTCATCATACAGGTTGCCGGGATTGATCACTACCTTAACTTTATCCGTGCTAAATTCATTCCGTTTATCATACCGGAATAAATTGCCCGCCGGTTTTAGAACCGAGAGATGGTTTTCTGCCATGCCCGATTTTATGTTAATGCTGATTGTTGATGTATTACCTGCCACATCTTTAACCACATATTCAACCTTATGCAAAGCATCGTCATTGAAAGAAATAATGCCCCTGTTTACAGACTGCGGGTAAAGTGAGATCTTGCTGCCCGGCAAGATAAAGCATTTCTGCATCCAGCGACGGGTTTTTAAAAATTCGGGATAATCGATATAAGCATTGATAGCATGGGTTTGGTCGAATGCAAAACGCTCCACCGCGAATGTATAAACCGTTTTTCCATCCAGTTTTAATTCGACAGAATAGATGCCGTTATGGTTTGGCGATACACTTGTTACATCATTCGCAGTAATGCCGAAACCAATATCGCCGCTTAAATTAATAGTACCGGGCTTTAATAAATGGTAATTGCCTGCTTTCCCGGTAACGGGTAAAAATTGACGTAGTGTTTTTTCGTTGAAAGGCATACCATCAAGGTGATAGATGCCAATTGCATAAATCGTTGGAGGAATCTTATCAGGAATAGTTAAGCCAAATAATTGGGGGTTGATAGTTTCCTCTGTTTGGGTATCCCTGATCTCGAAATGAAGGTGGGGCCCTTCAGATGCCCCGGCATTACCCGACCATGCGATCACTTCATCCTTGCATACAGTGATCTGCTGAGGTTCCAGTTTTAAATCAACTTCAAAACTTTGCTGCTTGTACTGGGCCTCGCGGACAACCTTTTCCATAGCCGGGCTAAAGCGTTCAATATGGCCGTAAACGGTGGTATAACCATTGGGATGGGTAATATAGATAGCATTACCGAAACCGCCGAATAATACCCGCAACCGCGATACATAGCCATCATTAGCGGCGTGTACAGGGTAGCCGGTGGTTTGATTGGTTTTAAAATCGAGGCCCGAATGAAAATGATTCGGCCTGAGTTCGCCAAATGAGCCGGCGGTTACCGGAGGCAGATCAAGCGGGTAGCGGAAATAGTTTTTAGGATATTGCCTGCTTTGAATAATGCTTTGCGCAAAAACATGACTATAAATACAAAAAAACAGAAGAATAGCGGCACCGTATTTTTTGCCCATGCTTATTTAATGTAAAAATCAAGCAGTTTTTCATTTTCAATGTAGCCTTCCAGCCTGTCGCCGACATTTACTTTGGAAACACCCTGCGGCGTACCGGTAAATATCAGGTCCCCCTTTTTAAGGGTGATATAGCGCGAAACAAAGGCAATGATATAGTCAAACGAAAAAAGCATGTACGAAGTATTGCCCGATTGCCGGGTTTGCCCGTTAACATCCAGTTTGAAATTAATATTATGCAGATCGGCAAATTGTGCTTTTGGTAAAAATTGGCTCACCGGTGCCGAATTGTCAAATGCTTTTGCCAGTTCCCAGGGCAACCCTTTTTCTTTATGGCGCGATTGAATGTCGCGTGCGGTAAAGTCCACGCCTAAAGCAATCTCATCAAAATAATTGGCGGCAAATTTTTCGCTGATATGTTTGCCTTCCTTGCTGATCTTGATAACGATCTCAATTTCATGGTGTATATCTTCCGAAAAATCAGGATGATAAAAAGGCTTATTATCTTTAAGCAGGGCGGTATCTGGTTTCATAAATATCACCGGCACACCTGGTACCGGGTTATTTAGCTCTTTGGCATGTTCGGCATAATTACGGCCTATGGCAATTATTTTCATAATGCCGAAATTAGGAATTATAGCGCTTTTATTTCGCCGTCACCGTCG